>MPMA02044159.1_pt1 | contig 11964 bp, 6 predicted proteins | sample 1617361 | NCBI WGS metagenome assembly MPMA02 (sample SAMN05944807, study PRJNA350692) | marine metagenome | biome: marine; feature: ODZ; material: water; isolation source: 180 m water sample filtered on 0.2 um supor filter | place: Pacific Ocean | collected 2012-04-08 | depth 180m m | reverse complement strand
TTCCCTTCCATATCCACAGATTTTCTTTTTTTAATCGATTCGTTCAATTCACCATAGTTTTTAGGATTCAAATCGCCTTCAAAACAATAGTTCAAAATAGCAGCTAATATTTCAGTTGGATGGTTATTCTCTTGTAGCTTTTTGGCCCAATTATAATAATCTGAATTAACATTTTTACCCATCATAGATAGAATATCATCATCAATTTTTATTTTCTTTGCTTTAATAATATCTTCCACTTTTGGCACTGTTGACCGTTTAATATCTGTTTTTGCTTTCCGTTGAATGAACATTAACCGTTTATATTCACTGGGTGTTATAAATGTAATGGCTGTCCCTTCGTTTCCTGCTCGTCCAGTCCGACCGATGCGATGTACATACGCTTCAGAATCTCCAGGAAGTGAGTAATTGATAACATGAGTTAAGTTATTGACGTCAATACCACGTGCAGCAACATCTGTCGCTACAAGTGTATTGATTTTTTGTTTCCTGAAATTGTTCAAAGTTCGTTCTCGTTGACTTTGAGTAATATCGCCATGAATCGCTTCCGCTCCATATCCTCTATTCGTAAGATGTGATAAAACAGAATCAACATCCTTTTTTGTCCTACAAAAAACCAAGCCATAAAAATTATCTTCAATATCAATGATTCTGCAAAGTGCTTCGAATTTATCCGATGCTTTTACTTCAAAATAAATCTGTTCTGTCAGATTAGTTGTCAATTGCTTTTTATGAGCTTTAATTAGCTCATACCCTTCCATGTATCTGTGAGCAAGTTCTTGGATTTTTCTTGGCATCGTCGCAGAGAATAATAACGTTTTTTTATCTGGATTAGTGTACTTGAATATTTCTTCCATATCATCGATAAAACCCATATTCAGCATTTCATCCGCCTCATCTAAAATCAAGTGGTCAATTTCACCAAGTTTTAGTGATTTTCTTTTAAGATGATCTATCACTCTACCCGGAGATCCTACTACAATATGTACACCTTTTTTTAATCTGCGTAACTGTTGATCAATGGATTGTCCTCCATAAATAGGAACTGTTTTAATACCCTTATTTCCCTTTAGAGAGTTTATCTCTTCTGATACTTGAATGGCTAACTCTCGAGTCGGGACCAAGATTAAAGCTTGTACGCTTTTAGTCTCTGCATTGATCATATCAATAAGAGGTAATCCGAATGCAGCTGTTTTCCCCGTACCTGTTTGGGCTTGAGCAATAATATTCCTGTCATTTTTCAACATCACCGGAATTGTCATCATCTGGATTTCAGTCGGCTCTTCAAATCCTTTTTTATTGATTGCCTCAACGACTTCATTTGAAAGCTCAAGGTTTTCGAATGTTTTTTTGGTTTTACTTGTCATTTATTCTCTTTTAATTAGTGTAAAAATGAATGCTGCTTTCAACTGCAATAAGCGTTTTATACTAGATTAGTATAAATAAAATTTACACTATATATACAAGTACAACGTCAACCATATATCAACTTAACAAAATCAGGTTATTTATAAATACTACACACTAATAATGCACTAATTCTTATCAAAATGTATGATATTTTGAATCTCATTTAAAATTCCTTGTCTCTTTGGAACAAACTCAGTGGTTTTAAATTTATCTTTTCCCGAAAGTTTCCATTCAATTCTTTGGGAAACATATTCCATTTCTTCCCGAAACTCCCAAAGGATTAGTATAAAACCGTAAAGCAAGTCGCGGTTTGTAGAGATCATAAGTTTCATACACAAAGAATTTAAGATAGCGTTCAGTTTGTTGAACGAATCCAAATGCTCCCCCCATTCACTCGGTTCACAATTGATGAGACACTTAACACTTTCAATCAGTCTTTTTCCACGCTCCCCCATATCGCCGGGTAAGTAAAAACAATCTATCAATAATAATATTTCTTCTTCTGTTAATTCATCATTTCCGAAATATTGTATCCACTCTTTGGTTGAATCCATGGAGGCTTGTCGGGGATGCCAAGCATCTGTTTTATTATTGTACATTGCCAAGGTTCTTAATGGATTGTAATTGGCCCAAAACTGGCAGTTGGGATTACTTAAAATACCGGATACCTCTTTTTTTAATTCCAATGATCGTCCGGAGTATGGTCCAAAAAATATTTGTCGCATATCATAATCATTGGCATGGATATTATCCCAAATGATTGGTTTGCGTTTTATCACCTTTCGTAATTCCTGAATTGATTCCACAGATATTTTTGTTGAGACTACTTCAGGGCCTGTCCAAAATAATTCTATTTCTTCATGAAGTAATTCGCCCAATTCATTCAAATAAGTATTTCCTAGGACATCATAGTCAGCCATCTGACCGCAATAAACCGTGGGACAAAAAATTAACGATGAATCAAAATTCGATTTTTTCAATACATCAAACAAATGATTAGTTACATTGGCTTGTGCTTGGGAAAAAGATGAAAAAATATGTTTATCTTCAATTGATAATTCAGTTGGAATATCATCAAATAGAATGGCAAAATGGAAACATCCAAGCGACTGAATTTGTTCAATCTTTTTTATTAATATACTCGAATCATCTTCACAGGAATAATTTATATCCAACCCAGGTGCAATTGCATATATAAACTTCAACCCATTCTCATGGCATGATTGAATTAAATTTTTCAAGTCCAATAATTCTTCATCAGGATATAAGTCCCGCCATTTACTTCGATGGTAAAGATCGTCCTTTGGTGCATACATATACGTATTCATCCCATCCCAATCATGCATCCATTTAAACAATTGAAGCCGCTGAACAGTCGTCCAAGGGCGGCCGTAAAACCCTTCCAAGGTTCCGCAGATGAATTCAGATTTTGACATTAAAAATTAATCTGCCCTTCCATGGATTTTTCTAGCCTTCTTGCTTCATTCAGAAATTGATTCACGGTTAGTTCTTTTAAGAAAACCAAACCATGAGTCGCACGTAGCCGTGGGTGTTCATTTTGATACCAGAAATCTCTTCCAAGTACAAGTTCCATTAATTTGTGCTGTTCTACCCAAATATGTTTTGTTAAATCGCAAAATGGCCCATCAAATTCATAACTTGGAAATGAAGCATCCTTTTGACTCAAATAACAATTTAAAAATGTGTCGCGGAGCATGGCCATTGAATTTAGAGAAACAGGAACAATAATATCTGCATCTTCAGGACTAAACCGGTACCACACGTTGCGATAACCCCAAATTTTTAAGTTGGTTATATCTTTTTCTTCGCCCCAAATCCGCACAGCTTCTGCAATCGCTTGCAACACTTTATAATGGGTGTCAGGCCCACTCCCTTCTGGATCTAATGCTAATGTAATAACCGTTGGTTGCAATTTTCTGAATAATTCCAGAATTGGCTCAACATCTCTACTCTTTTCAGGATTTTCAGTAAATATATCCCCCGTGTAAAACCCCAAACGTAGATGATGAACATCTTTAACTTGGACTCCATAATGCGCCCAAACCAATTCTTCTTCGAATTCTCGGATCATACCTTTTAATTTTTGAATATCATCACGGTTTTTTTCACCATCATAACATGATTTCAGGTATAAAATGATTTCTGAAATTTTATTATGTAATTCCTTTATTGATTTGATTGAATATATTTCGACCAAGGCTCTTACGATGCGGTGACTTAACCCTCTTTTTTGACCTTGGATGTTTCCTTCAGCAATACGATCGAGATAATGATACACATCTTTATCCCGTTTTAATTTGTAGCCCTTGGTAAAAAAATCAGAATAATTTGTCATTTCTATTTTTTCGCTGTTTAAAAATGCTGCTGTTTCATTTAATACCTGTATAACGTAATAGTTAGTTACAGATGTAAAACCGGATGTCAGGTTTGCGAAATAATTATTGTTACTTGGTGACCGCACCAAGTGAATTATATGTGGCAAATAACCCAGCATAATATCATCATGATGTGGGCCAGTATGTAAAAAAGTTTCGTGATTGGGTACATGCAGTGCTTTATTAATCTTTTTCTTTAATGCATCGATGATAGCAGGAACTGTTTTTTCATTTATTTCCGGGATTAATGAAGCTGTTGAATCTTCCTTTAGATCATTTGTAGATAAGCGGTGACCAAATTTGTTCAGCTTTTGACAAAGATTAATTATGAACATTTCTGTCTTTTTTTGCGTCCAAGGTTCATTTTTCAATTGATAGTCAACCACATCTCTTAACTTGCTTGCTGCTCCTTTATTTAAATAAAACCGGCTACCCTGTAACCGCTGTAGTGCTGTTGCCGGATATTGAATATTTTTTTCCATTTCCAGTGCTGCTTTAACTATTTTGGCTTTTGCTCCCCCAGCAGCAATAATAATGGCTATTGCATTTTTATTAGCAGTTATTGTAGATAAACCAATTGTTATTACTAATCTATTTCTCGCTATTTCTATCCCCCCCAAGTCTACAGCAGCTGCAGCCTGTGTTTCAAAATTGCTCTCTATGAGTCGGGTAGTTGAATTATGATCTGAACCCCGTACATTAAAAGCAATATGCCCATCGGGACCAATTCCGCCCAGAAAAAATCCGATTCCTCCTTTTTCTCTGATGGCATTGTCATATTCGGTACACCATTGATCAACCGAAAAAATAGTTTTTTGTTGATTTTCTTCTACAATGGATTTTGGATCCCTATAGCGCAATGTCAGATCCACTTTTTGTTCAGGAAAAATATCTGATAATGATTTATTCTTAACCTTTGGTATTTTATCGCAGTTAATAAAAAGCCCACACTTTGGATTTAAGCCAAGCTTTTGGATATAAAAATGCTGAACAAAATTGTAAAAACTATTTTGCTGATGGGGATCAATAGGATAAAACTCATCAATCTGAACAAACTGCAAACTGGATAAATCCGGTTTTTGATCAATCGAAAGTCCATTATCTTTGCGCAGTTCTTCTAATTTGGTATTTGACCAATTATCCAGCAAATATTGTGTCCATTTAATAAAGTATTCCGGTGTTTTGCCTGTAGGTAAAGAAATAACACCCATGGGATTTTCACTTACCCATTCTAAGAATCTCAATGCTGTAATAAATCCCAGTCGCGGAAAATTATCAACAATGATATATGGAATTTTTGTGGATTGTGTACTTATTTCAGATCGCTCTAAAAAAACTCTTTCTACATTTGACATTTCAATTATTGTCTTATAGGTTGAAAAGAATAAACCATTATTCCATCAAAAAATGGTCCCTTATCCCGAAAATAATAATCCATAAAATCAACATTTACCGTTTTTTCGTATTCAGAAGATGCATGAACTAAATTACGTTTATCAACAATCATACCTTCGTGAGCAGTGACAATTCCCATCTTGAAATATGCTTCTTTCACGAAAGCCACACCACAGATATTCGGTAGTTTAGATAACAAGTTATGATCAATGTGTTCGTTGGGTATAAAATGTATTGTTGTGGATTTTTCCCAATCCAAATCTAAAAATTCACTGCCGTTTTCTTTACGATTCAAGGTTATGTCAACTTTTTCTAATTGATTCAAAGTAAGAAGTTCGTTTGTTATATTTTTCGTATAAGGATTTTCCTGAATCCGGTCTGAAGTATAATGCCAGCGTGTTTTAAACGTGGGATTTCCATCTTTATAATGAATTTCAATCATTTTCTCACGAGCTTCTGTCCAGGATCTGCTCTGGGAAAAGGCAAGGCTTGTAAGGACATGGACCGTACAATCTGATACGTCCAACCGTATGATAGGATCGAGGTCAGGTTCTACCTCTTCTCCTAATTTGAAGATCTCATAGGGCTTACCAACCTGCCAAAGAGCAAATGCTTTTAAGCGATCATGAAAGTTCGGGAAATGATCATGGAATTGAGGAAGGATCTCTGATACCTCTTCTTCCGATAACTTCCATGGTTTTGGTAGAGTATCCACCCAATTATTTGGATTTGAAGATCCAATGAAAAGAATAAAGGAAAAAGTAATAAAAAAGAAGAAGATAAATGACTTTTTACTTTTTTCTACTGTCACCACTTTCTTCGCCATTCAAGCTTTGGGTTTTGTTTATTAATTCCAATCACTTCATAAACCGCAGAATGAATTCGCTGGCGCCAATCAAAATATTTTGGTGATTTCCAAGAGCGATTCGGATGGACGGCATTGGTAAGTAAAATGACAAATATATCATTCTCCGGATCAATCCATAAAGAAGTACCTGTATATCCTGTATGGCCAAAACTATTGTCTCGCAAATAAACTCCTCCAGACGCTTTCCCCGATGGGCTATCCCAACCCAAGCAGCGAGAGCTACTCGCCACTACATTGGCTCTAGTTGTGAATAAATCAATCGTTTCTTCTTTGAAAATTCGCTTCCAGCCATATATACCACCATTGAGCATCATCTGGGAAAATACAGCCAAATCTTCCGCCGTGGAAAAAAGGCCAGCATGACCGGCAACACCGTTCAAACTATGTGCATTTTCATCATGAACTTCTCCATGGATAAGCCCGGTTCTATAACCATCAACAATTTCTGTTGGGACAATTCTATGATGTTTTTCTTTGGGTGGGTTATAAAACGTAGTATTCATTCCAATTGGCTTAAATATTAAAGAATCAGCTAATTTATCCAATGTTAAACCGCTTACTTTCTCTGTCACTTTTCCTAATATGATCAGTCCAACATCTGAATATTTTGTGTCTTCCTCCAATTTTAATATTGGTTCTGTATTAAAGACACTATCGAGCCGAACGTTCGACGAAGCTTCCATAAAATAATATTGTCTAAAAGGTGGAAGTCCTGCAGTATGGGTAAGCAAATGTTTAATGGTCGTTTCACCTTTTTGCTGAAAATATTCAGGTTGTTTTCCCTTGAATTCGGGAAGATATGTCACCACTTTTTCATTTAGATCCAATTCACCTTTTTCCACCAACTTCATGACGGCTGATGTAGTAGCGATCACTTTTGTAATGGATGCCAGATCAAATATATCTGATTTTCTGGTTGACCGATTCCCAGCATATGTATGTTGACCAAAAGCTTCATGAATAAATATTTTCCCATCTTTTCCGGCAATTAATACAGCTCCCGGCCAGGCAGATTCATTAACAGCATCTTCCATTAATGATGTTATTTCACTTATATCAACATCTATTTCATAGGGCATTACATGCTTGATGGTTTTTCCGGGTGAAAATGATGATCTATTAATTTGGATAGGTTCCTGGTCTAATCGTATCCCTTCTCCTTTTAAAGCAATGTCCGGGATCGAGATCGGCAATGTACCAGTAAAGTCATCCTTCCCAAGCAGCGTTTTAACCATTGCTTTTTGCATAACTGTACTGCCCTTCCAGGCGCACACGTAAGCCGGTGTTTCAGGTAAACCCTGAATAAGGTATGGATTACCAAAACTAATGAGAAGAACTCTTGTGGAAATTTGATTCAATTTATGGATGAATTCCATTTGATGGTCTGGTAGAAAAATTCTATTTTTCCATGCAGATGGACTCGCAAAGGAATTCAATATTATTGGAGCATTATTAGGAATATTCTTTAGAATAGATTCATAGTAAAACGTACTATCAGATTCATCAACTTGAAGTGATCGTATTTTTAATCCAGAGCGTTTTAAGTTTTTGGTTGTTACAGATTCATCATGATCGTTTGGGTAGTCATAAATATCAATTACGATCAATTCTTCATTTTTTTCTAATGTGAGTGGTAGAATATTATTTTCATTTTTAACCAATGTAATCGATTTGGTAGCAATTTCATTAGCAGATTCTTTGAATACTTTATTTCCTAGGACCTTCCTTGCTTCCTCCATGGAAATGAATCGTTGTTCATGCAAGCCAATTTTTTCTTTCATTTTCAGCATTTTTAAAGCAGCAGCATCGATTCTGCCTTCAGATATGATCCCTTTTTGGACAGCATCTTCAACAATATCAATGGAACCCTTTAAATTATAATTCTGCAGTATAAAATCACATCCTGCGTTTATGGCTTTTATCAATGCATAGGGGTCAGAATAATTTCTGGTGACACCACCCATAGTCATAGAGTCTGTCACAATTACGCCTTTAAAACCCATTTTATCTCGTAAAACACCTGTGACCCAAAAAGGTGAAAGCGTTGCCGGCAGATTTGCATTTGGCTGTAGATCTGGTGCATGGACATGAGCCACCATCACTGCATCGATCCCGGCATCAATGACCGTTTGAAATGGTTTCAATTCCAATGACCATAATCGTGTAGAATCGCTTGGGATAGTTGCCAAACTTGTGTGGGAATCCGTCTCCGTATCACCATGACCGGGAAAGTGTTTGGCTGTTGCCAACATACCATTATCCTGCAATCCCTTCATAAACTGTACAGCATATTCTCCAACCACATCAGGATCTTCTCCAAATGATCGTGTATTGATGATCGGATTATTGGGATTATTATTCACATCTGTCACTGGAGAAAAATTCCAGTGAATTCCCAATGCTCTGCTCTCCAAAGCGGCGATCTTTCCTGCTTCGTAAGCAAAATGGGAACTTCCAGTGGCAGCGATGGCCATCAGTGGTGGAAGGTCAGTTCCTTCCGGAAATCTACGGTTAACTCCATTTTCAATATCCGCATCTACAAGAATAGGCAATTTTGAGCGCCGTTGAATTTCATTCAATAATGTTAATGAAGTTCCTGCGTCCCCAAACCAAATATGAATGCCGCCAATCCCGTCTGTTTGTAGAAGCGATGTTATTTCCTTCCATTTGGGGTTCTCTTCATTCAAAAAGCGCATATTCATATGATACACCATCATTTGGGCGATCTTTTCCCTTAGGGTGAGTTTGTTTAAGATCCGTTCTGCCCAAGGCTTTTGAAATGTGGATTTACCGGTTCCGGCACAGCCAGAAAGGATAATCACTATAATTAGAATTAGTGAAATAGAAATATTTTTACGCATAAAAACTTAAAAAAGAGTCCTAAAGTTTAATGAGTTTTTTTAAACTGTCTAAACTGAATTAATTATTTTATAAAAATTGAATTAAAGAATTTGAAATGTTCATTTAACGAAATTACCCAATAGTCCCAGGAATGTCCACCTGGTTTTTCAGAATAATCATGGGGGATATTCAGCTTCAGCAATTTATTATGCAATATACGATTACTTTCTAAAAATGCATCTTCCAGGCCACAATCAATAATTAGTCTGGTGTTTGAATTTTTAAAATAATAAGTATTTGAGATAACTGAAAATTGATCCCACCGATCTGGAAATTTTTCGTATGAACCGATTTTTTCTCCAAGCTCATATTTCTTTGTTGTGAATTTCAGATCGACCACTCCACTCATACTTCCGGCGGCACCAAAAAGTTTTTGAAACTCCAAAGCTAAATATAATGCTCCATGGCCTCCCATACTCAAACCGGTTATTGCACGGCTATTTCGGTGTGCTATTGTTCTGTAATTGTTATCTATATATTGAACGGTTTCTTTTCCAATATGTGTTTTATACTGACTTTCGGGAACCATGGGGCTATCCAAATACCAGCTGTTGTAACCGCCGTCAGGACAAACAATAATAAAATGATACTTGTCTGCATAATCTCCTAGATCGACATGTTCTGACCAACTTGCATAGTTACCACTGTAACCATGGAGTAAATACACTACAGCAAACTGATTGAAAGAAAGATAATATTCATGGGGAAGCACAACCAAACATTGGATATCCTTATCCATTGATGCGCTATGAATCGTAATCTTTTCCTGGCTTGCTCCAAATAGAATGCAAATAAAAAGTAGGCCAGTTAAAGATTTAATTATTTTCATGATAGGAAAAAGTTACCTGAACTATGAATTAAATTGCATTAGTTTCTACACTTAATAATTTCTTTAAATTCAAAAATCTATACATCATGATAATTTATTTTTTCATACCCGGTTCGAACACACAACCCATTTCCGATATTCAAAAAACAGCGGATTCCATCTTGTGTCAATCCACCTCCCCTAGTAAAATATTTGCAGTTGGAAATATTATTGATAATCTTGATTCATCTGTTCAATTTTTATCTACAAGTAGTTTGAATTATGCGGCGATGGTCAATCAATCGGTCCAGCAAGTGGATGACCCTTTTATTTTGCTTATCGACAATCATAGTTCTCCAATTCGTTTACATGTTTCTGCAGTTGATATATTTTCCCTCACTATGAAACGCAATCCAAATGCTTCTTTGATTTATTCTGATTACGATTTGGAAAGCAACGGAGACATTCAGGAGATTCATTTGCTTCATCATCATGAAGGGCGAGTGCGGGACAACCAAGATTACGGTAAAGTTTTCTGTATACGAAAATCTGCTCTCCTTGATTGCGGTGGATTTGACGAATCACTGAAATACAACTCCATGTATGATTTACGATTGAAATTATCAGAACGGGGAGAGTTGATCCGAATAGCCAATCGTTATAGTGGCAGCCTTCACACAGTCAAAGCTCAAAAAGAATCGGTAAATGTGTTCGATTACCTCATGGAAAACAAGGATAGTCAAGAGGAAGCCGAACACATTTGTACTGAACATTTAAAACGAATTGGCGCCTATCTTCCACCGGAAAAATATTATGAAAAAAGGCCTGATCCCAAGCATAACCCATCGGTAAAAGCCTCCGTAATCATTCCTGTAAATGAACGCCCGGAATTTATAGGAACAGCGTTGGAAAGTTGTTTAAATCAAACCATTCAGGATATTGAAATAATTGTTGTAGTAAATGGAGGTGAAAATGATATTACCATTTCGGAAGTAAAACGATATATGCCCGGCGGTGATAAATATAAAGACAATGCTCCGGATGTTCGGTTGATGGTTGTGGATATAAATAATATCGGATATTGTCTTAATTCTGGCGTGGATGCAGCTCGAGGTGAATTTTATGTTCAGTTAGATTCAGACGATCGGTTGAAACCAAATGCGGTGGAAGAATTAATAAATGTGTTTAACTCCGATGAAAAAATCGGTATTGTTATAGGCAGTTACGATGTCTGGGAATTGCAAAAAAATGGACAGTTGAAACGAAAAGTTGAAATTCCCACCGTTACTCATGATGAGTGGACCGATGACAATGGCCGGAATAATTTGCTGCGCATCGGAGGCGCCGGTGCACCAAGGTGCATGGCAATTCAGGTTATTAAAGATATTGGCTATTTTGGAATGAACGATGATCCGTACAGTCGGAATTACGCCGAAGATTATGAATTGGTTATGCGCATCAGCGAAAAATACAAAATCGGTCGAATTTATGATGCCATTTATGATGTCATACGCCACCCCGGCGGCACTGATCATAGCATTGACCAAGTGACTGTTGATCGAAATGACGAAGCAAAAGATCATATGCGATTGGTTGCGATCCAGAGGCGGAAAGCATTGAGCAAATCCTTATGAGTTAATAACTGGAATAATCAATTATTGTTGTATTATTAATGAATAACCCTCCACTAATTATCGGTATTGACGGCGGCGCCACCAAAATAAGCGCTTGGCGAATTGAACGAACATCGAAAGGGTTTGTACTGGGTTCAAACCATTCAGAAAATAAATATTCGTCTTACCCTTCTTTCAACTCTGAATTCACTCCTGTTGAAATTCAAACCCAATTAGAGGAAATAAATTCGTCCATTGCCCTAACTGATTCTGAACAAAAACAAGGACAGGCATTTATTCATGCATTTACTGATACAATTTCAGAGCTGAGTTCCGACGAAGAAATAATCATTGGTATTGGTATGCCCGGAATAAAAACTACCGACGGACGCGGAATTGTCGCCATGGCTAACGGTCCAAGAATCCCAAAATTTTGCGATGAATTGGAGAAAGCACTTTCTGAAAAAAGTATCAAATTGGCAAAACCAATTCACCATTTGGGCAGTGATGCAGATTATTGTGGATTAGGCGAAGAATATGCGGATACAGGGTTATTCAAATCTGTCGAAAATG
>MPMA02211249.1_pt1 | contig 11965 bp, 8 predicted proteins | sample 1617361 | NCBI WGS metagenome assembly MPMA02 (sample SAMN05944807, study PRJNA350692) | marine metagenome | biome: marine; feature: ODZ; material: water; isolation source: 180 m water sample filtered on 0.2 um supor filter | place: Pacific Ocean | collected 2012-04-08 | depth 180m m | reverse complement strand
CTTGAACCTATAATCTACTGATCAGAAGTCTGATGTAGTGGGTAAACAGGGAAAAACGGCAATGAGCAAAGATTGTAATTTCAGTAAGATGAAAGCTCTTAACTACCACCACATTCCCTCAATTATGGCCTGTTCTGTATGCTAATGGTACAAATTTGGCATTTAAAAGGCCGTTTGAGTTGCGATAGAAAGTTAGGATCAATGAACCTTTATCTTCTAAAAATATTTTGAAACTTATGAGATTGCTGATAGCTCTTACCTTCTTTATTTTTATTGGGGTCTCGCAGGCTTATTCACTCACTTACAATTTATCGCTTCCGTTCAGCTATAAATTTAGCGGAACAGATTATGCCGGAAACAAATTCGAGGCGGACAAAAACACGGGATGGCTGCTTAATGTAGGGTTCACCCGCTGGGGATTTGGCTTTGAAAATTATGAAACTGAGCTAAAGGATACTTCTGTAACATTGAAAACGACACTTTATGACGTGACCTATGGTGCTACAGGAGCAAAGGAGGAAACCGGGTGGTTCTGGAAGCATGTAGGACTAGGATATGGATTTGGGACTGATGTAGTTGAGTGTAGCTTTTGCGAAACAAATTTTTATGGTGGGTTTGCCATGCAATACATTTTGCTTTTTAACATTCCAATCACACAGTCCTTTAATCTGAAAGCCAGTTATAATCTGAAAACCAGTAAGATTAGGAACAAGTACAAATCCGAGGCAGATGACTATAGCGCAACCATCATCACTGTAGGGATTGGATTCTAGAAAAAGCTTTTTTATGAAAAAATACACGCACTTAATATTCTTAGCGTTTATAATGATTACCCTTAATAGTTGTAATTATGAGGAGTTTGAAAAAATTGCCATTGTGAGTGGAATTGCAGAGGATGGAACAGAGACTGAATCAATAGTAAAAGAAGATTGTACTACATTTTCGACACCTTCAATACCAAGCACTGTCTCAAGTGGTGGATTGAAGGTCAATATGCTCATTATTCAAGTCACCTTCGAAGGCAGTATCAATCAATCAAGCTATGGGGACCCTTTTGCACATCAGTCCTTCAAGAGTGCCACGAACTGCTGGGCAAACAAGATCTTCGGTACCGGAACAGGGCAGCTGAATGAATACTGGCAGGAGGTATCTTACGGAAAATTTATGGTCTATCCTGCAGAAGAATCCTACGGCACGGCAAACGACGGTATCATTTCGGTAAGCCTAAGCGGGAATCATCCGAATTTCGGCAAATCGAGTGAAACGAAAGTTTACCCTAGTACATATTTTTCTGATGCACTTAAAAAGGCTGACCCTTACATTGATTATTCAAAATACGATAAGGATTCTGATGACCACTTAAGCAAGGTAGAATTACAAGTTATGTTTCTTGTCGCCGGTGGCGAGTCCGCGGCTGGCGGTTTGCCCGGCATTTGGGCTCATGCATCTTGTTTATACCCTTCTCCAACGCTCGACGGCTATTCAATTGGGGAATGTGGATATCAGGGGTACTCAACTTTTGGAGAAAGGCAGGGCAATCATGACGCTACAATAGGTGTCATTGCTCATGAATTGGGACATGCTATATTCTGTCTTCCGGATCTTTATGATTACTCAGGCAACAGTAGCGGGATAGGTAATTGGGGTTTAATGTCTGGAGGATCATGGGGAAGGAAAAATGGTGAAAATGGAGGTGCAACACCAACCCATCTCATGGCCTGGAGCAAATACAAATCAGACGGAAGCTGGTGTTATAATTGGACTAACAATACTGCAAATTTTAATAACGTGGTCTTTGAACTTCCAGATAACATCTCATCGAACACTTCTTCAACGACTCTTTATCACACTACTGACACTAATTTTAATACTAAAATCATTAATATATCTGGCAAATCCAAAGAATATTTTATGCTGGAGAACATAGGTCATAAAGGCTATCAGGCAGGTTTGGATTACGGTCTCGGAGGTAATGATAACACCAGTGGAATTGCTATCTGGCACATCGATGAGAACCAGTCTGTAAATAGTGATGAAACACATAGATTGGTTGACCTCGAAGAAGCGGCAGAGGCAGGGTTAGATGAAGGAACTCATAGTGGGAAACAGGCCAATCTTTTTTACAGTGGCAATAAGACGGAATTCAGCAACAGTACAGACCCTAACTCGAAGACCTATGCCGGTTCTTCATCAGGTATCACCATCGATGACATTTCAGCTAGTGGTGACTCAATGACTTTCAAAGTAGCCTTTTAAGAAAAAAAATGTTGAAAACAATAATCATAAGGCATTTATTTATTTCAATTACAATGTGGTTTGTTGGATTTGCAAACATATTTGCTGTACCAGCCTTGCCTGATCTTATGGAAATAACGCAACCCAACGGTGCTAAATTCAAGGCCTACATGAGAGGAGATGAATATTTCAGCTGGTGGGAATCTGAAAAAGGAGATGCTCTATTCAGAAATCAAAATTCAGGTTTTTTTGAATATGCAAAGATTTCAATGATTGACCGGAAAGAAGCACTTGTCCCGACAGGAATTATATTTGTTTCAGGAGAAGATGCTCCGACCTCCATTTCAAGTATTTCAAATCAGGATCTTGGAAAGATATGGATGGAAAAACGTCAACAGTCCATAAAAATACATAAGCAAAAATTAATAAAGCAAAAAAAGTTAACAATAAGTAATTAATACTTGGAGGGTGTCTAACCGTGAAGAATTAGCGGGGAATATACACAGGTGATGAAGGGGTTTGTTTTTTGGAGGTTATTTTATTCAAAGTATGTCGCTCCATAGAACAAATCTGAAGCCCTAGAAGCACTTAATTTCACTCTTGACACTGATTGATTTTTCTATGTTTATGTGACTTTTGCCCATTCTAGATTGATTGAAATTTAAAACTATGTAAGTAGCTGAGACTGGTGCGGGCGGAGAGACTCGAACTCCCAACATTCAGATTCGAAGTCTCATATGTTGGAATAGTAAAGATAAATAAGGATAATAATATCAACATACTATAACCGTCATCTCTTCCTGTCTTTCCCCATATTTTCCTAGTTATTTCCCTCTCAGTGGAACGAGATTGGAACGAGGATTTATTATTAGATCATCGGTCAAAGTCGTTCTCCAGCTCTAATCTTTTTTACATATTCGGGATATATATAATTCTTAATTGTGATACTAGGACTAATCTCCCATTGTTCTTTTTTTTTGTTGTATTTTTTGTGTCCTAGATCTTTTGCGATTTGGAAAAATAATTTATCAGGGTCTTGAATTTCAATTTTACCCTCTAAAAAATCCAAACATTTAGAATCGGCGTGGTGTGATCTGATAATGTGTGGGTAGAAATGTTCTTGGGTTATTTTATAGAAAATTGAGCTAAAATCCTCAGAATGTAAAGGCTTTCCCTTTAAACCAGTAAACACAAATTCCTCTTTTTTTCTTGAAGATAATATTTTTTTTAACTTTACGATATACTCCTCAGGAAATTCTTTTTTAATTTGATGAGGTACACCATCTTTACCAATAAAATCAAATAATATTTTTTCTCCTTCAACTGAAATATCTCTTTTAAGAAGTGTTGTAAGACCTTTGTGGGAGTTTTTTAAGTAATAATCATAATTTCCTACTCTGATGAATGTTTTGAGTAAAGTATAGAGAGCCAGATATTCTATTTTTTCTAAATTTTTCTCGACATTTGAAATTATTTTGTCATAGTTTTCAGAGAATTTTTGAACTAATTTAAATTTCTTTTCCTGTTCTAAGTGGATTTTGTCTTCAGAATAAAGATATGTTTTTAGTCCTGAAGTATTTTCATAGCATACATCCCATTCATGATTAGGATCCTTATTAAATCTTAGATTCTTAGCAAAGATAGAGAATCCTGCTCTTGCTATTTGAGTTCCTTCAGGCAATAGTTTGATCCTTTCTCCCGAAACTTTATTTTCAGGAGAAAGACTTCCCTTAAGAAATTCTGGATGTTTCTCATCAATTAAATAATGCAAAGTTTTGTTTTTGGTATATTGAGAAATGATACTATTTAGATCTTCTGAAAGTTCATCTATGTAATCCCAAGAAGTAGAAGTCTTGATGCACAGTTTGAGAGATGCAGAATTTATCCTTTTAGTTCCGATATCAAGGTCTTTTATCATAAGAAAAATATTAGAAACAAGTTTCGCTTATCTTTAGCAAGTTGTTGTAACAATGTGTGTGCTTCTTCTTCAAATTCAAGAAGTCTTTATGTTTTAAATTTTGTGAATTATATCATTAAATAATAAAATAAGCTTTCTGAAGTTTCTAACTTTGTTGGATTGTTTCTTAAAATTCCATTAATTCAACTAGGAAGTTATAAGTTGAGAAATAATATTGATATTATATATATTAAATCATAATATATTAAGGAAGGGGGCACAAAACGGGCATCAAGCTTTACATATATCATCCCATCAACCTACACGGGGAGGATTTTGGTTTGTTAAACTATTTAACCAAGGTAAAGAACTATGGCAAAGACAGACTTAACCAATCAAAGACAGGTGTTTTTTGAGGAGTATGTACGCTCCGGCGATCACTTAGAAGCAGCAAAGAAGGCCGGATATAAAGACACTCATACTTTGCGTAATCAGGCTTGTAAGCTCCGCAGAGAGTGTGCAGATGAAATCACAGATGAGTTACACCGGAACTTTGCTGAAATTGCACCTAGGGCATTGAATATACTGTCTGACCTTGCAGAAAATGCTGATAGATTATCAAAAATATTTTTCTTACCGAAAAAATATCCAAGAGCTCCGATTGCGAAAATTGGCAAAACTGCTTCAAAAAGGTAACTCAGCATTTAGTACTTTACTTGCCTGATATTATTTCATTGCAGACATGCCAAGAGATAAAATGCCCCAGATTGCACCAATAAATGAAGTAACTGTAAGGAGCAATTCGATAGAGCGGATCATTGATGAATTAAGTAATCCTTCTACAACACCATCATATTGTTCATGATGCGAATGTGTTTCATGTTTTTCCGAAGGTTTCTTCCTACTTCTAGCACGCCTTTGTTTGACATGTCTATCGAGTGGATTGATGCTTGAGGTGAAACCAATTCCGGCAATGACCAGCGTGAAAACTATCATGTCAGTAAAGCTTGGAGGAATCGCCCAGAAACGCTCAGCATAGATAGGGTATAGGATTGCTGAAGTAGCCAGTGATCCCAACACAGCAACAATCAACCTAGCTGGACTGGCAATCAAATGCTGAGCCAACCCTGATAAAGCAGGTAGTAAAATAAGAATGAAAGCCCAATGTGCATAGAGTCCCAAAAGCTGTAATACCATCAATGAACTTTGCAGGTAGTAGGTTCCACCACTCACCAATGCAGTAAAAACAATAATCCCAAAAAAGAAACGGATGACTTTATCTGATGTAGATGGTTGGGCTTTTCGGGCAGTATGCTTAGTTGCTGTATGCTTAGTTCCAGCAGCATTAGTTGCTGTATGCTTGGTTCCAACAGCCCTAGTTCCAGCAGCCTTAGTTGCTGTATGCTTAGTTTTTGCCGCAGTAGGTTTTTTTGGTTTCTCGGCGCTCATTTTATAATTCAAATCAATGGATGTTTTAAAAAAATGTTCGCAAATCCAAGTGCTTATACTTTTTTATATGAGTTAAAATTAGCACAATTCATGCTCTGAATCAAGTCAGTTATCTTCGAGAGAATGTTTCTAATCAAAGAGATATAAAAAGACCATAATGCTAGTAAACCAAAAATAATCGGTATAGCCACATGGGGTCCCCCTTCACCATTCCAAACTTGGTCTACATGATAAGATAGGATTGTAGTGGAACGAAAATAGAACGAAGTTGAAAGGAATTGACTTTATAAATTATGTAATCCATTGCTAATGCTGGTGCGGGCGGAGAGACTCGAACTCCCAACATTCAGATTCGAAGTCTGACGCTCTATCCAGTTGAACTACGCCCGCAAGCAGAAAATTTAGGTAGGAAATTTTGAAAATTTGTCAGCAGAAAAAACTGGGGCGAGCGAAGGGGTTCGAACCCTCGACCACTGGAATCACAATCCAGAGCTCTACCAGCTGAGCTACGCCCGCCATTAAGGTATTAAATTTCTTCTAATGGGATTTAAGTGGCTTTGCGAAATTTCTGCAGCCTGACAAAACGAACTCAAAACGGAGATTGTGAACAACTCTGATATCACCAGTTTGTTCAACAGTTTGCAAGTCCTTGTATTATTTTTCCCATCCCATAATGATAGCCTTGAACCAGTTTATTTGCAATAAAAATAATTTTTCAGGACAAGACTTCAACCGCCATCGCGGTTGCTTCACCGCCACCGATGCAGAGACTGGCCACCCCGCGGGTTTTACCGTATTTTTGTAACGCGGAGATCAAGGTCACCAGAATCCTTGTTCCGGAAGCACCTACAGGATGTCCGAGTGCACATGCACCGCCGTGTACATTAACTTTGTCAGCAGGCAACTCGAGATCTTTCATGGCAGCCATTGTGACTACCGCGAAAGCTTCGTTGATTTCAAATAAGTCTACGTCATCCGCATTCCAGCCGAGAGTTTCGAGCAGATTCCTAATTGCGCTGACCGGTGCAGTTGTGAACCATGCAGGTTCCTGTGCAAAACTGCTTTGACCCAGAAAACGCGCGATTGGTTTTAATCCTCTTTTTTTTGCAGTCGATTCACTCATCATCACCAAAGCTGCGGCACCGTCAGAAATAGAAGAAGAATTTGCCGCAGTGACTGTCCCGTCCTTATCAAAGGCAGGCCGCAATTTTGGTATTTTTTCCAAATTTGCTGTTAGTGGTTGTTCATCCCGCTCAACTGTGACTTCTCCCTGACGATTTTTGTATGTCACCGGAGTTACTTCTGCATCGAAACTTCCGTCCTCGATTGCTTTTTTGGCACGTGTTAAAGAACGGATTGCAAATTCATCTTGAGCCTCTCTGCTAAATCCGTATTTTTTAGCGGTTCTTTCCGCGAAAACACCCATCAGTGTACCTTTATCAAAGGCATCTTCGAGTCCGTCAAGAAACATGTGGTCCATCATTTGACCATGACCAAGACGTTGACCTGAACGGGCTTTGGGCAAAATATAGGGTGCATTCGACATGCTTTCGAGTCCTCCGGCAACCATGACCTCGTTTGTTCCAGCTTTCAGCAAATCATGTGCGAGCATAGTTGTTTTCATTCCTGAACCACACATCTTGTTTACGGTGGTGCAACCTGTTGCGTCAGGAATTCCAGCTCCGAGAGAAGCTTGACGTGCAGGAGCCTGTCCCATACCTGCAGGGAGTACGCATCCCATTAGGACTTCATCAACATCTTCCGCAGGAACTTCGCCCCGCTCAAGAGCGGCACGAATGGCGAAACTTCCTAATTCAGGTGCGGAAACATCTTTTAAAACTCCTTGAAATCCGCCCATTGGAGTACGGCTCATTCCTACAATAACGATTGGATCACTTGTACTCATTGCTTTCCTTTTTTAAAATATTAGCAAATTAAAGTTGTAAAAAGATAAAGTCTTGGTGAAAAATTTCAGCTTGTTTTGATTATAGCAGAGTTGATTATACACTAAAAAGTTAAAAACTCTGAAAAAGGTATTTTACTACCGATTAATTCAGCTTAGATATAATAATCATATAAAACAGCTCTCTGGGATAGCAATAATAGCTAATTCTAATTTTCCAACTGTAGATGTGGTAAAAATATTTGAAAGACTGCTCCAGCAGAATTACCGGAAGAGTAACGTAATAAGCCTTTATGAGCCTGAATCAGTCGGTGAGAAATTGATAATCCAAGACCGTGGCCTTTTTCCTTAGTGCTAAACAGCGGTTTAAATAATTGATTACGCAGTGCGAGAGAAACTCCTGCACCTTCATCTTCTACTGAAATCAACATATAATTCAGTTCAGGATTCAAATTCGTTCCGGCCAGTTCCCATTTCCCGCAATATCGTGTACGAACTGTAACGGTGGCAGCGGAGGGGGATGCCTCAACCGCATTTCGGATCAAATTCAAAAATACTTGATGCAGTTTGTCACAGTCAGCCTGTATGTCCGGAAGTGAGGTGTCAAAACTGCGGATAAAACGAATATTCGAAACTGTGTTTTGCTCAAAAAGAATGACCGTGTTCAACAGTTCATGCACGTCAAATTGAGTTATCTCCAGAGGCATTGGTTGTGAGTGGAGCAACAGTTGCTTCAACAAACGCTCGACACGATCCAGTTCTGCCAGCATCATCCCGGTGGAGGTGTTTTGGATCTTTGCCTTGTTTAGATCACGTTCCAATAACTGGAGCATACCTCTTACGCCGCCGAGCGGATTTTGAATTTCATGCGCCAGTGACGCGGCCAGTGTTCCCAGCGAACGTGCCAGTTGCTCCTCCTGTTCTCTGGCTTGTGATTCTTGCAGATTGGTACTTTCCAGCAAAGTGATGACAGCCTGTTTAACGTGGCCGTATTTGTTAAGCACCGGAGCAATCACAATTTCGGCACCTCTCTCCTGTAAAGGAGGTGTCTGCAGAACATATCCTCCCATCCTGAAAACTTTACCGGTTTCTAGCGCACCGCTGATTTTTTCCTTAATCAGAGGATCCTCATGAAACAACGCACTGCTTTGTTTGCCCAGTAGCCGCACAGAATCTTTTTGCCAGAATTGCGCGGCAGAATCGTTACAATAAACGACCTCCCCCTTCTGGTCAATTACCAGTACCGCCTGCAGCAGATGGTCCGTTAATGAGCTGATGAGCGCCTTGGAAAGCATGAATGGTTGAGTTTGAAAAGTAGAAATGTGCCGGAAAAATAAGCGTCCAGCTTATGTTTAAAGCAGAAGAAGGACAAGTTTTTATCAGCTCCCGCAATTTTTGAAAAGTTGAAATGTCCAGCCGCTTAGCTTAAGATACAGAATACTATTGCTGATACTAAAATTCTAATGTCTGAAACACATAATTCTACCTCAGTTTATATTGAAAAGCAGTCTGATCTGTTCCTCGCTGAACTTGAAGGTTCGGTTCAATTGGACATTTCGGACACAGTTTTCAATGCGGACAATGACAGACTAGCGGTGATCGAGGCTTCTGCCGGAACCGGAAAGACATTTGCTCTAGTTGAACTGGTGCTAGAATTGTTGCTGGAGCAGGAAATTCCACTCAAAAGCATTCTGCTCGTTACCTTCACTGAAAAAGCCACTGCAGAATTGCGTCTGCGTCTGCGTACAAAACTTCGGGATTTATTGGCAGCTTGTGAACAAAACGACGCTCCTTTCACAACTGTTACAGGAGTACCATCTTGGGAAATTAACACTGCCCGCAAAAAACAATTAAAAGCGGCTTTGCTGGATTTTGATTCTGCGCCGGTATACACAATTCACGGGTTCTGCAAACGAATTTTACGTGAATTTGCTTTTGAAAACAGGCAATTATTTGAACAGCAATTGTGCGATACTGAGCTGCTTTTTCCGGAAGTTTTCCGCAGATATATCCGACGGAAACTACTCTCACAAAATACTCCTGTTGCCGAGCTTTTTGCACTTTACGTTAAATATGCAGAAGGAAATTTAGCATCACTGGAAAAAGACATTGTTTTTTTACTTTCTAAAGTTGGAGAATTCAGACCGAATTTGCCCGCTTTTGACGTTTTTCAAACAGAATTTTCGAGATGCTGGCAGCTTTTAGTTTCGCTAGATTTGAGTTTACGTAAGCAGAATCTTCTTCAGCATCCGCTCCGTAGTGCCTTCGAAATAACAGCGCTCAATGAAACTTCGAGCAGGAAAACGATGAGCAACCTGGATTTGCTGCTGGAAAATTTAGCTGCCTCTCATGCAGGCGCATCCATTGTTGAAATATTACCCAATTTTTTAGCAATGGAAATTGGCGTGGTTACAACGCCAAGATGCAGAAAAAATTTAAAGTCCGGAGAACAGTGGCTCAGTACAAAAGATTTTCCGCCTGAAGAACTTGCCTGGATTGACGCAGTTTCGGAGTGTGAGAAATTGCTGCAGAATTATAATTTATCCGGAGGTTCAAATAAAATCCTGAAAGCCTGGGTCACACAGCAGGTTCTTGAAGATGTGCGTAGAGAACTAGCTCAGGCCAAACTGGAACAGGGTGCGTTTGATTTTGACGACTTGCTGCGGATTGTTGAAGAACAGGTGATTCCGCAAAACGTGGAAAATTCAATCCCTACCGCTCTCACAAAAGCGGTGCGTAAAAAATATGTCTGTGCAATCGTCGATGAGTTTCAGGATACTGACCGCAGGCAATGGAATATTTTTCAGCAGTTGTTTCTGGAAAGTCCGGAGCATCGTTTAATCGTGATTGGCGATCCAAAACAAGCTATTTATTCTTTCCGCGGCGCAGATATCTTTACCTATCTGCAGGCGCGAAAAACCTTTCAGCAAAAAACCTCCCGTTCGGCGTTTGCGTTGAAAAAGAATTTCCGTTCGTCTGAAGAAATGCTGCGAGGTCTGAATCAGATTTTCAGCGGAGGCACGTGGTTTCCGGAAAAACGTGGAATTCTCTATCAGCAGGTCGGCTGCGGGAAACCCGAACTGAAACTGAAGGACGATACCCCAAATCGAAATGCCATCCATTTGCTGGAAATGCAAGCTCAGTTTACAATTTCAGGGAAAAAAATAGCAGAGCAGAAAAAGGTAAAAAACCCAAAAATATCTTTAACTTTATTAGCAGAGTTAGCCGCTTTAAGTGGTAATAAATATTATGGAAATGAGTCCTTTTTGCAAGCTGTACAGGCAGAGTTGAGAAAGGAAATTAGTGCAGAAAATCAAAGCGCGCTGCTGAATTTATTCCTGGATGAACAGGCGGAAAACGCGACTATCCGTTTTGCGGAGGAAATTGCGCTGGAAATAAAAGCACTGCTGAGGATGGGCTCAACTGAAAATCAACGTCCTCTCTGGCAGGATGATCAAGGAGAACGTGCTTTAAAAGAACAGGATATTTGCGTACTATTTCGTAAAAGTAACGAAGGTGAAATATTGGGGAAAGCCCTGCGCCGGCACGGCATCGATTTTTCTTTTTACAAACAGAAAGGTTTGTTTGACGGACGTGAAGCTCTGGAAATACTCGATCTTCTGGAAGCAGTTGCGCATCCAGTCGATCACTCACGAACAGCTAAACTATGGTTGACCAGATTTTTTGGCGCGAACATTAATGAACTTGCACAGGCGTCTACCTGGGATGCGGATTTTATACATCAACTTCAGGAATGGAATTCTCTGGCGGAGGCTCGACGTTTCCGCAGGCTTTTTGATCAAATTCTGCAGCGCACAAAACTGATTGAACGTGAATTGCTGCTTGGTGGAGATGAGAGAAGTGTCACCAATTATGTGCATTTGTTTGAGGTGCTTAACCGTAAAGTCATTGAACGGCATCTTGATTTGTTTGAACTGATTCAATTGTTGCGGCGTTTCATTGAGGGTAAGGAAGACCCGGGAGAAAATGAAAACTTGCTGCGTCTGGAAAGTGAACGTGATGCCGTGCAGTTGATGACAATGCATGCTGCAAAAGGCTTGGAATTTCCTGTAGTGTTTTTGTTTGGAGGACTTACAGGCAGCCTGAAAAACACGATTCAGTTTTATCATGATGCGGCAGAAAAACCGGTCATTGATCTACTCAATTCAAGAATTCCTGTGGAACACGAGTGGCAGGTGGAAGCAGAACAGCAGCGCTTGCTTTACGTTGCCATGACACGTGCCTGCGGACGTCTATACTTACCCTGCATTGGTTATTTGCAGGGAAATTCAGGAAAGCGTATCTGCAAAGTTGGCAGCGGATATTCGATGCTCAATGAACAGTTGTCAATGATCAGTGAACAAATATTTGCTGAAAAACACAATTCTACCTTCAGCAGCAGTTTAGTTGGAACTTCTACAGTAAATCTTGAGGTAATAATTAATGCAACTGAGCAGGAAAAGTTGAGAGAGTGGAAACCT
>MPMA02054294.1_pt1 | contig 11983 bp, 7 predicted proteins | sample 1617361 | NCBI WGS metagenome assembly MPMA02 (sample SAMN05944807, study PRJNA350692) | marine metagenome | biome: marine; feature: ODZ; material: water; isolation source: 180 m water sample filtered on 0.2 um supor filter | place: Pacific Ocean | collected 2012-04-08 | depth 180m m | reverse complement strand
GCCTGCGGAAATACTTTTGTATTAAAACCATCAGAGAAAGATCCATCTATTTCAATTAAATTAGCTGAGTTGTTTAAGGAGGCAGGATTACCAGATGGAGTATTTAATGTAATTAATGGCGACAAGGAAGTAGTTGATGCAATTTTAACTAACAAGGATATTAAAGCTCTAAGCTTTGTTGGATCAACTCCAATTGCAAAATATATTTATGAGAACGCAGCAAAAAATGAAAAAAGAGTTCAAGCTTTAGGGGGAGCAAAAAATCATTGTGTTGTGATGCCTGATTGTGATTTAGATCAGGCTGTTAATGGTTTAATGGGAGCAGCTTATGGATCTGCTGGTGAAAGATGTATGGCACAGTCAGTTGCAGTTGCAGTTGGCAATATAGGAGACAATTTAGTAAACGAATTATCAAAAAAAGTTGAAGCATTAAAAATTGGCCCAGGTATGGATAAAAAATCTGAAATGGGACCATTAGTTACAAAAGAGCATTTAGAAAAAGTAAAAGACTATGTTGATCTAGGGGTAAAAGAAGGAGCAAAATTAGTAGTTGATGGAAGAAACTTAAAATTACAAGGTTATGAAAATGGTTATTATATAGGTGGATGCTTATTTGATCATGTTAAAAAAGATATGAGAATTTACAAAGAAGAAATTTTTGGCCCAGTACTTTCTGTGGTTAGGGTAAAAGATTTTAATGAAGCTACAAAACTAATTAATGACCATGAATTTGGCAATGGAACAAGCATTTATACTAGAGATGGAGACGTTGGTAGAACATTTGCTAGCAATATTAAAATTGGGATGGTTGGTATAAATATACCTATACCCGTACCAGTAGCCTTTCATAGTTTTGGTGGATGGAAACGATCTTTATTTGGAGATCAGCACATGCATGGTATAGAAGGTGTAAGATTTTATACAAAACTTAAAACAATAACTTCAAGATGGCCATCTGGAATAAGATCAGATCCTGAATTTGTTATGCCAACAATGAAATAAAAAAAATGTCAAAAAAAATATCATTAATTGGTGCTGGTCAAATCGGCGGAACATTAGCACATTTAATTGGCTTGAAAGAACTAGTAAATGAAGTTGTTTTATTTGATGTTGCAAGCGGTATTGCTAAAGGAAAAGCTTTAGATATAGCTCAATCCTCATCAGTTGATGGTTTTAATGTTAAGCTATCTGGAACAGACAACTATGAAGACATTAAAGACTCTGATGTAATTATTATAACCGCAGGTGTTCCAAGAAAACCCGGTATGAGTAGAGATGATTTATTAGGAATAAATTTAAAAATTATTAAACAAGTAGCAGAAGGTATAAAAAAAAATGCACCTAATGCATTTGTAATATGCATTACTAATCCATTGGACGTTATGGTGATGGCGTTTCAAAAATACTCAGGACTTCCAGTAAATAAAGTTGTTGGAATGGCAGGAATATTAGATAGTTCAAGATTTAAATTATTTTTATCACTTGAACTTAACGTTCCTGTAAAAGAAATAGAAGCAATGGTTATGGGTGGTCACGGAGATACCATGGTTCCATTACCAAGATTTACAAAAGTTTCAGGTAAGCCATTATTAGATTTAGTTAAAGAGGGGAAGCTATCATCAGAAAGATTGGAAGAAATTAATCAAAGAACCAGAGATGGTGGTGCTGAAATTGTTAAATACTTAGAAAAAGGTTCTGCATTTTACGCGCCAGCAGCATCAGGAGTTCAAATGGCCGAAGCATATTTAAAAGATGAAAAAAAATTACTTCCTTGCGCTGTTCATCTTAACGGAGAATACGGGGTCAAAAATATTTTTGCAGGAGTTCCAGTAATAATTGGAAAGAATGGCGTAGAAAAGATAGAAGAAATAAGCTTAGATGAAAAAGAAAAAAGTCAATTTATGCATTCAATAGATGCAGTTAAAAAATTATGGGATGCTGCTTCAGTAATTGATAAAGATCTTTCTAAATAATAATGAATATTCACGAGCACCAAGCTAAACAAATTTTAAAAAAATATGGTGCAGTTGTACCAGATGGTGTTTTCTCACATTCCGCTGAAGAATTGGTAGAAAAGGCAAAGTCATTAAAAACAGAAAAATTAGTTTTAAAAGCACAGATTCATGCTGGCGGGAGAGGAAAGGCAGGAGGAATAAAAATTGTAAATACTATAGAAGAGCTGAGCTCAGCAGCCAAAGAAATACTAGGAAAAAATTTGATAACTCATCAAACAGGACCTCAGGGAAGAGAGGTTAAAAGGCTTTATGTTGAGACATCTTCAAAAATTGATAAAGAATTTTATCTTTCATGTTTAGTTGATAGAGCAAGTTCTAAGATTGCATTTATTTCAAGCGATCAAGGTGGAATGGACATTGAAGAAGTTGCAAAAAATAATCCAAAAAAAATTATAACTACAAATGTTAATTTAGAAGAAAAAATATCAGATGTAGATTGTGAGAAAATTGTAGAAATATTTAATTTAGATTTAGATGTAAAAAAACAGGCAATAAATTTAATTAAATCAATATACAAAATGTTTATTGATATAGATGCTAATCTTGTTGAAATAAATCCATTAATTTTAACAAAAGAAAATAAAATTATTTGTTTGGATGCAAAAATGAGTTTTGACGATAATGCATTGTTTAGACATCCAGAAATTTTAAATTTAAGAGATTTTAATGAGGAAGAAGAAATAGAGATAGAAGCAAGCAAACATGGTTTATCTTATATAAAATTAGAAGGCAGTATTGGATGTATGGTTAATGGTGCCGGTTTAGCGATGGCAACAATGGATATAATTAAGTTGTATGGAGAAGAGCCAGCAAATTTTTTAGATGTCGGCGGAGGAGCTTCAAAAGAAAAAGTTTCAGCAGCATTTAAAATAATTTTATCAGACAAAAATGTAAAAGGAATTTTGATAAATATTTTTGGAGGTATAATGAGATGTGATGTTCTTGCACAAGGAGTTGTAGATGCTGCTAAAGAAATTAAAATTGAAGTTCCCTTAGTTGTTAGATTGGCAGGAACTAAATTTGAAGAAGGGAAAAAAATATTGGATAATTCAGGTTTAAAAATTATATCTGCTTCAGATTTATCTGATGCCGCAAAAAAAGTTGTTCAGGCAATAAAATAATATGTCAATTTTAGTTAACAAAAATACTAGAGTAATATGTCAAGGTTTTACAGGAAACCATGGCACATTTCATTCTGAACAGGCAATTAAATATGGAACTAATTTAGTTGGAGGAGTAACTCCAAAAAAAGGTGGGCAAACACATCTTTCAAAGCCAGTTTTTAATTCTGTTAAAGAAGCAAAAGAAAAAACAGATGCAAATGCTTCTATGATTTATGTTCCTTCTAAATTTGCTGCTTCTGCCATTATAGAAGCTATTGAAGCTTCTATCGAACTAATTGCATGTATAACTGAAGGAATACCAGTTTTAGATATGTTAAGAGTTAAGAAAAAATTAGCAAACTCTAATTCAAGATTAATTGGCCCAAACTGCCCAGGAATTATTACTCCAGAAGAATGTAAAATTGGAATAATGCCCGGAAATATTCATAAAAAAGGGTCTGTTGGAATTGTATCTAGGTCTGGAACTTTAACTTATGAAGCTGTAGCACAAACTACTAATAATGGATTGGGCCAGACAACTTGTATTGGGATTGGTGGAGACCCAATTAATGGAACAAATTTTATAGATTGTTTAGATTTATTTTTAAATGATGAAGAAACAAAATCTATACTAATGATAGGCGAAATAGGCGGAACAGCTGAAGAAGAAGCAGCAGAATTTTTCAAAAATCATAAAATAAAAAAACCTATGGTCGGTTTTATAGCTGGAATTACCGCTCCGCCAGGAAGAAGAATGGGTCATGCGGGAGCAATAATTTCTGGGGGGAAAGGTGGAGCTGAAGATAAAATAAAAAAAATGGAAGATTGTGGCATAACGATTGCAAAATCCCCTGCAGAAATTGGAAAAACTCTATTAAACAAATTGTCTAATTGAAAAATACTCTTTAAGTATTATATTAAAATAATAGATGTCATCATCAAAAAACTTAGAGTATCAACGAACCTCATTTCTGTCTAAAAGCAATAACGCTTTCATTGAAGAGATGTATCTAAAATTTATCAATAAAGATTCTGATTTACCTGAAAGTTGGAAAAAATATTTTTTAGAAATTGGAGAAGAATTAGATGTTGTTGCAAAAGAAATTAATGGACCATCTTGGAATCCTATAAAGAAAAAAATTGATATAAATGAAATTCAAAATAAATTTGAGAAAGAACAGAAAAGAATATCAAAAGAAAATATTGAAAATAGAATTTCCGAAAAAGAATTATCACATGTAAATGGCGAATCAATTAAAGCTGTATCATTAATTCGATCATATAGGCAAAGAGGACACTTAATTGCAGATCTTGATCCACTAGAAATGAGAGAAAGTGAATTTTTGGATGAATTGCATCCAGAAAGTTATGGTTTTAAAAAAGATGAATACGATAAAAAAATTTATTTAGATGGAGTAATAAATAGACAATATTCAAACATAAAAGAAATTTTAGCTTTTTTAAAAAAAACTTACTGCGGAAAAATTGGATATGAATATATGCATATTTCAAATCCTACAGAGAGAAAATGGCTTAGAGACAGAATTGAAAAGAATGAAAATGATATTCAGTTTACCAAGAATGGCAAGGAAGCCATTCTAAACAAACTTATTCAAGCAGAAGGTTTTGAAAAATTTTTAAATACCAAATACGTTGGAACAAAAAGATTTGGTTTAGATGGCTGTGAAAGCTTAATTCCTGCCTTAGAGCAAGTAATAAAAATTGGCGGTCAAAATAAAGTAAAAGAAGTTAAAATTGGAATGTCTCACAGAGGAAGACTTAATGTTTTGGCAAATGTATTACAAAAATCATATAAAAGAATATTTAATGAATTTTCTGAAGAAATAACCGCTTCATCTGATGAAAAAGATAGCTCCGGAGATGTAAAATATCACTTGGGCGCTTCATCTGATAGGATATTTGATAATAATTCTGTTCATGTCAGCCTTACAGATAATCCATCCCATTTAGAAGCTGTAAACCCTGTTGTTTTAGGACAAACAAGAGCAAAACAATTTTTTCATGGCGACAAAGAAAGAAAAAAAGTAATTCCTATATTAATTCATGGAGATGCAGCATTTGCAGGGCAAGGTATTATTGCTGAGTGCTTTGCAATGTCTGGTCTACCAGGTCATAATACAGGCGGAACTATACATTTTATAATTAATAATCAAATAGGATTTACTACAAGTCCAAGATTTGCACGCTCATCTCCACACCCTTCAGATGTTGCAAAAATGGTAGATTCACCAATTATACATGCCAATGGTGATGATCCAGAATCAGTTGTCTATGCAACAAGAATAGCCGTAGAGTTTAGACTTAAATTTAATAGAGACGTTGTAGTTGATTTAGTTTGTTACAGAAGATTTGGCCACAATGAAGGAGACGAACCTTCATTTACTCAACCTTTAATGTATAAAAAAATTAAATCTCATCAATCTACAGTAAAAGTTTACGGGAATAAATTAATTAATGAAAACACCATTTCTTCTGAGAATTTAAATAATTATATTAAAAAATTTAAAGAACTTCTTGAAGAGCAATATAAAAATGCAAAAAACGATAAGCCTAAAATTGAATGGTTTGAGGGAACATGGTCAAGATATAAACCTAGAAAAGGTAAAGATAAAAGAGGTGTTACTGGTTTTTCAACTAACAAACTTTTAGAAATTTCAGATAAAATACATTCACTTTCATCTGAGCTAAATATACACAAAACTATAGTAAAGATTTTTGAAGCTAGAAAAGATTCTGTACTTAAAGGCAATGGAATAGATTGGTCTACAGCCGAAGCTCTTGCATTTGGTTCATTGTTGGAAGAAGGGTATCCTGTAAGATTTGTTGGACAGGATTCTGGAAGAGGAACTTTTAGTCAGAGACATTCAGTGCTAAGAAATCAAATAGATAATTCAAGATATATTCCATTAAACAATATATCAATAAAACAAAAAAAATTTGAAATAGTTGATAGTTTTTTATCAGAGCTAGCAGTTTTAGGTTTTGAATATGGTTATAGTTTAGTTGAGCCCAACACACTAACAATTTGGGAAGCTCAATTTGGTGATTTTGCAAATGGAGCTCAAGTAATAATTGACCAATTTATTTCTTCAGGAGAAAGAAAATGGTTAAGAGCTTCTGGTTTAGTATTATTATTACCACATGGTTATGAAGGTCAAGGTCCAGAACATTCTTCCGCAAGGTTAGAAAGATTTTTACAATTATGTTCAAATGACAATATGCAAGTTATGAATTGTACCACTCCGGCAAACTATTTTCATGCTTTAAGAAGACAAGTCGTTAGAGATTTTAGAAAGCCTTTAATTATGATGGCGCCAAAGTCTTTACTGAGAAATAAATATTGTGTTTCAAATATTGAGGATTTTAGCAAAACTAATTCTTTCCATAGAGTTTTGTGGGATCATGCAATAGATCCAAAAATTAAAGGTCTTATTAAATTAAAAAAAAGCAACGAAATAAAAAAAGTAATACTATGTTCAGGAAAAATATATTTTGACTTGTTGGCAGCAAGAGAAAAATTAAAAAAAGATAATGTTATTTTATTTAGAATTGAACAGCTTTATCCTTTTCCAGTAAAAAGTCTTGTAAAAGAAATAAAACCTTTTGCAAAAAAAGCTAAATTCTACTGGTGTCAGGAAGAACCAAAAAATATGGGTGCATGGTTCTCAGTGAGAGATTATATACAATGGACATTAGATTATATAAAAGCTAATAATAGAGAGATTTCTTATATTGGAAGAAGTCCTGATGCAACGCCAGCTACAGGTTATGCAAAAAGACATTTAGCTCAACAAAAAGAAATAATTGATATAGTTTTTAATTAAAAATGACAGAAAAAATTTTAGTACCTGTACTTGGAGAGAGTATTGCAGAAGCAACCATTACTAAATGGTTGAAAAGTAAAGGCGACAATATTAATGCTGATGAGCCTTTAGTAGAATTAGAAACAGATAAAGTTAATCTAGAAGTTCCATCTCCAATTAATGGTACACTTACTGAAATTAATTTTAAAGATGGCGATACCGTAGAAGTTGGTGCTGTTCTAGGAGAAATATCAAGTGGATCTGGAGATCAAAAAAAAGAGAATGTTAAAAATAATGAAAAAGTAGAAAAAAAAGCATCCGATAATGTAATTGATTTTAGCAAAGAAGAAAAACAAAACCCAAAAATTTTTGAAGTTGAAGAAAAAGAAGAACCATTAGTTTTAACAAAAGAAGAACCATTAGTTTTAACAAAAGAGCTGCCTAGAAAACAAAAAACAGTTAGCAAAAAAGTATTGTCTCCTGCGGTAAGAAAAATTGTAGAAGAAAACAAGATTGATATTAGTTCAATTAAAGGAACAGGAAAGTCTGGTCAAATTTTAAAAGGTGATTTAATTAATTTGATGGGATCAACTCCTCAGCCATCTGAAAGAAAATTAAAATATGGTCAAGAAGAAAGAATTAAAATGAGCAGACTAAGACAAACTATAGCAAAAAGATTAAAAGAAGCTCAAGAAAATGCAGCTATGTTAACTACATTTAATGAAGTTGATATGACAAATATTATTGAAATGAGGAAAAACAACCAGGAGGACTTTCAAAAAAGATTTGGAATAAAACTTGGTTTTATGTCTTTTTTTGTTAAAGCATGTGTACTTGGACTAAAAGCATTTCCAGCAATCAATGCCGAGATAGAAGGTCAAGAAATTATATATAAAAATTATTATAATATAAGTTTTGCTGTTGGAACTGAAAAAGGTTTAGTAGTTCCAGTATTAAGAAGTGCAGATGAAATATCATTTGCAGAAATAGAAAAAAATATAAAAACTATTTCTGAAAAAGCTAGAGATGGAAAACTAACTATTGATGACTTACAAGGTGGAACATTTACAATAAGCAACGGAGGTGTATACGGCTCGATGCTTTCAACACCAATTCTTAATCCGCCACAGTCAGGAGTTCTTGGAATGCACAATATAGTTGAAAGACCAATTGCCATAAATGGAGAAGTTGAAATTAGACCAGTAATGTATTTGGCCCTATCATACGACCACAGAATAATAGACGGGAAAGACTCAGTTTCATTTTTAAAATTATTAAAAGAAAATCTTGAGGATCCAAAGAAATTATTTTTACATCTTTAAATGGCAGAAAAATTTCAAGCAACTGTAATTGGAGGCGGGCCCGGAGGTTATGTTTGTGCAATACGATTAGCTCAATTAGGTATTAAAACTGCATGCATTGAATCTAGAGCAACGTTAGGTGGAACCTGTTTAAATATTGGATGTATACCTTCAAAAAGTTTGCTTAATCTTTCGGAAAATTTTCATAAAGCAAAAAATTTCTCAAAAATTGGAATTGAAGTAGGTGAAGTTAAGTTAAATCTTCAAAAAATGATGCAAAATAAGGATAAAGCGGTAACTATTTTAACAAAAGGAGTAGAATTCTTATTCAAAAAAAACAAAATAACTTATTTTAAAGGAACTGGTAAATTAAAATCAAAATCTGAAATAACAATTGTAGACAAAGAAAATAAAGAAACAAATATTCAATCAGACAATATAATTATAAGCACTGGTTCGGAGCCCGCATCTCTTCCAGGAATTAAATTTGATGAAGAAAAAGTAATATCTTCTACTGGAGCGTTATCATTAAAATCTGTTCCAAAAAAAATGGTAGTTGTTGGTGGTGGTTATATTGGTCTAGAAATGGGATCTGTTTGGTCGAGACTAGGATCTGAAGTTCATGTTGTTGAATTTTTAGATCATATTACACCAGGTATGGATAAAGAAATTTCAAATGAATTTATGAAAATTTTAAAAAAACAAGGGTTAAATTTTCATTTACAAACTAAAGTTGAAAAAATATCAAAATCAAAAAATGGAGTTATAATTGAAACTTCAGATAAAGAAGGAAAAAAAATAAAATTTGAAAGTGATGTAGTTTTGATTTCTGTGGGTAGAAAGCCTTATACAAAAAATTTAAATTTAGAAAAAATAGGAATAAAATTAGATGAAAAAAAAAGAATTAAAGTTAATAAAAATTATCAAACAAATATTACAAACATTTATGCTATTGGTGATGTTATTGAAGGTCCAATGCTAGCTCACAAAGCTGAAGAAGAAGGGATAGCTGTTGCAGAATTAATTTCTGGTCAATCTGGGCATGTCAATTATGAAGTTATACCTGGCGTTGTTTATACAACACCAGAAGTTGCATCCGTTGGTAAAACTGAAGAACAACTTAAAGAAAAAAATCAAAAATATAAAATTGGAAAGTTTCCTTTTATGGCTAATTCAAGAGCTAAAGCAATTGATGAACCAGATGGGTTTGTAAAAATTTTAGCCGATGCAACCACAGATAAAGTATTAGGTGTTCATTTGATAGGTCCTCATGCAGGAGAATTAATTGCAGAAATGGCAATAGCAATGGAATTTGGGGCCAGCTCCGAAGATATTGCAAGAACTTGTCATGCTCACCCTACATTTTCTGAAGCTGTGAAAGAAGCAGCTTTATCTGTAGAAAAAAGGCAAATTCACTCGTAGTATATTTTCATATGAAAATATGAAAATTCCAATTTTATTGCCAAATATATTTAATCATCCATTTACTTATAAATCTTCAAATTTAAATCTAGAATTAGGAGATTATGTTGAAGTACCATTTGGAAAAAATAAAAAAATTGGAATTGTTTGGGATGAATTTGAAAAAAATAAAAATAAACAATATTTAATAAAAAATGTAATTAGAAAATTAGAAATTCCATCCCTTAATTTAGAAACAATTAATTTTTTAAAATGGTTTTCAGAATACAATATGGTTCCAATGGGAATGTCATTAAAATTACATTTATTAAGCAATGAAGCTATTGAAATACAAAATAATGAAGAATTACAAAAATATAATACTTACAAAAAGGCTAATGAAATAACACTTTCTAAAGAACAATTAACTTCTGTAAAAGCTATAACAAAAAATGATAATAAATTTAGAGTACATGTAATTCAAGGAACAACAGGATCAGGAAAAACAATTGTATATTTTAATAGCTTAAAAAAAAAAATAAAAGAAGGCCTTCAAGGGTTAATTTTATTACCTGAAATAGGACTAACTGGAGAATTTCAAAAAAAGTTTAAAGAATTCTTTGGTTTTGATGCTGCTATCTGGCATTCATCAGTAACAAAAAAAAACAAAAAAATTATATGGAATGGTATTGCAACAGGAAAAATTAAAGTATTAATAGGAGCAAGATCTTCTTTATTTTTACCTTTTTCAAATCTTGGTATTATTGTTGTAGATGAAGAACACGATCAATCTTATAAACAAGATGAAGGGATAATTTATAATGCTAGAGACATGGCTATCTCGAGAGCATTCTTTGCAAATATACCAATTAATTTAGTAACTGCCGTACCTTCTATAGAAACTTTTGATAATATTAAAAAAGGAAAATATTTACATTCAAGATTATATAAAAGATATTTAGATGCAAATCTTCCAAACCATGAAATTATTAATTTAAATAAAAGTAACTTAAAAAATAATTCATGGATATCTGATAAAACAATTCAAAAAGTAAAAGATCATTTAAATATAAATGACCAAGTACTTTTTTTTGTTAATAGAAGAGGATTTGCTCCATATGTTCTTTGTAAAAAATGTTTAAAAGTTCATACATGTCCAAACTGCTCAATAAATTTAGTTTATCATAAAAAAAAAGAAAATTTAATTTGTCATTACTGTGGCTACACGACAAAATTAAATAGAAAATGCAATGATAATAAAAATTGTGAATATGCATTTAGCGGTCCTGGTGTTGAAAGAATTTATGATGAGGTAAAAAAAATATTTCCAGGAAAAGAAATTACTATTTTTTCAAGCGACACAATGAACAAAAAATCATCTTCAGAAATTTTAGAAAAAATAAAAAATAATAAAATTCAAATTTTAATTGGTACTCAACTTATTTCTAAAGGATTTCACTTTCCAAATTTGAATTGTATAGTTGTTGTAGATATAGACTTAACTTTACATGGGCATGATTTAAGGGCTGCAGAAAAGAATTTACAATTATACCATCAGTTATCAGGAAGAGCGGGCAGAGCTGGAAAGCCAGCAACAGTATATTTTCAAACTTATAATATTAAATCAAACGCAATATCTCAAATCACAAATGTTAATCCTGATATATTTTTAGAAAAAGAATTATTGCTTAGAAAAAGAAATAATTTGCCTCCGTTTGAAAGATTTATATCTATTATATTAAGTGGAAAAAATGAAAAAAAAATTGAGTTATTTGCTCACAAATTGAAAGAAAAATTAGATAATAGTTTAAATGCAAAAATACTTGGACCAGTGGTTGCTCCAATATTTAAAATAAATAAAAATTTTAGATATAGAATCCTGGTCAGGTCAAAAAAAACACAAAAAATACAAAAAACTCTCTCTAATGTTTTAAAAAATTTCAAAAACCAGAAAGAAATAAAACTAGCAGTTGATGTTGACCCAATAAGCTTTAATTAAGGCCCTTAAATTAAGCTTTTTGACCAATGTGGTGCTTGAAGAGATTAATTTCATATGCTAATTAAATTCAACTTTTATAAAACCTCATAACTAATAAGGATATACATTGAGCGACAAAAATAAATTTTCTGATTCTTCTGCAAAGAGCTATTCCCAAGCGCTTTATGAACTTGCATTCGAAGAAAAAAATTTAAATGATGTTGAAAAAAACGCAATCTCACTTCTTAAGCTTATTTCTCAAAGTGAAGATTTTAATTTACTAATAAAAGACCCAACAAACAAGCAAGAAGATCAGTTAAATGTTATGAATATAATTTTTGAAAAATTTAATTTAAATAAT
>MPMA02115925.1_pt1 | contig 12022 bp, 11 predicted proteins | sample 1617361 | NCBI WGS metagenome assembly MPMA02 (sample SAMN05944807, study PRJNA350692) | marine metagenome | biome: marine; feature: ODZ; material: water; isolation source: 180 m water sample filtered on 0.2 um supor filter | place: Pacific Ocean | collected 2012-04-08 | depth 180m m | reverse complement strand
CATTTCCTCTGTTACAATAACATCAGCAATAACTCCGGCTTTTAAGGGGCTGACAGCAGTTATGTTTCCAGGTGTTCTTCTTAACATTGTTTTTGCTTCATCTCCTACAGCTAGGACAGTTTTTTTTCCTTTATTGTCTACAACCGCTACTACCGAAGGTTCATTTAAAACAACTCCCTGTCCTTTTAATACAACAAGCGTATTAGCTGTACCAAGATCAATAGCCATATCTTGTGACCAAATCTTAGATATTTTATCAAACATTCCCATATTTATATTCCTTTCACTTTTTGAGTTTCATACTCCATTGGAGCTGTTTTTTTTCTTTTTATAATCATTTTATTTAAAGCATTTAAATAAGCGTTAGCAGATGCAACTAATGTATCAGTATCTGCTGCTTGACCAACTGTTGTCTTTCCATTTTCTTCAATACGAACACTTACTGTGGCCTGCGCATCTGTTCCTTCAGTTACAGCATGCACTTGGTATAATTGAAGGTTTACATCATGAGGATATAATTTTTTAATACATTTAAAAGTAGCATCCACTGGTCCATCACCTGTTTCAGATGCTTGTTTAATTTCTCCATAAACATCTAAAGTCATGTCAGCTTTTTGAGGTCCTCCTGTACCAGCAAATACTTTTAGAGATTTTAAAATGATAACATTATCTTCTTTTATTAAGCTATCATCTACTAAAGCTAAAATATCATCATCATAAATAACCTTTTTTTTATCAGCTAAAACTTTAAATTTTCCAAATGCTATTTGAATGACATCGTCTGTAAGATCAGCATAACCAAGATCGGTTAACTTATCTTTAAATGCATGTCTGCCAGAATGTTTCCCCATAACCAAAGAAGTTTGTTTAACACCAACACTTTCTGGTGTCATAATTTCATAAGTATTTCTATTTTTTATCATTCCATCTTGATGAATACCTGCTTCATGAGCAAATGCATTTTTTCCAACAATAGCCTTGTTAAATTGAACTGGAAAAGTGGCATTTGAAACAACTTTTGAAGCTTTGCTTAATAAAGTTGTATTAATACCAGTCTTGTATGGCATTAGATCATTTCGTGTTTTTATTGCCATAACAATTTCTTCAAGAGATGCATTTCCAGCTCTCTCACCAATTCCATTAATTGTACATTCGACTTGTCTTGCTCCAGCAGAAACTCCTGTTAAAGAATTTGCAACTGCTAGTCCAAGGTCATTATGACAATGTACAGACAAAATAGCTTTATCTATATTTGGTACTTTATTAAGAAGAGTTTCTATTATTTTTTTAAATTCTGAGGGAACTGAGTATCCTACAGTGTCAGGTATGTTTATTGTTTTTGCACCGCAGCTAATTGCAAGTTCTACAGACTTACACATGAAATCCATATCAGTTCTTGTACCATCCTCACATGACCATTCTACATCATCAGTAAATTTTCTTGCATAAGTAACATGTTCTTTTATTGAATCTATTACTTGCTCTGAAGACATATTTAGTTTGTGCTTCATATGAAGAGGACTGGTTGATATAAAAGTGTGAATTCTAAATCTTGGTGCAGCTTTTAATGCTTCGTGACAAGCATCAATATCTTTTTTTGTGTGCCTAGATAAACCACATGGAATAGATTTTTTTAAAATATTACTTATTTTTTTTACCGACTCAAAATCACCTGGTGATGCAATTGGAAATCCGGCTTCAACAATATCAATTCCAAGTTGATCAAAAACTCTAGAAATTTGAATTTTTTCTTCAAAGCTCATAGATGCTCCTGGTGATTGTTCACCATCTCGCATCGTTGTGTCGAATATGTAAACTCTATTTTTATCTCTCATTATAGTTAAATTTTAGCCAAAGCATCATACATCCTCACGCTTAGATTGCAAAATAAATTGGAAAATTTAAGCCAAAATTATCAACAAGGTCTAATTCTTGTCGCTGTCGACCAATTTCTTCTTAGAGATCCACGGCATCATGGCTCTAAGTTCAGCTCCAATTTTTTCAACTGGATGATCAGCTAATTCTTTTCTTATTTTTAAGAAGTTTTTTTGACCATTCTTACATTCATCCATCCACTCTTTAGTAAACTTACCTGACTGAATGTCTTCTAAAACTTCTTTCATTCTTTTCTTTGTTTCTTCTTTATTGATAATCTTTGGACCAGACACATATTCTCCATATTCTGCAGTATTAGAAATAGAATAATTCATATTTGCGATTCCACCCTCGTAGATTAAATCAACGATTAATTTTACTTCGTGAACAGTCTCAAAATATGCCATTTCTGGTTCGTAACCTGCTTCAACTAAAGTCTCGTAGCCATTTTTAATTAGCTCTACTAATCCGCCACATAAAACAGTTTGCTCACCAAACAAATCTGTTTCAACCTCATCTTTAAATGTAGTTTCAATAATACCTGATCTTCCACCCCCTATTGCCGAAGCATATGACATTGCAAGCTCTCTTGCTTTTCCTGAACCATTTTGATGAACAGCAAATAAGCAAGGTACTCCACCACCTTTTTCATATTCGCTTCTGACTAAATGTCCTGGACCTTTTGGGGCTACCATAAAGACATCTAAATCTTTTCTTGCTTGTATTAAATCATAATGAATATTTAATCCATGTGCAAAAGCAATCGATGTTCCTTCTCTTACTCTTTGTTCAATATGATTTTTGTAAATTGTTGCTTGTAATTCATCAGGAGTTAGAACCATAACTACATCTGCCCATTCTGCTGCATCAGATAAATTCATAACTTTTAGTCCTTTTGACTCTACTTTTGTTTTGCTTGCAGATCCATCTCTTAGGGCAACAACAACTTCTTTAACGCCACTATCTCTCAAATTTAATGCATGAGCATGTCCTTGACTACCATATCCAAAAATGGCAATCTTTTTTTCCTTAATTAAATTAACATCTGTATCTTTTTCATAAAACATTTTCATATTTTTCTCCTATTAATTATTTAAATACTTCTGATCCTCTAGTCATAGCTACTGCACCAGTTCTTGAAACGCTAACTAATCCATATTTTTTTAAATTACTTGACATAGCATCTATTTCTCTTCTTAAGGCTGTTATCTGTATAACATAAGATTTATTTGTCTTATCCAATATTACAGCATTATACTTTTTACAAGCTTTTAAAGCTTTTTCTTTTTTTAATTTATTTCCCACCACTTTAAATAAAGCCATCTCTTTAAATATAACTTTTTTATCTTCTCTTTTAAAATCTGCAACTTTGTGAACTGGGACAAGCTTTTTCAATTGGAGTTTTATTTGTTCAATAACCTGCGGTGTTCCAGTAGTTACAATTGTAATTCTAGAAATGTTTAATTTTGGATCAATTTCAGCAACAGCCAAGGACTCTATATTGTATCCCCTGCCAGCAAATAAACCTACTACTCTAGCTAAAACACCTGTTTCGTTATCAACCCATACAACTATAATATGAGTATCTAATTTTTCCTGTTTTCCTGCTGTGCTATATGCCGATTTTGCTTTTGCCATTAAGCTAAAGTTTTCCTTTTTTTAGTAATTTTGTTTTTTTTTGATCTTTTGGGCCAAGTAACATTTGATTATGTGGTTTTCCAGAAAGTATCATTGGGAAACAATTTTCCTCTTTTTCAACTAAACAGTCAAATATTACTGGCCTATCTGTATTAATCATCTCAATGATTTTATCATCTAACTCTTCGGGTGTTTTTGCCCTAATTCCTAAACAACCATATGCCTCTGCCAATTTTACAAAGTCTGGAAGAGCAGCGATGTTACTTTCAGAATAGTTTTTATCATGCAATAATTCTTGCCATTGCCTTACCATTCCCATGTATTCATTATTTAAAATAAAAATTTTAATTGGAAGGCTATACTGAACAGCAGTAGACATTTCTTGCATGGTCATCAATACCGATGCTTCTCCAGCAATATCTATTACTAATTTACTTGGGTGAGCGACTTGCACTCCAATTGAAGCTGGTAAACCGTATCCCATAGTACCTAAACCACCTGAAGTCATCCAACGGTTTGGTTTGTCAAATTTATAATGTTGAGCAGTCCACATTTGGTGCTGACCAACTTCAGTTGTGATGTAAGTATCTTTATTTTTTGTAAGCTCATACAATCTTTGAACTGCATATTGTGGCTTTATAGTCTTAGCACTATTGACAAAGTCAAAAGAATTAATTGATCTCCATTTTTGTATTTTTTCCCACCACTTAGAAATTTTTTGTTTATTAGACTTAGCAAAATTAGGTTTTAATTTCTTTATAGTTTTAATTGTAGAGACAATAACTTCCTCAACATCTCCTACAATTGGTAAGTCCACTTTAATAATTTTGTTTATTGAAGATGGGTCGATATCAATATGAATTTTCTTTGAATTTGGTGAAAATTCATCAATCTTTCCAGTTATTCGATCATCAAATCTAGCGCCAATATTAATCAATAAATCACAATCATGCATTGCATTATTTGCTTCATAAGATCCATGCATGCCAAGCATTCCTAAAAATTGATTGTCAGTTCCTGGGAAAGATCCTAAGCCTTGCAATGTTGATGTTATTGGAAATCCCGTCGTGTGAACTAAATCTCTTAGTAGTTCACTTGCCTTAGGTCCTGAATTAACTACTCCTCCCCCTGTATAAAAAATTGGCTTAGAAGCTTTATCCATTAATTTAATAAGTTCATTTATATCTTTCTGTCTAAAAAGATTATGTGATTTACTATTTAGTTTTTTTTGTTTTTTAAATATTGTGTATTTTGTTTTTTGAAATTGAACATCTTTTGGAATATCAACCAAAACAGGCCCTGGCCTTCCAGTTGTTGCAACTTCGAAAGCTTTATGAATAATTTTTGGTAAATCTTTTATATCTTTAACTAACCAATTGTGTTTTGTACATGGCCTTGTGATACCAGTTGTGTCACATTCTTGAAATGCATCAGTTCCAATCAAATGTGTTGGAACTTGCCCTGATATACAAACTATTGGAACAGAATCCATGTAAGCATCTGTTAATGCAGTAACAGCATTTGTTGCCCCTGGACCTGAAGTAACTAATAACACTCCGGGCTTTCCAGTAGATCTTGCATATCCTTCCGCTGCATGTCCCGCGCCTTGTTCGTGTCTAACTAAGATATGTTTAATTGATTTATGATTTTTTAATTCATCATAAATTGGAAGTACTGCACCACCCGGATATCCAAAAATATTTTTTACATCTTGATCCTCAAGACATTTAAATACAATTTCCGCACCTGAATACAATTTTGCCATTCATTCAATCTAGCTGAAGTTGTGCTATGGTCAAGTTTTACAATTAAATAATTAAAATTTTTTTAACACCAATTTAAGGTTTTGTGGTTCAATCTTTTGCCAATCTATCATTTGACCTCTTGCCCAAGTGCTTTGTCTTTTAGCATATTGTCTTGTTTTTATAGATATTTGGTCCTTAACTTCGTTTAATGAGCTCTCATCTTGTAATAATTTTAATATTTCTTTGATACCTATTATTTTAGTCGCACTATTATCTTTTTTGATCTTTAATTTGCTAAACCTTCTCACTTCATTTATCGCACCCCGATCTAGCATTTTTTGTGTTCTTTTATTTATTCTTTGAATTAACTCTGGCCTTGGAAAATCTATATATATTTTTATGAAACTATCTTTCTTAAATATTTTTTTTGTATTTTTAAACCAATCTGTCATAGAAATTTTTGTGTATTTCTTAATTTCATAAGCTCTTATTGTTCTTTGGACATCATTTGGATTAATACGTTTTTTAATCAAAGGATCTAATTTTAATAACTTTTTATAAAAATTTTTTTGTCCTATTTTTTTTTGTAATAATCTAATTTGGTTTCTGATTTTTAAAGGAACATTGGGCATCTTAACTAATCCCTCAATAAGAGATTTAAAATACAACCCTGTTCCACCAACTAGGATTGGTGTTTTATTTTTCTTTTGAATTTCTTTTATTTTTTTTACCGCAAGCTTTAACCAAGCTCCTGTTGAAAATTTTTTATTTATACTTTGGAATCCATATAAGTAATGTTTTATATTTTTTTGATCTATTTTTTTTGGCCGTGCAGTTAAAATTTGAAGTTCTTTATAAATTTGCATGCTATCAGCATTAATTATTTCTCCATTAATTTTTTTTGCTAATTTGATTGCAAAATTTGATTTTCCTGAAGCGGTTGGACCTGCAATTAAAATTATCTTGGACTTAAGGTCCATATATTAATCTAACTTAACACCAATATATCTTCTTTGGTTTTGGTTGTTATATATTGCAATTAATATTGTTTTTTCTTTACTTCTTATTGCAATTTTTACTATATTTTGCAAATCACCAATTGTTTTTATTTTCTTTTTCTGTACTTCTACAATTACATCATTAATATTTAAATACTTAACCGGGCTATCATCTTCTATTTTAGTTATAACAACTCCAGTTGTATTTTCTGGTAATTTTCGGATATTAATATCTTCTTTTGTGAGTATTCTAACTGTTAATTTTAACTCTTTAATTTCAGAAGTTTTAGGTTCTTCTACTTTTTTTCTAACTTTAAAATCTTCTGAAGTTTCTAACCTTCCTAATTTAATTTTTTTTGTAATTTCTTCTTTATTTCTCCAAACTTTAACCACCACAGTTTTTCCAACTTCTGTTTGAGCCACAATTAAAGGTAGCTCTTTCATTTCTTTGATTAAAGTTTCATTAAATTCTAAAATAATGTCACCTGCTAAAATTCCAGCTTTATCTGATGGACTTCCTTTTGTAACACTTGCAACCAATGCCCCTCTTGGCTCATCTAATTTTTCAGCGTCCGCTATTTCTTTACTAACTGTTTGGATTCTAACTCCTAACCAGCCTCTTTTAGTTTCGCCATATTTAATTAATTGATCAATTACTTTTTTCGCACTATTTGATGGAATTGAAAAGCCAATTCCAATTGAGCCTGACTGACCTAATATTGCAGTATTAATTCCAATTACATTTCCTTCCATATCAAATAAAGGACCGCCTGAATTACCCTGGTTAATAGATGCATCAGTTTGAATGAAATCTTCATACCTTGAAATACCTATACTTCTATTTCTTGCACAAATAATTCCTGAAGTTACAGTGCCACCTAAACCAAATGGGTTTCCAATTGCTATAACCCAGTCTCCAATTCTTGCTTTATCAGAGTCCCCAAACTTCACTGAAATAAATTTTTCTTTAGATTCTATTTGTAAAACAGCAACATCCGATAATGGATCAGCGCCAATAACTGCTGCTTCATACTCTTTATCGCCATTAACTCTTACAAGTATGTCTTCTGCGCCTTGAATAACATGATTATTAGTTACAACAATACCTTTGCTGTCAATTATAAATCCAGAACCAAGAGCAGTTGCTTTTCTTTTTTGGGGAGTTCCAAATTCTTTAAACATATCTTCAAAAGGTGATCCTGGGGGAAATTGAAAAGGAAAAGGATTTAAATTTGTGGTAACAGTTTGTGTTGTAGAAATATTTACAACTGATGGCATTAATCCTTCTGCTAAATCAGCAAAAGATGCTGGAACATCTTTTGCAAAACTTAAAGAAGAAATATTTACAAAAAAAATACTAACACAAATTAATTTTAAAGTTCTAGTCAACATATCTTTTCATGTACCAAACTATAAAAAAGCCAATCACTGCAAATATTAAACCACCAACTCTTAACTGACTTTCGCTAATTGTTTTAATTTTCTCAATCATATTTTTCATTTTAGATGGAAATAAGGCATAAAGGATTCCTTCTATAAAAAAGAATAAACCAAGTGCAATGACTAACTCTTTCATTAGTTTTGTATAATTATTGAGATTTTGATTTTATACTTCTAAAAAATTTAAAAAAGTCACCATCAGGAGATAAAATTAAAGAAGTGTCTCCACCAATCAATGCTTTTTCATAAGCTTGCATAGCTCTATAAAAAGCAAAAAATTCCGGATCTCTGCCAAATGCATCAGCAAATATTTTATTTCTTAAACCATCTCCTTCACCCTTCATGATCTCTGATTGCTTATTTGCATTTGCTAAAATTACAGTTACTTCTTTATCGGCCGTTGATGTAATTGTTACTGCCATTTCAGCACCTTTTGCTCTAAATTCTCTAGCTTCTCTTTCTCTTTCAGTCTGCATTCTTCTGTAAATTGCTTCACTATTAGCTTGAGGGAGATCTGCTCTTTTAATTCTAACATCTACAATTTTAATTCCAAAACTTTCTGCTTCTGCGTTTACACCATCTTGTATTAAGGACATTTGTGTAGTTCTGTCTTTGGATAACAATGTTTGTAATTCTTGTTTACCTAGTACATTTCTCAGTCTTGAATTAATAATTGTTGCCAATCTTGACCTTGCAACTCTTTCATTGCCTACTGATATATAAAATTTCAAAGGATCTACAATTTTAAATCTTGCAAAAGCATCAACAATTAGACGTTTTTGATCTGAAGCAATTACCTCTTCTGGTGGAGTATCTAAATTCAATATTCTTTTATCAAGAAAAACTACATTTTGTATAAAAGGAATTTTAAAATTTAATCCAGGTGTTAAAACAATTTTCTTTGGGTCACCAAATTGTAAAACGATCGCTTGATTTATTTCTTTAACAACAAAAATCGAAAAATAACTTAGTGCAGTAATAACTATAATTATTGGTAATATAATTTTTTTCATTTTAATTTGTCTTCTTTTTTTTTAACTCTGGTAAAGGTAAATATGGAACAACACTTGAGCCTGCATTTTTATCTATAATTACTTTATCAATGTCAGCCATAACTTTTTCCATAGTTTCTAGATACATTCTTTCTTGAGTAACTTCTTTTGCTTGAGCATATTCATTGTAGATTGAAATAAATCTGCTTGCTTCACCTTCGGCTTTTGCAACAACTTCTTTTTTATAAGCTTCTGCAGCTTGTAGAATTTTAGCAGCCTCACCTCGTGATCTTGGTATTACATCATTTCTATAAGCTTCAGCTTCGTTTTTGGATCTTTCCATGTCAGCTCTTGCTGCTTGAACATCTCTAAATGCATCTATTACTTGGTCTGGTGGATCAGCTTTTTGTGTTTGTACTTGAGTAATTTGAATTCCAGATTCATATTCGTCTAATATATTCTGAATAATCTCTTGTGTTTCAATTTCTATTTTGGATCTTCCTTCTGTTAAAATAGGTTGAATTTTACTTTTTGCTATTACCTCTCTCATGGCTGTTTCTGATGCAGCTTTTACAGTGCCTTGAGGATCTTGAATTTTAAATAAAAATTTCCCAGCATCTTTAATTACCCAAAAAACAGAAAAGTCGATGTTTACTATATTTTCATCACCTGTTAGCATTAAGCTTTCTTCGGGAACATCCGCAACACCACCTGAAGAAAAACCGGTGTCTGATCCAGATCTGAAACCAATATCCATTCTATTAACCTTTGTAACTTTAGGTGTAAAAACATTTTCTATCGGATATGGGATGTGATAGTTCAATCCCGGTTGTGTTGTTGATACAAATTTACCAAATCTTAAAACAACACCTTGTTCATCAGGTAACACTCTGTACAATCCAGTTAAAGCCCAAATTATTATTAAAACAATTAGACCAAAAAATATTGGTTTGTTTCCTGTGCTTGCTCCACCTGGTAAAAATTTTTTTATTTTTTCTTGAATATCTCTGATTAGTTTGTCAAAATCAGGTGGTGTTGGACCTCTTCCTGATCCGTTTCCTCCTCCCGGAGAACTGCCCCAAGGACTTCCACCTCTTCCTTTAAAATCATCAACCATGACAATCTATATAGTGTTTTTATATAGAAAAACAAGATAAGTTGCTTACATGGAAGACAAAAAAGCAGATTTAGGTGAAACAATGAAGGCAAAAACGCAACCAAAAAAATTTCAAAAAAACCCCATTCTTGGAACAAAATTTACAATTGCAATTTCAAGCGCTAAAGGTGGAGTTGGTAAATCAACTTTTGCAACAAATTTAGCTTTAGCCTTAAAAAAAATTGGATGTAAAGTTGGATTACTTGATGCTGACATTTATGGACCTTCTCTTCCAAAATTATTTTCAATAAATGAAAAACCAGAAAGCGATGGTAAAACATTGAAACCAATTTTGAAGTATGAAATTCAATGTATGTCGATTGGTTTTTTAACTGAAGAAGAAACGCCAATGATTTGGCGAGGACCAATGGTAACAAGTGCTATTAAAACTTTTACTCAAAAAGTTGCTTGGAAAGATTTAGATTTTATTATTGTAGATATGCCACCTGGTACAGGCGATACTCAACTTACTTTTTCTCAAGAAATTAAAATGGATGGTGTAATTATTGTTTCTACTCCACAAGAATTAGCTCTTCAAGATGTCAAACGTGGAATAAAAATGTTTGATGAGCTTGGTGTAAAAATAATTGGCCTTATTGATAACATGAGTCATTTTATTGGAGATGATGGTAAAAAATATCCTATCTTTGGTGAAGGCGGAGTTAAAAAAACAGCAGAAAAATTTAATAAAGAATTTTTAGGAGAAATTCCTATTAATTCCGAAGTTGGAAAACAAGGTGATACTGGAACACCTATAGTTGAGAGTAAGCCAGATCATGAAATTTCTAAAATATATTTAAGTTTTGCTGAAAAAATTAAATCAACCTATCTTTAAGATCAAAAGAAATCATTAATTCATTCCACTCTCTTTTTGAAAGACCTGATTTTTCAACTGAAATTTCTTCACCTTTAATTAGTTTTTGAATAACTGCTTTTCCTTTTCCAGAAACTTCTGTACCACCTACTCTATAGTCCATAAATGCTTCATAGGTTATTGGCACCCATTTTTTAACTGTATCCAACATTGCGTCTGCGTATGCTCTTATTTCATATTGTGCATGGTGATCAGCTCTTAGTCTTAAAAAATTCATTAAGTTTAATAAATCAGTTTTCCAGTACCACTGTGTATAAGTATTTAAAGTTAAGTTCATTCTTGCAAGTTCTCTTGCAAGGCCAACTTGATTTTCTTCTACAACTGTCCCGTCATAACGTTCGTTGAGCATCGTTTCATAATTATTATAAGTTTGTTCTGCATCCCCTTTTAATAAATCTAAAACTTGTTTAGCTTTTTCTCCATCAAGTACATCTCCTCTTCCTTGTCTATTAATTTTAGATTGTGCTGCTAAATGTTCTGGTGCTGGTAAATAAAATTCTTTATCTAAAATTGAATATCTTGCAGAATATTCGTTAACATTTGCAGTTCTATGTCTTATCCATTGTCTGGCTATAAATATAGGAAGTTTTACATGATATTTTATTTCACACATTTCAAAAGGAGTACTATGCCAATGTCTCATCAAATATTTTATTAAACCTGAATCCGTTGATACCTTCTTTGTACCTTTACCATAAGAAACTCTTGCAGCCTGTACTATTGAAGTATCGTCTCCCATGTAATCTACCACTCTGATAAATCCATGATCTAATATAGGAATTGCTTCATAGAGCACCTTTTCAAGTTCATGAGCGGTTACTCTTTTGGTGTTATTTGCTTGTGATTGTTGGTCTTTAATTTCTTGTTGCTGTTCTTTAGTTAATTTCATGAATAATTTATTGAATCTCTTTAATTAACTTTTATATTAATAACGTTGGTTTTCCAACTACGACGATAAACGAATTTCGTAATAAGCATTGCGGACGTGGGGGCAGTACCCACCACCTCCACCAATTACAACTTAAGGGGGTGAACTAGGCTCGACGAGTGTCTAAAGGTTATTCTTTCGTTCGGTATAGTTCCACCGTAATGGACTAAATTATAAATGCTAACGAAAGTTACGCACTTGCAGCTTAATTAATTTATTAATTAAGTTACGGGGTTTGGGGCACCTGGCAACAGAACGCCCCTACACAATCTAGAATTAATCAAACATTGCAACATTTTTTGGAAGAACAGAAGTTCTATTCGTCCTCTGTTCGTCCTAGAGAAAGAAAAGAAAGAAACAGAAAGGAAAAATGTAT
>MPMA02083081.1_pt1 | contig 12025 bp, 11 predicted proteins | sample 1617361 | NCBI WGS metagenome assembly MPMA02 (sample SAMN05944807, study PRJNA350692) | marine metagenome | biome: marine; feature: ODZ; material: water; isolation source: 180 m water sample filtered on 0.2 um supor filter | place: Pacific Ocean | collected 2012-04-08 | depth 180m m | reverse complement strand
GGAAATCCCCGTACCAAATTCTCGCCGTCAGTTCAACGATGAGAAAGGCAACAACTACGCTGACTATGACCAGGGCCGCTTTGGTCGATGCCACCAGAAAATTCCTGTTCATTGCCACCGCCATCCACCGCAGGGACCCCGCGCCACGCCGCCCGGAGAAAAACTGGAATGGGGGCCGCCGCGTGAAAATAAGGAAACCGGCGCAGAGTGTACGGACAGCTCCGAAAATAGGTCAATCGTTTTTCCCCTCGACGACGCCGAAAAGGCTAGGAGAAAACCGGCCCCGTGGGATAAACACGAAGGCGGAAGCACGCAGGAATCCACTCCATGCAAGCATTTACTGACAATATGGACAATCCCGACGACCCCCGGACCTGGAAACCGGGGTTTTGGAAGCGCCTGAACCGGGTGCTGAACAGGGCGCGCAAGAAACTCCTGGGCCGGGGAAAGCCCGCCCCGCCGCTGCCGCCCTCCACCTATATCAACCCCGTCTTCGCCCGCCACATGGACAAGGCGCGGATCGAGGTAGCCTTCGAGATCGGCAGTCGCGACGCCCGCGACGCTGTGGCCATCCGCGATTTCTATGGCGTGCCCCGAGTTTATTGCATGGAATGCAACCCCGAGGCCGTAGACTTGTGCAAGAAAACCCTGGCCGGCGAGGATAATATCTCGCTGGTCGAGAAAGCGGCGTGGAGGGAGAGCGGGCCGTTGACCTTTTACCCCGTGGTCAAGTCCTACCGCGACGGCAACGAGGAGCGGAATATTGGTGCCTCGTCCTGTTTTCCCGAGAGCGGCAACTACGCCCATCGCGAAAAATTCATCCAGGAGGAGATCACGGTAGACGCGGTGCGGCTGGACGAGCTGTGCCGCGAGCTTGCTGTCTCCGTCATCGACCTTATCTGCATGGACGTGCAGGGGGCGGCGCTTCAGGTGCTCCAAGGCCTCGGCGAGAAGCTGAAAGACACCAGCTACATCATCACCGAGCTCGAGGTGTCGCCGATCTATGAGGGCCAGAGTCTTCTGCCCGAAGTGGCGGCGTACCTGCACGGCCACGGATTCCGGCAGGTGGCGGTGAATATGCAGTTCCCCGAATATGGTGACTTTCTGTTCGTCAACGAAAAGGTCGTAAACGCCGCCTGAAGTGGCCTGTGAACGCCGGATTGGCCGGGTCTTCCCCTCCATGCTATCCTTTGACACGTTATCTTCCGTATCTTCCGTCAATTCTTTGAGCCGGCCTTGAACAGCGACGCCACCCCCCCCCTCCACGAATCATCTATGCCCCTTCTGCGGCGGCTGGTGGGGAGCTATGTACGGCCCTATTTCGGACGTCTTTTCCTGGCCGTCATCTGCATGGCCGCCACCGCGGCCGCCACCGCGGCCAATGCCTGGCTCATGCAGCCCATGCTCGATGACGTGTTCCTCAAGCGTGACGCTGAGATGCTGATGCTGGTGCCTCTGGCCATCGTCATCGTCACCCTGGTCAAGGGCGTGAGCGATTACGGACAGGCGGTGATCATGAGCTTCGTCGGACAGCGGGTGGTCACCGACATCCAGAGGACCATGTTCACCCATCTGATGGCCGCCGATATCGCCTTTTTCCACAACACCCATACCGGCAAGCTGATCTCTCATTTCACTACCGACGCCGGTCTTTTACGCCTAGCCGTGTCCAACGTTCTGGTGGGGTTTGCCAAGGACACCCTAACCCTAGTGTTCCTGGTTGGGCTTATGTTCTATCAGGACTGGAAGCTGGCGTTGATCGCCTTTTTCGTCTTTCCCCTGGCCATCCTTCCCATAATTCGCATCGGCAAGCGTATCCGCAAGGTCTCCGCCAACACCCAAGTCCAGATCGGTAATTACATCACCCTTCTCGGCCAAACCTTCCAGGGCGTGCGCCACGTCAAGGCCTATGGCATGGAAGACTACGAGGACAAGCGCGCCACCGGCCTGATCGAGAACCTTTTCGGCCTCTTCTACAAGGCGGCGCGGGTACGCTCCCTGTCGCGGCCCATCATGGAACTGCTGGGCGGCATCGCCATTGCCGCCGTGGTGTTTTATGGCGGCTCCCAGGTGATCGCCGGCGAGACCACGCCCGGCACCTTCTTTTCCTTCATCACCGCTCTGTTGCTGGCCTATGCGCCACTGAAAACCCTGGCCAACCTCAACGCCAGCCTTCAGGAGGGGCTGGCCGCCGCGCAACGGCTGTTCGCCTTGATCGACGTGGAGCCCCATATAGTGGACGCGCCGGATTCCCGTGAACTGGCCGTGGACAAGGGCGCCATAGCCTTTGAGCACGTGCGGTTTTCCTATGGCCCCGAGATTCCGGCCTTGGCAGATATTTCACTTGAGGTTCCCGCCGGCAAGACGGTGGCCCTGGTGGGGCCGTCGGGCAGCGGCAAGTCCACCATACTCAACCTTATCCCACGGTTTTACGACGTGGATGCGGGCGCTGTGACCATTGACGGCAACGACGTACGCCAAGTGACGCTGGCCAGCCTGCGTGCCGCCATCGCCTTGGTCTCCCAGGAGGTGAGCCTGTTCGACGACACGGTGCGCGCCAATATCGCCTATGGCCGTTTCGACAGCACGCCTGAGGAGATCGAGACAGCGGCGAAGCAAGCCGCCGCCCATGACTTCATCACGGAGCTTCCCGACGGCTATGACACTATGGTGGGCGAACATGGAATCAAACTCTCGGGCGGACAGCGCCAGCGCATCCTCATCGCTCGGGCCATCCTCAAAAATGCGCCAATCCTCCTTCTCGATGAGGCTACCTCGGCCCTAGACACCGAATCCGAACGCCAAGTTCAGGCCGCGCTCACCGGGTTGATGAGTGGGCGCACCACCCTAGTCATCGCCCACCGTCTGTCCACTGTCACCGACGCCGACATCATCTATGTGATCGAGGGGGGGCATATCCGCGAATCCGGCACTCATGCCGAACTCCAGGCCGCCGATGGCCATTACGCCCGCCTCTATGCTCTACAGTTCGCCGACCAGCCACAAGAAACGGCGGAGACTGCGGAGACTGCGGGCGCGGCCGCCAAGGCGCGGGCCTGAAGCGCCCAGAACAGGTCAGGAAACACCCCTCAATGACCGCAAAACGCATCCTGCAAAATGACTTCGTAATTAACTTTTTATGCGGTCTTGGCGCGCTTTATATCCGGTTCTGTTTCGTGCTAGGCCGCTGGCGGGTGGTGAACGAACATATTCCAAAACGGTTCTGGGATGAGGATACGCCTTTTATCCTGTGTTTCTGGCACGGGCGGTTGTTGATGATGCCCTATTGCTGGCGCCAGGGGGTCCCCATACGCGTACTTATTTCGCAGCATCGGGACGGCCACATCCTCGCACGAACGGTAAGCCATTTTGGCATCCTTACTATCAAGGGCTCTTCCTCGCGCGGCGGTCGCACGGCCCTACGTGCTGTGCTAACTGCCCTGCAAAAAGGCGAGAACATCGGCATCACCCCTGACGGGCCGCGGGGGCCTCGCATGCGCGCCAGTTCCGGTATTGTCAAAATTGCCCAACACTCGGGAGCCCCTATCCTGCCCGCTACTTTCGCCGTGGCACGGCGCAGCATTCTAAGTAGTTGGGATCGGTTCGTGGTGGCGTGGCCATTTTCGCGTGGGATCATTGCTTGGGGCGAGCCCATCACCGTGGCTAGAGACGCCAACGAGGCTTCCCAGGAGACAGCGCGGAGGCAAGTAGAACAGCGTCTCAACGAGATCACCTGCGAGGCTGATCGGCTGTGCGGACAGGTGGAAATCAAACCAGCAGAAGCAGTGGAAGCTTCTAAAACAAAGGGGGCGGGCAATCCCAAGAGATTCCCAGGCGACCGGGAAGAAGCTTCCTGATGCTAACCCTCTATAGACTCATTTCCGCCACCGCTGGACCAGTGGTATGGCTCTATCTGAAACGTCGCTGCCGCGGCGGCAAGGAAGACCGAGCGCGGCTTCCTGAACGTTTTGGCGAGAGTGAACGGACCCGTCCAGAAGGGGTGTTAATTTGGCTCCATGCCGCTAGCGTCGGCGAATCGGCCTCCGCCCTGCCACTCACTGACAGACTGCTCTCTCGGGACCCGGACCTTCATATTCTTGTTACCACCGGCACCGTGACTTCGGCCAGACTTCTGAAAAACCGTTTACCACCGCGTGCCTTCCATCAGTTCGTGCCAGTAGACATCCCCTATGCGGTGCGGCGGTTTCTTGACCACTGGCGGCCCGACCTAGCGCTGTGGATGGAATCCGAGTTCTGGCCCAACATGTTGCGCATGACCCGACGGCACGGCGTGCCCATGGTTTTAGTCAACGCCCGTATCTCATCCCATTCCTATGCCTGGTGGCGGCGCTTTCCACGTACTATCGAACGGCTTTTGTCCAGTTTTCAACTCTGCCTCGGCCAGAACCAAAGCGAGGCCGAGCGATTGACTACGCTGGGCGCAACCAATGTAGCCGCTCCCGGCAACCTCAAATTTGCAGTCCCGCCACTTCCTGTCAGTGAAAAGGATCTTTCTAAATTCAGGGAATGCATCCCCGGACGGCCACTATGGTTAGCTGCTAGCACCCATCCCGGCGAGGAGGAGATGGCCGCTGAGGCCCATAAGAAAATACGCGGCGACTTTCCAAGACTACTCACCGTTATCGTACCCCGCCACGCCTCCCGAGGAATTGCCGTTGCCCGTCTGCTACGTGGAGAAGGCCTAACCGTGGCACGGCGCAGCGCAGACGAGGCACTGACAGGAGAGACGGATATCTACATCGCCGACACCATGGGTGAGCTGGGCCTCTTTTACCGGCTGGCCCTGGTAGTGTTCCTGGGCGGGTCACTCATCCCCCATGGCGGGCAAAACCCCATCGAGCCTAGCCAGCTCAACTGCGCCATTATAACCGGCCCTCATACTTTCAATTTCCTTGAAATCGTTGCCGAGATGCGTAACGCCGGTGCCCTACTCCAAATTAACGATGCGGCCGACCTAGCCGGATCCGTGAGCAGCTTGTTGCGGGATCTCTCACGAGGAGAGAAAATGGCTGTAGCAGCGCGGTTTATCGCCGAATCTGGTGGCACGGCACTCGACCACATCATGGAGGCACTCGCCCCCTTTACTACCGCACTAGGAACGGGGAGCAGAAACGAGGACAATTGTGTCGGGAAGGAGGGATCCCGTGCGCGCGCCTGATTTCTGGGGCGGGGGGCCACTTTCTTCCCTGTTGTCTCCGCTCCTCTCGCCGCTGAGTCTGATTTATGGAATGGGGGTGCGGCTACGCTTTGCGCTAACCAAGCCCATGCGGGCGGGCCTACCGGTAGTCTGTGTAGGCAACCTAGTAGCCGGAGGGGCGGGTAAAACCCCTGTGGCCCTGGCCATTGGCGAATGGTTCCAGGCCCAAGGCTGCAAGCCTCATTTTTTGAGCCGTGGCTATGGCGGATCGCTTTCGGGCCCGGTACGCGTGGACGCCGAGTACCATCATTCTCACGAAACCGGCGACGAGGCACTGCTGCTTTCCCGAATTGCCCCCACCTGGCTTTCCCGCGACCGACCCGCCGGCGCGAGTGCCGCCGCCATGGCTGGGGCCGATGTGGTGATAATGGATGACGGGTTCCAAAACCCGTCCCTAAACAAGGATCTGTCGCTTCTGGTGATAGATGGAGAATACGGCATCGGCAACGGTCGCCTGATTCCGGCGGGACCGCTACGTGAGAACATGGCGAAAGCGCTTTCCCGAGCAAATGCCGTGGTGGTGATGGGAGATGATACGGCCGGAGTGGAAACCAGAGTCGAAAACATCTTGGTAAAGCGCATACCCATTCTCGGAGCACGGCTGGCACTAAAGGACGGTGGTAAGGACTGGCAGGGAAGGAAGGTGCTAGCTTTCGCCGGAATCGGCAGACCGGAAAAATTCTTTAATTCCCTCCGCAAGGCAGGGGCTGAAGTGGTGGTCGCCCGTGCCTTTCCTGACCATTACCCCTATGACGAAGGCGAGGTAGCCGCCCTAGTGGAAACAGCGGAAGCTGCCGGGGCCGAACCCGTGACGACCGCTAAGGATGCCGAGCGCCTGCCGGTGAACGTACAGGACCGGGTGCGTGTGTTTAGGGTGCATGTGCAATGGCAGGATGAGGCGGCGCTAGCACGACTGCTCTCGCCTCTCTCCGAAGGGGTAGTGCGAAACAAAGTGGACACCCATGGTTAAAGGTGCGCGCCGTATTCGCCATATCCTGGAAGGTCTCGCCGGTTGGGTGGTTTTCGGCTTCTTTAGCCTGTTTAGCCTTGATCTAGCCTCTAACATGGGTGGCTGGTTGGGACGCATCATTGGCCCGCGACTAAAGGTATCGGAGGTGGCCCGGCGCAATCTAACCCGCGCTTTTCCAAAGAAGTCCCAAGACCAAATTGAAGAACTGGTGACAGCCATGTGGGATAATCTGGGCCGAGTAATGGCCGAATATCCCCACCTCGACCATATCCGGCTCTATGACGAGGACGGCAAGTGGCCAGGTCGGGTGACGGTGGAGGGGGCAGAATATCTGGACCTACTGCGCGACGACGGCAAGCCCGGTATTTTCTTTTCCGCCCATCTTGGTAACTGGGAGATCAACGCCATGGCAGCGGTGCAGCGTGGTCTGCCTTTGACCTTGGTCTACCGTGCTCCCAACAACCCGCTGGCCGATGCCCTCATCCGCCGTGCCCGGCGCAGAATTACTCAATGCTTTGCCGCCAAGGGAGCGGAAGGGGCCAGAGACTCACTCCTAGTTCTGAGGAAAGGTGGACATCTGGCTCTTCTAGCCGACCAGAAAATGAATGACGGGATTGCCATACCCTTCTTCGGGCGTGAGGCTATGACCGCCCCGGCCTTAGCACAGTTAGCGCTAAAATTCGGTTGTCCGGTAGTGCCAGCCAGGGTGGTGCGCACTGGGGGATCTCATTTCCGTATGACGCTCTATCCGCCGCTAGACACGCCCACCACTGGCGACAGACAGCGCGATGTGGTGGCGATCATGGAGAAGATCAACGAGCTCATCGAGGGATGGGTGCACGAAAACCCAGAACAGTGGATGTGGATACACCGGAGATGGCCCGATTAGGGCGTGTCATCCACCAGAAGCGCCGGGTCGAGGCCCACTCCATTCAGATGCACGCCCCAGTGCAGATGTGGTCCGGTAGCACGGCCGCTCTGGCCCACGGTAGCGATGACTTGGCCCGCCGCAACCGGCTGACCCTCCTTTACCGTAATGGTGCTCATGTGGGCGTAGACGGAGGTTAGGCCGTGGCCGTGGTCGAGGATCAGAGTCTTGCCAGTGAAGAACATGTCCTCATGAACCAGCGCTACAACGGCGTCCGCTGGGGCGCGAATGGGCGTGCTGTGGGGCGCAGCTATATCCACGCCAAGATGGGGTGAGCGCGGTGCACCGTTTAAAATCCTCTGGCTGCCGTAGATGCCAGTCAGAGTCCCCGCGAGAGGCCATTGGAAAGCGCCAGAAAAAAGAGGCGTGTCGCTGGCGCGCAGGCGCGCTGCTCGAATCGTAGCGCTGTCGCGGGAGATGCGCTTCAGCGCCGCGTCGCCAGGGTTAACCTGGGAATCTGGCAGGCCGTCAATATTCTGGATTTTATAGTTACGCTGGCCAACGGCAAAGCTGTGAGTGACACGCGGTGCGCCGGGAGCCGCCACCTCAATTTTCACGTGGGGCGGAGCTTTGCGGGCGAAACCGATAAGAAAGGCGCCATCAGGAGCCACCTTTACCGGCACACCCTCGATCCAGACGCGCACACCAGGGGCAGCATGGCCGCGCAGCAGCCCACCCTGCACGGCATGGCCCCGCAGATCAAAAGGAAGCTCATCGGCCAGTGCTGCGGTGGCCACAAACAAGAGTAGGAGACTAAGAAGATAACCGCTACGGCTCAAAGCAGACTTCCCTGATCGTCGTCGCCGGATTTGAGCCCTGGTTTTTTTTGTAGCTTTTTCTTCGTTCTCTTCTTCTGTTTTGATGCCGGCCCTTCCCCGTCTATCACTGCGCCGCGGGGGGAATCGTAGAACTCGATCTCCACCACCTGGCCGGGGACAGCCGCCGTGGCGCGGATCAGTGTCATCCCTGTCTCGTCGCGCACCACAGCAAAGCCGCGCGCCAAAACGTTGCGGTAGGAACAGCTTTCCAGCACTCGAGCAGCCTGTTGCAGGCTGGTGGTGGCGGATTCCTGACAGCGGGTAAGACCCAGCCCCAGACGCCGCCCCAGCCCGGAAAGCCTTTCGCGGTGACGCAGCAGAGATTCGCCCAGAGCCCGCCCTCGCAACCCTGCGGCAAGACGGTCGATCTCGGCCCGGCCGTGGGAAAGCTGCGCCACCAAGGCCATGGCCAGGCGCTCGGCGCGATCGTCGAGGCGCTGGGTGGTGTGCTCCAACAAGTGTCGCGGTTCCGGCAGGCCGCGCGCCAACCCCGCAACCTTTTCACGGCGGTTTTTCAGCCCTCGCCCCATAGCCGAAACCAGACGATGGGCGCTGTCCATTACCCCAGCTATGAGGTCGGCACGTACCGGCACCGCTATCTCGGCTGCCGCTGTGGGCGTGGGAGCGCGATGGTCGGCGGCAAAATCCATGAGGGTCATGTCGGTATCGTGCCCCACTGCCGAGATCAGGGGAATCTCCGAGGCCGCAGCCGCACGCACCGGGGCTTCTTCGTTGAAGGCCATGAGGTCCTCGAGACTACCCCCGCCACGCGCCACGATGAGAAGATCGGGACGGGGCGCCTTGTCACCCGGCGCAATAGTGTTGAATCCGGTGATGGCCGCTGCCACCTCCGTTGCTGCAGTCTTGCCCTGCACTGTCACCGGCCACAGCAGAACACGGCGTGGAAAACGGGCAGAAAGGCGGTGTAGTATATCGCGGATGACCGCGCCCGTGGGCGAAGTGATAACGCCAATGACCTCTGGTAGGAAGGGAAGTTTCTTCTTGTGCGCCTCGTCGAAGAGGCCTTCAGCGTCCAGTTTCTTGCGGCGTTCCTCCAGCAGCTTGAGTAACTCACCCTCACCAGCAAGCTCCACCGCTGCGACTACGATCTGGTATTTGGAGCGCCCAGCATAGGTGGTGAGCCTCCCCTCACATACTACCTCCATGCCGTCCTCTGGATCGAGAGAGAGCCGTGTCGCCAAGCCCTTCCAGCAAACGGAATCGAGAACCGCATTCTCGTCCTTCAGGGTAAAATAGAGGTGGCCAGAAGCGGCGCGTTTGAAACCGGATATTTCACCGCGCACCCGCACCCGGCCAAAATTCTCCTCCACCGTGTGTTTGAGAGCAGCGGAGATTTCACTTACCGTGTATTCGGGCAGATTGCGACCGGGCGGAGAGGAATCGGGCATGGGGGCGGTTTTTCTCGTCATTAGCGCATCGTATGTTACAAGACAATCCAACGTTATCGTAACACTGTTAGCAACAGGAGAAAGAACAACCAATGAAAGTCCTGCTGGTGGGATCAGGTGGCCGCGAGCACACCTTGGCCTGGGCTATTGCCACCTCTCCCCTTTGCGATGAACTTGTCTGTGCGCCCGGCAATGCCGGCATGGCAAAACTTGGAAGGTGCGCGGACGTGGGGGCTGAGGATATCGACGAGCTGGTGGCATTAGCCCGCAAGGAAGACATGGACTATGTGGTGGTGGGGCCCGAGGTGCCGTTAGTGGCGGGGCTGGTGAACCGGCTGGACGCGGTAAACATCAAGAGTTTTGGCCCCAGCGCGGCGGCTGCCGCCTTGGAAGGTTCCAAAGGTTTTATGAAGGATTTTTGCGCTCGCCATAACATCTCCACTGCTCCTTATAGCCGCTTTAACGACGCCACCAAGGCTAAGGCTTTTATTCGCGATCAGGGTGGCGCACTGGTGGTAAAGACTGACGGACTAGCCGCCGGCAAGGGAGTAATCATCTGCGACGGTCCGGATGAGGCGGAAGCCGCTGTAGACATCATGATGATGGAAAAGGCCTTCGGCACGGCGGGTGAAAAAATTGTAGTGGAGGAATGCCTGGAGGGTGAGGAAGTAAGCTTCTTCGCCCTTTGCGACGGAGAGAGAGCTCTGGCGATGGCCTCGGCTCAAGACCACAAGCGGGTAGGCGAAGGTGATACCGGACCTAATACCGGCGGCATGGGGGCCTATTCCCCGGCCCCGGTGGTAACGCCGGAAATGGAAACTTACATCATGGAAACCATTATCGTCCCTACGGTAGCAGGCATGAAGGCGGAGGGCGCGCCCTACCAAGGTGTGCTGTTCGCGGGACTAATGATTACCGCCGACGGGCCGCAATTGCTTGAATTTAACGTACGTTTCGGTGATCCCGAATGTCAGGCACTCATTCCCCGGCTAAAATCTGACTTGCTCACAGCCATGGTGGCTACCAGTGACGGCCAACTTGACCATCTGGACCTGCGCTGGTCAGAAGCCGCAGCGCTCACCGTGGTGATGGCGTCCAAAGGTTATCCTGGAACCTACAAGAAAGGCTCGGAAATTGGGGGACTGGAAGCTGCAGAAACGCAGGAAAGTATCATCATCTTCCATGCCGGGACCACATCCAAGAACGGGAAAATTCTCGCCAGCGGGGGACGGGTACTAGGCGTCACGGCGCTGGGCGGTGATGTGATGGAGGCTAAGGCGCGAGCCTACAAGGCAGTGGACACAATAGAATGGACGGAAGGATTCTGCCGCCGCGACATCGGCTGGTGGGTCACGGGACCTTAGTAGACACCCCGGTTGTTAAGCGCCTTTCGGCGAAGAAGACCTTGAGCAGGTGCGAACACTTGGTCTCTTCGATACCACCATAGATCTCCGGTGCATGGTGGCAGGTGGGCTGGGAGAAGAACTTTCCTCCATGTTCCACACCGCCGCTCTTGGGATCATAGGCGCCGAAATAAAGGCGACGGATGCGGGCAAAGGAGATGGCTGCCGCACACATAGCGCAGGGCTCCAGCGTTACATACATGTCCACTCCTTTCAGGCGTGGTGTTTTGTGTTGGGCCGCTACCTCGCGGATAGCCAACATTTCGGCATGGGCGGTGGGATCGCCCAGTTCCTCCGTGCGGTTCCCGGTGGTGGTAATGACGCTCCCGGTGGCGGCAGCCACCAGTACGCAGCCCACCGGCACCTCGCCACGCCCAGAGGCTTTCTGAGCCTCAGCTATGGCCTGGTTCATATGGGAGTGGGGCTCATTCATAGCTCTAAAGGTGGTTCCCCCTCCCGATTCCGTCAAGGGCCGTTGCCCAACTCCCCTTCGCGCCTTACTCTGCAGCACATGAGCACACATCCGCCAACGGTCGGAATCACGCTGGACTGGGAGAAAGGCAACGGCTATGCCAAGCAATCCTGCTACGCCCTGCACGAAAACTATGCTGCATGCGTTACCAGCGCCGGCGGCCTGCCTCTTATGCTTCCCCATGAACCGCAACTGGCCGAAGAATATGCAGCGCGCGTGGATGCGCTGATCATCACCGGAGGCGATTTCGACGTGGATCCGGCACTATTTGGCGAAACCACCCACCACCCAAAAGTCACCACCAAGGACCACCGTACCAGATTCGAGTTTGAGGTGACAAAAACGGCACTGGAGCGAGACATACCGGTGCTTGGCATCTGCGGTGGACAGCAGTTGCTTAACGTTGTGCTGGGGGGAACACTGATCCAGCACATCCCCGACGAGGTAGACAACCCACTGGCCCACGAGCAGCCCAATCCCCGTATCGAGCCAGGCCACGAAGTGGTAGTGACGCCCGGCACCCTGCTTCACCGTATAGTGGGTAGCAGCACCATGGCCGTGAATAGCGCCCATCACCAGGCGGTGAAGAATACGGGATCTAACGTAGTAGTGAACGCCGCCGCCAACGATGGCGTCATCGAGGGCATCGAAAGCACAATCCACGATTTTTGCCTAGGCGTACAGTGGCATCCTGAATTCGCGATTGATCCCGGCGATAAGAAAATCTTTGAGGCTTTCGTAGCGGTGGCGCAAAAGTGATCAACACCGGACGTGCTAGCACGGCGACTCGCAAACCGAGGGTTGAGC
>MPMA02012458.1_pt1 | contig 12057 bp, 13 predicted proteins | sample 1617361 | NCBI WGS metagenome assembly MPMA02 (sample SAMN05944807, study PRJNA350692) | marine metagenome | biome: marine; feature: ODZ; material: water; isolation source: 180 m water sample filtered on 0.2 um supor filter | place: Pacific Ocean | collected 2012-04-08 | depth 180m m | reverse complement strand
TCTCAACAGACAACAAAGAGTTCGCAGCTTGGACGCGTGGCGAGGGTTAATTTGTAATCAGCTTTGATGGACTACTACCCCAGTATAAGGTGCTAAAAAAGCCCCAACACTCTGTAATGAGTGCTGGGGCTTGGTAACCCTGCAAAAAAGGATGACGGTGTTTCCTTATGGATGGCAGTACCGATCCTTTCGATTTTCTTTTCCGGTCAGCGGGGCTTGAGGGACAAGAAAAAGACAATGATGACGACGATTAAGGGCAAACCCTGTTTCGGCCGCAGAATTGCACGTGAATACCCAGTATTTCGCTATAAACCGAGGTTTCTGCGCTAAAGCCTCTCAATTTATGCACGAAATAATAGTTTGTTTTAGCCGTTTTTAGGTGATCCGGTTTAAGAGAGTTCGAAAGGAATAATGACGGGTGGAAAATGGTAGGATTTGCGCTGTAACTCAGAGGCCTATCGTCGAAGGAGTATTTTAGTATGCTTGAGCGGCTCATCGAATCGACCGTTTTCTACACACGGTGGTTGCTTGCCCCAATCTACCTAGGATTGTGTCTGGGGTTGGTGGTTCTTCTAATTAGTTTCGTCTCTGAGTTCTTCCATTTCTTTTCAACTCCTGGCGTCTTCAACTCTAAAATAACTACACTTTTTATCCTTGAACTGATTGACCTCGCCCTGATCGCCAGTCTCGTAACGATGGTGGCGATTGCAGGATATGAAAATTTTGTCTCGAAGATCGACTTCAAGGACGACATGGAACGCCCTGATTGGATGGGTAAGGTCGACTTTGCTGGCTTAAAACTGAAAGTTATTTCCGCGTTGGTCGCGATCTCCAGTATTGAACTGCTGAAGGTGTTTTTGAATACCGACAGTTATCAGGAGGGAGAGATACTCTGGAGGGTAGTCATTCACTCTGTTTTTGTATTCAGTGGGCTGATTTTTGCCTTAACCGAAAAATTCATGCATCACGAGTAGCGTATTAGCAGGAGCGACTGAAGTCGAAGAGTTTCCTAATGTCTGCCGTGTCGCTACTGCGGCACTGAAGTGTCCGTCGGTGTAGAAAGATTACCGGTTCTTTATTGAGAAGCTTTGGCCCGGTGATGCCCGCGGGGGCAGTTTGATGTTGTGTCTTGACAGCCCCACTGCGGCCACAGCAAAAAGTAACTGCCTGGTGGTTGGCCACCAAGCCCAAGAGGGGGTCAAGCCGGATGAAAGCAGCTGATATCCGCTGTGCCAGTGATCTAAAACTCTACCAGGCACTGCTGGACAACACCGACGTCAGGCGGGCGTGTGAGCAGATAGAACGGCTCGAGGAAAAACGCAAAGGCCCGGGCGTGCGCCGTCATTTACTCAGTACCTCGGTGCGCCTGAGCCGTTCGATATCGGCCAACCTGCACCAGATGGCCGACCATTGCCTGGAGCGCCTTGGTATCGAGAGCACACTGGAGCTCTATGCTTACCCGGGGCCAATGTACAACGCAGCCTGTTTCAAGCCCGAGGAGGGGCGCGTGTTTGTCATCTTCTCCTCTGCTTTGCTGGAGTCCTTTGTCGAGAAGGAACTGCTCTTCGTTATGGGCCATGAACTGGGACATCACGTCTACCGTCATCACGAGATTCCAATCGGCTATATCCTGCGCGGCAAGGGGCCGCCGCCCGCGGCACTGGCGTTGGATCTTTTTTCCTGGTCACGCTATGCGGAGGTTTCCGCCGACCGCGCCGGGGCCTTCTGTGCCCAGGATCTGCAGAGCGTGGTCCGGGCGTTGTTCAAGCTGGCCTCGGGGTTGCGCGACGAGCGAGTGGTGCAGTTCAGTCTCGACGAGTTTCTGCGCCAGGTCGACGATATGCTGGCCTTTGGTGAACAGCCCGGGCAGGGTGCACCGATGCAGGACTGGTTTCTGACCCACCCGTTCAGTCCTTTGCGAGTCAAGGCTCTGACGCATTTTGATCAGTCGGTACTGATGCGCACCGGCGGTATTGCTGAGAGCGATCTGGAGGACCAGGTACGCCAGATCATGGGGCTGATGGAGCCTGATTATCTCAAGGGCAAAACCGAGGCGACGCGCGCCATGCGCAACCTGTTCCTGGCCGCTGCCATTGCCATTGCCGAAGTTTTCGAAGGCATAAGCGATAGCGAACGCAAGGTGTTGAAGAGTTTTCTCGAAGAGGGCTATGCCCTGGAAAAACTCGACAGCGAACGCTTGCGCGAAGTGCTGCCCAGGCGCATCAAGGCCGCACGGGAGCAGGCCAGCCTGGCACAGCGCATGCAGGTGGTACGGGATTTGTGCCTGGTGGCGCGGGCCGAGCGCCCGGTAGCAGCGGTCGAGCGTGAACTGCTCGAGGAGACCGCGCGGGGGCTTGAGGTGTCTCGCGACTTCGTAGCACAGTGCCTGGAGGCTTCGGCGGAGCTCGACTGACTTTCGCCAGGGCGCTGTGGCCTTAGGTCGGGGAATAGCGCGGTAGAACTGGCCTCCAAATTCTGGACATTGCCAAAATCATAGTAAGTCATTGGTAAATGAAGACTCCACAAGGGCTCGAACCTTCGACCAATGGATTATGTGTTCAGGCCAAAGTCTCGAAGACTCCACTGAAACCCTTTTTTTGGAATCCTCGCACTCCGGCTTCCACGCAATCGGACTTAAATGGACTCAAGAGGAAAGGAATAGACTGGAGTCGGCTCCAACTTGACTCCACCGTAGGGGACACCCACCCCTTTTTTATTATTAAGTTAATGCATATATCCCACCCACACAGCGGAGGGGATCTTGGGATTGCCATAGCGAAAAATAGTGCAAGGTGAAACATTGGTGAAGGAGGACGATTCTGTACACGTTACGCTGTAAATGGAAAACGTCTTCCTGTTTGCTAGCAGCGGTCAGCGAATCTAAACGTCGTTGTCGGCTGGCGCTGAAAAATCCACAACATAACTGATGTAGCCTCGCAGGGGTCTGTTGCCTGGTCCCGGTGTTATATTAGTTGTCTGAAACCCTCTCGCGTGTCGGGGAACCCAGAGATCAAATCAATCACGCCCATTCCGACCAGCACGCACTGGGGCCACTACCTGGCAGAGAAAAAGGATGGCCGGGTCTGCGCGATTTATCCGATACCGCAGGATACGGACCCCTCGCCGATCGGCCAGTCACTCATGGATTCGCAAAACACCGATTGCCGAATCCCGCAGCCTTGCATTCGTCGTGGTTATCTAAAGGAGCAGTGGCGTAGCGACAGCACGCGACGCGGCATAGATCCGTTCGTGCCGGTGCCGTGGGATGAGGCATTGGATATCGCGGCGCAGGCATTGCGGCGGGTGGTTCTGGAGTACGGCAATGCGGCCATATACGGCGGGTCGTACGGATGGTCCAGCGCGGGACGCTTTCATCACGCGCAGAGCCAATTGCATCGTTTTCTCAATCACAATGGCGGATATACCTACTCCGTAAAGTCATATTCCACCGGAACCGCGCAGGTGATCATTCCGCATGTGTTGGGTCTACCGGCGCTGCAGCTGATGGCCGAAGCACCGGCTATCGAAGATGTGCTGAAACACACCCGCCTAGTCGTCAGCTTCGGCGGTATCAGTATGAAGAATATGCAGATCAACCAGGGCGGTATTGGTGATCACTCGGCGCGCGAACAGCTCAAGGGCTGGTGTGAAGCCGGAATTGATGTGGTTTGTGTGAGTCCGGTACGTGATGACGTGGCGGAATTTCTGGCGGCGGACTGGTGGCCCGTAAGACCTAACTCGGACCTCGCCCTGATGCTGGGCCTCGCCCACACGTTGCACACTGAGAATCTGCACGACAAAGGCTTCCTTCGGTCTCACTGTGTGGGTTACGACAAGTTCGTGCCTTACCTAGTAGGCGAAACCGACGGGATCACCAAAGATGCCGACTGGGCAGCATCGCTGTGCGAGATCGAAGCGGAAAGGATTCGAAAGTTGGCGCGGCGCATGGCAGCCGAACCGACCCTGCTGTCCATCAGCTGGTCGCTGCAGCGGACCGAGCACGGCGACCAGCCGTATTGGATGATTACGGTACTGGGTGCGATGCTCGGCAACCTGGGTGCACCAGGGCAGGGTGTGGGTTACGGCTATGGTTGCATCCACAATTTTGGCTTCGCCGGGCGGCGCGCCCTTCCATTCAAGGTGGGTGAATTGTCTCGAGACAGCAACCCGGTGTCCACGTTCATTCCGGTGGCGCGCATTGCCGACATGCTGCTCAACCCCGGCGCGTCGATTCCGTTCGACGGCCAGACATTGACCTTTCCCGACATCAAGCTGGTCTACTGGGCGGGCGGCAATCCGTTCCATCACCACCAGGACCTCAACCGACTGCGCGAAGCCTGGAGCAAACCCGAGACCATCATCATCAATGAACCGTTCTGGACGGCAACCGCGCGCCACGCCGATATCGTTTTTCCCACGACGACGACACTCGAGCGCGAAGATATAGCCTGGGGCCGCGCTGAGGTGTGTGGCGCACCGATGCATCAGGTGCTTGAACCGTTCGCAGCGTCACGCGATGATTATGCGGTGTTCAGCGGGTTGGCCGAGCGGCTCGGTTTTGCAGAGCGGTTCACGCAAGGACGCTCTTCGCGCGAATGGATTCAACACCTCTGGCAGGTAACTGTCGATCGCGCCGCGGACACGGGCATAAAATTGCCTGACTTCGAAGCCTTTTGGCAAGGCGGATTTTTTCAACTCGCTCCCTCGCAGGTTCCGGAAATAGACTTCACGCTGGAAAAGTTTCGTGGTGATCCGGTAGGCGCACCACTAAATACCCCATCGGGCAAGGTGGAGATTTTTTCCGATACTCTGGCGTCGTTCGGGCTGAGCGACTGCTGCGGCCATCCCGTGTGGCTGGATAAACAGGAATTCATCGGCAGTGTTCGGTCCGCTACTTATCCGCTCGCGCTCAATTCGAATCAGCCCAAGACGCGTCTGCACAGTCAATACGACTTCGCTGGCGAGAGCCGGAACGCAAAGATCAAGGGCCGTGAACCGATCCGTATCAATCCGGCAGATGCACGAGCACGTAACATAAACGATGGCGACATCGTGCGCGTCTTCAACGATCGCGGTGCTACGCTCGCCGCTGCGACAATAACCGACCGGGTACGCCCTGGTGTCATTGTGTTGCCGACGGGTGCCTGGTACGACCCGGAGAATCCGGCCCAGCCCGGCAGTCTGGAAGTGCACGGGAATCCGAATGTACTGACCCGCGATATCGGTACCTCGACGTTGGCACAAGGTACCAGTGCGCACAGTTGTATGGTCGAGGTCGAACGATTTACTCAACCGTTGCCGGAAGTGAAGGTGTTCAGTCAGCCACCGATGGTAGAACGGGAGGAGCAGTCATGAAAGGCGTTGTGTTTAAAGGCAGCCGGCAGCTCGAGTTGATGGGTTTTCCCGATCCGGCCCCCGGCCCGACGATGTTGTGTTGGAGATCAATATCTCGGGAATGAGTGAGATTGCTCGAGAATCGAACACGATTTGGTCGCGTGCCAGAGGAATTGTTGTTCCGCGAGGCCCTAGGCCATTTCTTTGGGGGCGAGAGGATGAACGTACCTTGGAACTGCTGGCCACGGACGCCAGAAAACACTCTAGGGAGGAATAAATGGCTATCGTTAAAGCATCGGTAGTACAGGCCGCACCGGTTCCATTCGAGCGAGAAAAAACACTGGAGAAAGTCAGAGCCCTGAGCGCTGAAGCTGCCAAGCGGGACAGTCAGCTGGTAATTTTCCCGGAAGCTTTTGTTTCGGCCTATCCCAAGGGGCTGGATTTCGGCGCCCGTGTCGGTATGCGAAAACCAGAGGGCCGAGAAGATTTTCGGCGCTATTTCGATAGCGCAGTAGACGTTCCCGGACCTGCGGTCGATTACCTTGGCCGGGTGGCCAAGGAAAACGCCATTCATCTGGTTATCGGGGTAATCGAACGGGACGGCGGAACCCTTTATTGCACCATCCTGACCTTCCAGCCCAATGGTGATTATCTGGGCAAACATCGCAAACTGATGCCGACGGCACTCGAACGCCTGGTCTGGGGCTTTGGTGATGGTTCTACCTTGCCAGTTTTCCATACCGAGATTGGCATTCTTGGTTCGGTCATTTGCTGGGAAAACTACATGCCGGCCTTGCGCATGGCTATGTACAACAAGGGTATTCAGCTCTATTGTGCGCCGACGGCCGATGACCGCCCCACCTGGCCCTCAACCATGCAGCATGTCGCCATGGAGGGCCGCTGCTTCGTGTTGTCTTGCAACCAGTACACGACCCGCGGCGATTTCCCGGAGAACTATGATGCCATTCAGGGCACTGACCCAGCAACGGTCATTTCCCGCGGTGGCAGTTGTATTGTCAGCCCTCTGGGTCAGTTCCTCGCCGGCCCCGATTTCGACGGTGAAAATATTCTAACTGCCGAGTTAGACATGGACGACATAGTACGGGGCAAATATGACTTTGACGTGACTGGCCACTACGCTCGACCTGATATCTTTAAACTGCTGGTCAATGAAGCTTCAACAAAGGCTGTGGAAACCGTCAATCAGCCTTTTGAAGAGTAGTGGACTGTGACTGTTCACTTTGAATCTGGAGTAACTGTTAGTGCTTTAGAAAATCAAGTGAGCGAGGCGGAAAAGTCGTAATATTGCCGCAGCGTGCCCTCATACTTTCAGTCAGAATTGCTTTTGGAAGTTGAATTTACCAGGAATTAAAAATGAAAATTTCCCCGATTACAACAACAGTAGATTTCGATAGAAATGGCGTGCAACACGGGTTCCTCAAATTGCCGCATTCCCATGACGCATCCGGCTGGGGCTCAATGATGATTCCGATTACTGTCGCCAAAAATGGAGAGGGGCCAACAATATTGTTTACCGGGGCCAATCATGGCGACGAGTACGAAGGGCCCATCGCATTATTTGATCTGGCCCATACTATCAATGCGGACGACTTGTCGGGCCGCGTCATTATTGTGCCTGGCATGAACTACCCCGCATTTCAAGCTGGGAAACGCACCTCGCCAATAGATAGTGGCAACATGAATCGTGTTTTTCCCGGAAATCCAGAGGGGACCCTAACGGAAAAAATCGCAGATTACTTCCAACGCTATCTCTTGCCTCTAGCAGACTATGTAGTTGACTTCCACTCCGGTGGCAAAACAATGGAGTTCCTGCCTTTTTGTTGTGCCCATGTTCTTGATGACAAGGAGCAGCAATCCCGTTGTGTTGCGGCAATGGAGGCGTTCAACGCACCGCATTCGATGATGTTATTGGAACTGGAGGCCGACAATATGTACGATACGGCCGCGGAAAATATGGGAAAAGTGTTCATCGGAACTGAACTGGCTGGCGGTGGCAGCGCCACAGCTACAACCGTTGCTATCGCTAAAAAAGGCATCAGGAATATTCTCCGGCACGCAGGTATTACAGAAGGTGAGCTGGAAGTGGCAGATACGATAAGCCTGGATATGCCTGACCAGAGTTGTTTTATTTTTAGTGAGTCGACGGGCCTGCTTGAGCTTTGTATTGAACTGGGCGCTAAAGTGAAAGCCGGTGATCTTATTGCCTTTGTGCACCCAATCGAACGTACGGGACTTGCGCCAACGGCCTATCATGCAGCTATTGATGGCATTTTTAGTGGCCGCCATTTTCCTGGAAAAATTGCCATGGGCGATTTTCTGGGTGTAATTGCCGTTCCTATGTGAGCCCCTGTAATCACAGGAAGTTTCAATGAACTATAAAAGACCATTTAAGAATACAGAATACCAGCAGCGTGTAAGAACTATAAAACAGCGCATGGAGGCGGCAGGCTTCGACTTACTTATCTGTCAGGATCCCGCCAGTATGGGTTGGCTCACCGGTTTTGACGGTTGGTCTTTCTATACGCCCCAGACCGTCTTGGTACATCTCGAAGAAGCATCACCAGTTTGGTTCGGGCGCGCTCAAGATGCTAAGTCCGCACACATTACGACCGATCTTCCTGGTGAAAATATCGTTGGTTTTTCAGAGTCGTTGGTACACCATCCAGTTAAGCATCCATTTGACGAATTATGTGAGTTGGTGATAGCCCGTGGCTGGGGTTCCAGCCGGATTGGGGTGGAACTCGATGCACATTACTATACTGCCCGGGCCCATCAACATATTGTAAATGGCTTGCCCAATGCCGTCATTTCGGATAACCACGAGATTGTTAACTGGGCCCGGCTGGTGAAGTCCGAGGCAGAACTCAACTATATGCGTGAGGCTGGCCGCATTGTCAGTGAAACGATGACTAAGGCCTTTGCCAGGCTCAAGCCCGGCGTGCGGCAATTTGAGGTCATCGCCGATGTCTATCATGCACAAGTCACCGGTTTCGAAAATAAATTTGGAGACTATACGGGCCTGTGTCCGCTTATTCAGGTTGGAGAGGGAACCAGCACGCCACATTTGACTTGGACCGACGAACCGTTACCAGACAGTGGTCTTATCGTGATGGAAATCGGCGCTGCGCGACGGCATTATCATGCACCGTTGACCCGCACAGCGCATATTGGAACGCCACCTAAAGAGATAGCACGACTTGCTGAGGTTATTGTTGAGGGCGGTGATATGGCACTTAGCACAGCAAAGCCGGGTGTGACCTGCGAAGAAGTGGAAGCTGTTTGGCAAAAAGTCTTGAATCGTAATGGCTATACAAAGGAAAGCCGTGTTGGATACTCTATCGGGCTGAATTATCCACCTGACTGGGGTGAGCGTACGGCAAGTTTGCGACCCGGTGATACAACTGAGCTGCAGGCCGGAATGTGTTTCCACTTCCAATCTGGCATGTGGCTGGATGCGTATGGCGCGGCGATTTCAGAACCATTTATAGTTACTGAAAAGGGCGGTGAACGACTTTGTGATGTTCGCCGCGAACTCATCATTATCGATTAACCAACCCGCAACTGTTAACAATAAGACATTTGGTAATTTTGAGCCTTGCTTTTTCGCATACTTCACAGGGCCTTGAGCGCTTGGTTGATATGCCACAAGTAAGATTGATCCTTTTTCCAATATACCGCTCAAGTAATGTCTAATTACCGAGTTAATCATAAGTCCATGGCACAGGAGGCATCCATGACCATTGAAGGGGTAAAAAATCCAGCCTCATCTATGCCCGGAAAAGAGCCAGCCAGAGTCCTTGAGGGCTTCATCAATGCACTAGCTGATACCAGTAAAAACAGTGTCGATTTACGATTTCAAACACTCGCGAGTGAATTAGAGCAATTACCGCGGACGGCTGTTCAAGTGTCTCCCCACAGCACCGACAGCGTGCGCATGTGGTTGGATACGGTGCTGGCCAGCATGCCGCCCACGATAGGCCCGTTGACAACAGCTGTGACGGAAATCGCTCAATATGCATCCTGGGTTGAGGCCGCCAGGGGGGTACCCGAGTTATTCTCTGGCGGTTATGCCTACGCAATATTGATCGGACAAGGAGGCATGATCACCTCGGAAACCATGCGCCTGGGCCTCTATCTGCAACGCCCAGAAATCGACTACCCTGGCCATGCTCACGATGCCGAAGAGTTCTATTTCATCCTGAGCGGTAGTTCGCACTGGCGGGTCGATACGCGCCACTTCACGAGTACTGCCGGCAATCTGATTCACCATCCGCCTCACACTGTGCATGCGTCCCACACACGCAACCAGCCGTTGCTCGCTGTCTGGGCTTGGCTTGGAGACATCAACGGGCGCTACTGGTTTGAAACTAGCCCCGAAACCGACCGGCCATTTCCACTGTAGGAATTTAGCTTTAGAGATTTACTGTATCTCCTTTACCAGCAACCTTGCACTGATCATTATGAGTAACACTATGGACGTCTTTGATGTGATTTATAACTGTCGAGCGATGCGGCGCCTTGACAAAAAACCGGTACCGGCAGAGTTGTTGGTCAAACTTGTCGATGCAGCAAACCAAGGCCCTTCCGGATCCAATATGCAAAATGCACGTTGGCTGGTTGTTACTGACACTAATGTCAAGAAAAAACTGGCTGACCTTAATCGCCAAGGGGTTGAAAGTTATATTGGCTCGAAATCATCGCGGCCTGATGTGCTGCCACATCAATCGAAAGATAAGCGTTTGAGAATGCTCAATGCGGTAATCTGGCAGATGGAAAATATGCATGAGGTACCGGCTATCATTATGGCCTGTATGGAGTTTGGGGCTCCAGTTAATGACAAGATGGTGAGCCATGGCAGTGGCTCGATATGGCCAGGTATCCAGAATCTGCTGCTTGCAGCAAGAGCACTGGGTCTTGGTGCGACACCTACCACTTTAGCTTTGGGGGATCGGCAGGCAGTTTCTGAGGTGCTCAATTTGCCCAGTTCTATGGCGGCGTTTTGTTTGATTCCAGTGGGTTATCCATTGGGAAGATTTGGCCCTGTATCAAGAAAGCCGGTAGAGGAAATCATGCGCTGGGACCAATGGAGTTAATTGCAATGTGCCCGGTCAATGGATCTCGATCAGGTGCGTTTCATGCACAGTTATTAAATGCGAATGATGGCACGGTTCGTTAAAAGACATATTTGTCGACCTAGAGTTGCATCCCGCGTACCCAGCGGCCGGTAGATAGAAGCTGGAAGTACCGTAACAGGACCTAGCCTACAGTATTAGGCTGATCCTTGAGCGCAACAAGGCTTAATAGCAGCGCTATCTGCAAGATATCCCTCGCCCTCGCCCTCGCCCTCGCCCTTGCCCTCGCCCTCGTGCGGAGGGTATTGGAAGAGCGGACTCTGTTGATAATGGTTGGGCGCTCCTCCATTACTGGGCTGATCTTTTGGCGATTGTGATACAGGTCACAATCGTTGGCTAGTTTCCGTCAACTGAGTGATGGCCATCACATCTATCTAGTGATTTTTTGCCGAAAATGCCAGTACTGGAATTCACCAGTAAGCTTAATTAGTCAATTAACAGAGGATTTAGACAATGATTAACGAAATAGAAATGGGTTATGTAGTTGAATTGAGTGATGTAGTGTTGGCTACTGTGGTCGGAAGCGGTGATACGGACGAGGAGGATGGCACCGATCCGGTCCCGAAGCAGGTCAAAGAGAGAAACAAGAAATTTTGTGAGAAATACCCTCCCAAGGAAGCGGAGGACATTTCTACTTTATCCGGTACTAAGAATCCCTGTAAAAAAGAGTCCAGCCGCTTCCATAGCGGTGGCGGCACGTCGTGCGAATGGTGACGGAGCTAGGCCGGTTAAGTAGTTGCATTCGAATTTCTTACTGATCCGTTTTAGCAGGGAAAACCCTGCAGCATGTAGTAGCGCCTGAAGATGCCCCGCTTATGCGGGGTTTTCTTTTTTGGTTATGGCGATCACAACCTTCGCTAGTTTCCGTCAACTGAGTGATGGTCATCACATCTATCTAGTGACTTTTTACCGAAAATACCAGCACTGGAATTCACCAGATGAATCATTAACAGGAGATATGCAATGAACAAGCAAGCAACACAAATGACGATGGAAGAGATGCACAAAGTGGCTGGTGGTGTCACCTACACAGAACTCCGGGGCGTAGAAATACATCGACCCAGAGCCGCGAGCAGACGCTCAATTATTTTGCGCACTATCGCCCCCCCCATCATCATCGACCCAGGATACATACCAACCGATAGTCGAATTGGGGCGGATCCTCTTCCGAGTCCGTAACATCTGTTTTAAGGATATTCCTTTAAGAGAAACCCCGCTGGTGCGGGGTTTCTCTTTTTGGGGTGATAGAGATCACAATCAATGGCCAGTAGGGATGACACGGTGATGGCCATCACTTACAGCAAAGCCATTCTTTTGGAAAATGGCGCTACTGAAATTGACCAGATGCACTATTAACAGGAGCAAGGTATGAGAGGTCTGTTGAACTATCTGGGGTGGTTGGCGGCCACATCGTGTATGGCACTTGTGGTGGGGCAGTGTTCTGATAGGTTGGTGATTCTCGCAGGACTTGAGCCAGGCCTGATGTTTGGTCTTTGTGCGAGTCTGGGAGGGGGGAGTCTGGCGTTTCTTGTCATTTGTGCAGCAGCCAGGTTAGCCGGTATCGCCTGGG
>MPMA02110835.1_pt1 | contig 12067 bp, 13 predicted proteins | sample 1617361 | NCBI WGS metagenome assembly MPMA02 (sample SAMN05944807, study PRJNA350692) | marine metagenome | biome: marine; feature: ODZ; material: water; isolation source: 180 m water sample filtered on 0.2 um supor filter | place: Pacific Ocean | collected 2012-04-08 | depth 180m m | reverse complement strand
CCTGACGGCGACGTCGAGCCCCGGGACCGGGTGAAAGATATCATCAGCTCCGGCGGGGAGAACATCTCTAGCCAGGAGGTGGAGAAGGTCATCATGGAGCACCCGTCCGTCCTGGAGGTATGCATCGTCGGCGTGCCTGACGAGCGCTGGGGAGAGACGCCCAAGGCTTTCATCGCCAAGCGGGAGGACGCCGAGGTGACCTCGGAGGAGATCATCCAGTTCTGCCGGGAGCGCATCGCCCACTTCAAATGCCCGCAGTACGTCGAGTTCGGCGAGTTGCCCAAGACGGCCACCGGCAAGATTCAGAAGTTCGTGCTCCGGGAGAAGGAGTGGCAAGGGCGCGAAAAACGGATCAACTGACGCGGGTTCTTCGGCCCCGTGAACGAGTGAACCATCTTGTAGCCGGCTCTACCTCGGCGACAATGTGCGACAACCTAGCCCCACGGACATCTTTCCGGCCAAGGCCGGATTCCGGAGAGGTGTTTACTGGATCCCGGCCCGGAGACTACTCGAACATCCCGTCCTCTTTCAGGGAGTTGTACTCCTCCGCCGAAAAGCCGAATAGCTCCCTGAACACCTGCTCGGTGTGCTGGCCCATCAGGGGCGACGCCGTTTCCAGGCTTCCCGGCGTCCGGGATAGGACCATCTCGGTACCCTCGGTGGCGTAGACGCCCAGCTCCGGGTGGTCCAGGAACTGGTAGTGCCCCCGGTGCTTGAGTTGCGGGTCGTCGAAGAGGTCTCGGCAGTCGTTGACCACCCCGGCGGGCACCCCCGCCCGCTGGAGGGTATCCATCAGCTCCCGTGCGTCCCAGGGCGCGGTCCACTCGCCGACCATGCGCTCCAGCTCATCCTCCGAGGACTTGCGGCCGAGCAGGCTGGAGAAGCGTTCCTGGTGGGCCCAGCCCCGGCCGTCCGGGGCGATGACCAGGCGGAAGGCCTGCCACTGCTCGTCGGAGGTACAGGCGATGGCGATCCAACGGTCCTCTCCCTTGCAGGGATAGACCCCATGGGGCGCGGCTCCCGGGTCCCGGTTGCCCCTGCGGCCCTGATCCCGCCCGTTCACCGCACGGTCCAGCGTGAGAGGCGCCGAGAAGTGAAGGGCGGATTCAAGCTGTGACATGTCCAAGTGGACCCCTTTGCCGGTCCTTCTGCTATGGTCCAGGCCCGCCAGAATGGCGGCAACGGCGAAACGGGGGCCGATGAAGTCGGTGTAGGGGCCGTGAGGGTTCACGGGGTCCCGGTCGGGCCAGCCCGTGATGTGGGTGAGGCCGGAGAGGGAGGTTAGCACCGGCCCGTAACCCGGCTGGCTCTCCATGGGGCCGCCCCGGCCCAGCATGGAGGTGCTGAACATGACGAGTCCTGGATTCACCTTCTTGAGGTCGGCGTATCCCAGGCCCCATTTCGGCATCGTGCCGGGGGTAAAGTTTTCGGTCACCACGTCCGCCCAGAGCACCATTCGCAGGATCAGGTCTCTGGCCTGAGGATGGCCCATGTCGATGGTGATGCCGTGTTTGTTGGCGTTGTAGTTGGCGAAGTAGGCGCTGCGGTCTATGCTTTCCTCTCTGCCCCTGAAGGGGGCGGCCCGCCGCAGTGTCTCGGGCCGCTTGGAGGATTCCACCCGGACCACGGTGGCGCCAAACTCGGCCAGGGACTTGGTGGCCATGGGGCCTGCCACCACCCAGCAGAAGTCCAGCACCTTAACCTCCTGCAACGGTTTCTCGGCGTTCAGATCACACCCCCTCTCCTGAGGCCGATCAGCTCTTCCACCGAGAGGCCCAGTTCATCCAGGTAGATCTCCCGGTTGTGCTCCCCGATGAGCGGGGGCCGCCGGCGCAATCCGACCCGCGGTTCTCCCTCGTTCGTCACGAACGCTCCCGGATGGGTCACCGAGGCCTCCAGCTCCGGGTGGTGCAGCTCCTTGAAGAAACCTCGGGCCTCTAGCTGAGGGTGGTCCATGACATCCCCGTGGGTAGCCACCGGGGAGAGCAATATGCGGCGCTCGAAGCCTCCTCGCGTTAGCTCTGCCTTGGTATGACTCATTAGGAACCGGTCCAGCGGTTTCTCGGCCATCGCCGCCACCTCCGCCGAGCCCTGGCCGAAGCCCAGCTCCTCCCAGTTGACCTGTTTCAGGTCTTCGTCACCCATGCCTTCCTCGTCCATCCAGGCCAGCATGGAGCGGGTGCTCACCGCGGTGGACCCGCCCTGGAGCATGAAGTTGACGTGGCCGTCCTTGCACCGCCAGGTGATTCGCACCGTGGCGTCCTTGGAAGCCTGGCGGAAAGCGCCCATCCGCTTGATGATTGCGCGGTCGATATCCCAGGTTAGCGGGGCATTGGCCAGCGCCTTGGCCACCGCCTGCTGGCAGGACACGTCGACGTGCTGGCCCTGGCCGGTAACGGCGCGATGGGTGTGGGCCATCAGGGCGCCCCCGGCGCCGGCCGCGGCGCCGTGGAGGTAGAATTGGGGGAAGCCTACCCGCACCGGGGGCCGGTCGCTGTCGCCGGTGAGATACAGTATCCCGCTGGCGGCCAGGCCCACGATATCCGGGGCCTGATACGCGGCATAGGGGCCGTCCTGCCCGAAGGCCGTGATCGACACCATCACCAGGCCCGGGTTGACGGCCTCCAGGTCTGGGTATCCCAGCCCAAGGTCTTCCAGGTATCCGGGCGGGAAGGACTCGATGAGGAAGTCGGCGTCTTTTACCAGCCGGTGGAGCAGTTCCCTACCGCCGGCGGTGTGCAGGTTCAGGGTGATGCCCCGTTTGTTGGCGGCGTAGGCCCACCAGAAGAGGCTCTTCTCTGGGTGGACATCGTCCTGGTAGAAGGGACCCAGGTTTCTCGCGGGGTTGCCGCTGGGGGGTTCCACCTGGATCACGTCGGCGCCCAGGTCGGCCAGCATCTTGCCGCAGAGGAGCCCCCGTTCGTCTGTGAGGTCCAGGACCCGGTAAGGGCTCAGAAGGTGTTCCACGCCTGATTTCTCTTCGACCACTCGATTCCCTCCGATAAACGGGCGTGGCTGCGGTTGGCTTCGGCACTCAGTAACCTATGCCATCGGCTGCTCCCTGTCAAGATTCGAGGCAATGACCGAAGGCCGCCGTGTGACAGGCGCCGCTCCCCCGGCGGTTGCCACCGTCCGGCGCCAGTCGGCTGATTGGTAGGCTAATGTGTACATAGCCCAGAAGTTTTGAATTCCCACTCTGCCTGTCTTGCGCCGGGCCGGGCGCAACATTGTCATAACGCCAACCAACATGGAATCAGCCTCTGGGTTTCCTTCGGGTCCTGTTGGTGGGTTGCTACACACTAGGTCTGAACTTGAATCTTCTCGAGATCGGTTTCTGATAGTTTCGGCGGGTCAGTCGTCTGTGCCCAGGCAAGAATATCTGCCGCAATAATACGGCCTCTTTCGGACAGGATGAGTCCATTCCAATCTGTCGGGACGGACAATGACCAGCCTCCCGGGAATTCAGCGATGTCAGGTTGCGTGGCATCCCCAGTGAGAAAGGAGCCAGACCAACATGACTCGAATACGTCCGCTTTATGGTATCCTACGGCAACACCGCGCAGGCATTCAGCGATACCGAAGGCGGTGGCTACTTGTAGATCGGTCACACAGGCACGGTTCAACCGCTGCCTCAATGAGAGATCAAATTCTTCTACGCTTCGCTGCATTGCACCGCGCTTGATTGTCCGATCGGATGCAGCCATCGCTATATCCCCTACTTCACTAACAACCATAGGAACTATGTAGAGAGAAGAAAAGGACGGCGGGTGGGACAGTCGAACAGTGACGTCAGATGCTTGGCCGCAGAGCGCCTCAAGGAATACGTCCGAAAGTGTTTCAACTGGTATTGTGCCAGGCCCTTTTGGGTCGCCTGTCGCAAGAACTCGCAGGATATTCGGTTAGCCCCGCAACAGGTACCCAATTACTCCGCCGTCAATGAATGAAAGTAGCCCGACCCTAAATCGGAGGTCTCCCTCCAACAGATAGCGACGCCCTAGAAAGCTCTTTCGCACCGATAAGCGCAGGTGTTTATCCACTATCGAAACGAGGAAAGTCTGGGGCGAACTCTCAGCGCTTGCAGCCATATAGTCCCTCGCATATTGTGCAGAAATGGCAACGCTCACCTTGCTATGGCGGCTACCGTTACTATATGGTCACCGTGAACGGATAAGCAAGCAGAGATTAGCAGCCCTGAATGACGCTGCTGCCGGTATTCCTTTCACTTTTGCTTGCATGGAATGGGCTGGGAGGGTTCGAACCGGAGGGCCGGCTAGCCAGGTTGCCCCCATGTCCCAATTCCGGGCGCCGGCCATCGCTCCGTCGAAACGCTTCGCCAGGAGGAGAGCGCCATGGTCCCCCCCACCGTAAGCTATGGGGTCCACCTTCCCTCCCGGACTCTCTCCGGCGGGGATCCGCTGCCGGCTTCTCATGGCCTGCTGACCGGGACGGTGGAGGCGGCTAAGTCGGCCGGATTCTCCGGCATTTGGGTCACCGACCACATCGTCTACTGGGACCCGTGGATGGACTGCATGGCGCTGTTGGCGGCTGTCGCCGGCCGGGCCGGGCAGTTGGGCCTCACCATCGGTACCGGCGTTGTGGGGCTGCCGCTTCGCCACCCGGTGGCCCTGGCCCAGAGCTTCGCCACCCTCGACATACTGAGCGGCGGTAACTTGATTATCGGGGTGGGTGAGGGGTCCACCAAATCGGACTTCGACGCGCTGGGGATTCCTTTCGAGGAGCGCCGGAAGATGCTAGTTGACGGCGTGGTTGCCCTTCGGGCTCTTCTCAGTGAAACCGGGGTAACCCACCGGGGCCCGTACTACACGTTCGAAAACGTCACCATATCTCCGGGCAGCGTTCAGAAGCCGTGCCCCCCCATCTGGCTTTCCAGTTGGGGCTCCCCCGGAGGAATGCAGCGAGTCGCCCGCCTGGGTGACGGATGGGTGGCCTCAGCCCTGCACTCCACACCGGAGGAGTTCCACGCCGCCTTGCAATCGCTGAATGTCGCGCTACAGAAGCGAGGAAAGGACCCGGAAGCCTTCCCCAACGCCGTCGATACAATGTTCATGTTCATTGACGAGGACGGGAAAAAGGCCAGACGGCTGGCGGCGCCCATCATCGAGGCGGCGGCCCGCGCTCCCTTCGACGCCGGAAGCGGACACTACCTGGTGGGGGATTACGAGGAGTGCAAAGCCCTGCTGGCGCGATGGATCGAGGCGGGGGCGAAACAGGTCTGTCTCTGGCCGGTGGCGGAATCAGCCGAACAAATTCGGCGGTTTGGCGCCCACGTGATGCCGGATCGGTAACATCGTAACCCGCGCCGTGGCCCTCCAATGCACCCTGATTCCCAGTTGGCCGGCTAGGGGCCACGGCAGCGGCCCGTGGGTTAGCCCGTGTGTTAGTATGATGGCCGGAGCCGGGAAACGATTGGACCGGTCCGGATCAGGCATTCTTCAAGAGGCGGAGGTAAACCCATGGCAGGACAGATGACGCATCGGGAGCGCACGATGGCCGCCCTGAACGGGCAGCAGGTGGACCGGCCTCCCATCAGCATGTGGCGCCACTTTTTCACTGAGGAAAAGACCGCTGAAGAGCTGGCCGCGGCCATGCTGGGCTTCCAGCAGCGTTACGACTGGGACTACATGAAGGTCAACATCAGGGCGTATATTCACGCCGAGGCCTGGGGTGTCAAAATACGCTACGACGGCGACCAGCCTCCGACGGTGGTGGAAGTGCCGATTCAGGAGCCCGACGACTGGCTGAAATTGGAGGTCCCGCCCCTCGACCGGGGTCCGCTGGCCGAGCACCTCCACGCCCTCGAACTCATCGCCGAAGGTCTGGGTGGGCAGGTCCCGTTTCTGGTAACCGCCTTTACCCCTTTCTCCAACCTCTCTCGCCTGGTCGCCTCGGAGGATATCTTCCAGGAGCACGTTCGGGAGCACTTCGACAAGGTCCAGTACGCTCTGGAAGTGGCCGCTGAGTCGACTATCGCCCTCGGACGGGCCTCCCTTGACCGGGGGTCCAGCGGCCTCTTCTACGCCACCACCGCCTGGGCCACGACCGACCGCATGCCGGTCGAGGAGTACCTTCGGGTGGCTCGGCCGAGCGACGTCAAGGTGCTGGACGCTCTCGCCGACGCCGAATTCAACGTCCTACACGTGTGCCGGGACCACAACATGCTCTCCGATCTGGCCGACTATCCCGCCCAGGCGGTCAACTGGGATGCGCGAGGCCAGGGAAACGCCAGCTTGGCCGAAGGGAAGAAGCTGCTCGGAGGCCGCACGGTCGTCGGCGGACTGCAACACCGGGGCGAACTCGTGGGGGGCACTCCCGAAGGTCTCGCCGCGTCGACGCGGGAGTTGGTAGAGGCCATGGGCACTCAGGGCTGGATGCTGGGCAGCGGATGCACCTATACGCCGGAATCACCCGAGGCCAACATCAGAGCCGTCCGCCAGGCGGCGGAGGGGGCGTAGGCCCACCCCCTCCCATTTACAAGGGGGTTTTTCCGGGACGCCTTCTCTGAAAACACTTCCCGGCTCGGTCTCGCCAGCAAGATTGCCGGTTCCCGGAGACGCTTGCACCGGCGAATCGAAGGGTGCTAGCCGGGGATTCCAACCCGCTGGTCCGATGAGTTCGTGTGGGCCGAGGATTCTCTTTCCTCTGGCCTATTCCGGCGCAGGGTGCGCACGCGGTTGCCCGCCTGATGCCGGAGATTGTCCAGCCGCGACGCCACGACGTGCCGTGCCTCTTTCCCCGGCTTGGGCGCTAAGAGCAGCCCGGCGGCGGCCCCCATGGCGGCCCCGACCAACAGTCCCGCAACGAGCTTATTACGCTTGGCCATTGTCCACTCTCCTCTACACATCAATTCTATTATTGAAGATGCCGATCACACCGTACTCGCACGCCCCTACACATACTATGAACTTGGCCTACCATCCGAGGACACGGGGCTTCCACCTGTATCGATGCGAGGAAATTGCACACTTGTGGATAGCGTTGGCACCGGTGCAGCGCGAGGCTTGGACGCGAAACGGAAGGCCCAGCGGCGATCGGCCGGCCCTGACCTGGAATCATTTTCGGCTAACGCTCGCGCCGGTTGTGCCCATGGATGGGGGATCGAGCGCCTGGGAGGTCCCCCGCCGGAAGCCCGCGAGGCGTTGACCGCCTGGCGCGGGCCTCACCGTGACGGTGCTCCAGCGTGACGAGTTGCTGGGCATCGCGGAAGCCTGCGAGCACGGCAGCCGCACTCACCTCAAAAAAGAACGGGCCGCTTGTCGAAGGACCAGCGACCCGGCGTGAAGGGGATTGGGACACCATAGTACCGCCGGGGTTCCCGGACCGGCAAGGGCCTGATGTCAGTAAAACCCAGCCGGGCCGGCTTCGCGGTGTTGGTGCTCCAGCGTGAGGAGAGGCCTTTCCGGCTCTGGGAGGAAGCCCTGCGCATTTCAACGCGGCGACCCGGCAAGAATCGTCCCCGGCGGCTGCAAGACGGGTGTCGTTGACCGCTTGGTATTCCGGACGGCCGTAGTTTGTCTTGACAAGTTCGCCCCAGGCTGCGGCGTGGCGGTGGACGAGGAACGATGGCTGACGGCCGGCGGATTGGGGGAAATCCCTCACCGAATTGCTGGTTGCCCACCATGCATATTGCTCTCCCTTGAAGTAGTATGAGTGTGTAAAAGACGCCTCAATACAGCAGTTAGGCACTAGATTGATGCCAGAGAGCTGTAAGTATTGAGGCATCTTTTCGTTCAGCGGCCAAAGCCTCGCCGCTCTCCTCCGCCTGGTTCTTCCAGAAACCACCGGCACACCACCGGGTCTACTTCACCGTTGGTCTGCCAAGACCAGGCTCGCGAAGATCACTCGGTTCTCAACGACGGGCCGGTGGTCGCGGTGCGGTGGCAGAGCGACAATGGGGAGCGGCCTCATGGGGCGCTCGGGAACCTGACCCACCGAGCCTTTGGCCCTGGCGGCCTCGTCGGCTGGCTTCCCTGTAAAACCCGCGTCATCTGTGGTAAAAGAAATGGGGCAAGACCAATCGACCGCGGGATTTCGGATTCACCCGGCACCGGTAGAGGGGTGCAGCCCTACGAAATCAAGTATAGAATCCGATGGACCGCCACACCGCTAGAGGCGTTCTCTGCGATCCAGGTGAACTCCAAAGGGGCATGAACGAGGTTTGATTCCATTCTTGCTGGTAGCAGTCGGTGGCGCGCTGGGGGCTCTTTCCAGGTACTATCTGGACATCACGGTGACAAGGCTGCTTGGCCCCACCTTATTGGGGATATTCTTCATCAACATCACGGGTTCGTTCTCGCTTGGCGTATTCATTTCCGCCTCTGGGAACCACATAACCTGGCCAAATAATGCCGGCGTCTTTGCATCAATCGGATTCCTCGGCTCATACACGACATTCTCGGTACTCACGGTAACCACTGTCTCGCTCGTACAGAGCGGCGACCTGACGCGGGCGGCACTCAACATTAGTGGCAGCATAGTAGTTGGTCTGGCCGCAGCACTGCTGGGCATCTATCTAGGCAGGCTATTATAGCTGGATCTGATGGATCAGTAGATTCCTGCGAACAGCTCCTCAGCATCGTCTCTTTTCATGCCCGCGGTTCCGAAGCTCCCGGCCCGGACGGCATTCCACCCACCGGGTAATGATTGATCGTCAACGGATAAACGGGATCGTGGCTCCGATCTCTCGTGGCCCTAGCCTCAATTGCCGACCCTTGAAGCTCCGGAGGACAGGATGGCCCTACCTCGCGCGCCTCAACGTCAGACCCCGGCATTCGCCTTCTCGTTCGTGGAACGGGCTATTCGCGAGGGCATCGGGCTTAACAAATTCAGAGCACCGGAGATGGCCGAAGTGGTCCGGTTCTTCTACGGCGATCGGGAACCTGAGTGTGTTTATTGTGGCGATCGAGACGTGCGCAGGTGGGACCATGTCGTGCCCGTTGCGCGAGGCGGGGACACCGTCCTCGGTAACATGGTGCCGGCCTGCGCTCGGTGCGACGACTCCAAGCAGGCCACCGTTTTCGAGCAGTGGATGACCGGCGGCGCTCCCCTCTCCCCGGTAAGCCGAGGCGTCGGGGACATTGCCGGCCGGGTCCGGCGCATCCGGGATTACGCCGGGCATTACGGCTACAAACCACAATCGATTGAACAGCGGCTTGGCGACGGAGAGCGGGAAGAGTTACAGGCGATTCGACGGCTAATGGAAGAAGGTCGGCGGCGCTTGGAGCGTCTCATTTCTGACCACCGGGCACGGGTACGGCAGTAACCCTATGGCTTAGCAGGGGCGGCGGTATGACCGGGCATGGCTCGGGACGGGTAGGTCATTGCTCACCCCAGTGCCGGGCCGCGTGGCCAGCCGCTACCGTCCCCGCGCGCGCCACTACCACAAGTTTCGGCGCGGCGGTGAGGTAATCGTCAGCTCAGGCCGCCACCTGGGGTGCCGGTGGATCGTCGCTAGTGCCGTGTTCTGGCGGGCCGTGGACCGGCCGGCGGAAGCGGGTCCGGTCGTGAGCCCGCCAGCCGGCTCGGGAGCCTGGGCCTGGGGAGGTTCCAGAACACGAGGGTTGACGCCAGGTACACCCCGGCCATGGGGATCAGGGAGCCATAATAGCTGCCCGTACTATCGTAAACCCAGCCCACGAACACCGGCGTTCCCATGGATAGAAAGCTCTGCAACATGGAAACCCAGCCCCTCAGGACGCCAAATCTGCTCCGGCCAAAGAAGTCCCCCACCAGCGACCAGCCCAAGCCGTTGCTGGCTTCAGCGGCGGCGATCATCACCGCGAAGATGAGCAGTTGCCACATCTCCCCTCCGCTCAGGAGGAGGACCACCAGGCTGGCCGCTCCCAGAAGCATCGTGATGCCGATTATCTTCTGTTTGGCCCACATGTCTCCAACCCAGCCCAGAAGGAGCCGGAGCGGCATGGTGGCGAAGGCAAGGAAGGCCACGACAAAGGCTCCGGAGGCCTCCGATTGCCCCTTCCACACCATCAGCGGCACCAGGTGCACGAACACGCCAATGATGGCCGCGGATCGGAGGCCCATGGCCAACGCCAGGAGCCAGTAGGCCCGGGTCCTCATCGCCTCCTTCGCGTGGAAATCTGCCGCCGCATTGTGGCGTTCGAGCCGCGACGATGCCCTGCCGGTGCGCGCCTGGCTGGCAATAAGCGGAGCCCGGTCACCATCAGGCAGCAGGCCCATGCTCTCCGGTGAACGGCGCATTACCAGGGACAGGGGGACCGCGACAGCTAGTATGACCAGCCCCGATGTGGCGGCTCCGGTCCTCCAGCCAAGATTAAGCACTAATGCGGCGACCGCTGGGACGATAACAAAGCCGCCCATGGAGTTACCCATCGAAGTAAGGGACATCGCGAGGCCTTTGCGACGAATGAACCATTGATTGACCGCCGCAAAGACGCCGTGGTTGAAACCCGTGTTGATGCCGAGGGCAAGGACACCGACATACACGACGAGGAACATCCCGAAACTGTGGGTCACGGACAGCAGAATGAACCCAGTTCCGGCCAGCGCACCACCGATGGCTATCATCGTCCCGGGGGGGCCCAGGCGGTCCACCAAATACCCCGCTACAGGCCCTTCAAAGGCCCCTTCCAGGCGGCCCAGACCGTAGGCCAATGACGCGGCCGCCCGGCTCACTCCAAAGTCGCGGGTCACGGGAAGAAAGTACACCGAGAAGCCGTGCCAGTAGGTACCACCGGCCAGGGCATTGAGGATGCCCCCTGCCGCCACGATCCACCAGCCATAGCAAACCTTGGGGCTTGGCCTGGAATCGCCGGCGGCCGTTGATCTATCGTGCATATAGTTTCGCTTTTCTACCCCGGGAAGTCCGCATGCCCGGCCCCTTTCGGTTTTAGAGGAGACGGGCATAGCTCCGTTCGCTGGTTCAACAATCGTATGCTCCCGGCCAGCACAAACCGAAGACCCGGCCGCGCTGACCATAATTCGGTCGGCGATATGGAGAGCATTATGCGCTCCCTCGGTGCGCCGGAGCGGTCGTGGGCGCCGACCTCTGATAGACCGAGAGCGATTCGGAAAGCCCCTTCCACTTCAAGACCAAGGTCCACGCGGGTGATTGTGGCGCTCGGCCATTGGCAGCGGAGCGCCAAAACTAGTTCCACTACTAAGATGAACGCGGACGCCGTAACCCCAGATTAGACCGGAGTGAAGCCTCTCAGACCTTCATCGACCAGCATTCGAGAGTTACTTGAGGCGGGCCCCATCACTCGGGCAGGATAGGGGCCGTATTCGGCAGGTTACCACGGGGCGCCCGGCGACGGGCTGGCGGTTACGGTGCGGTGAGGCCAAGTCCGAGTTCGACCGTAAGTCTACGGTACCCCGGCGGGACATTACTCTCCCGGCCTCCACAGTATAGCGGGTTAACGGAGGAGCCATTCCTGGGTTAGTCTTTCAGGGCCTCATCCAGCCGGACTTGATAGCCGTTGACCAGCCCGTTGGTTTCGTTAGCCATTCCCACCACTGCCATCAACTCTCCGAGCATGTCATCCGTCATCCCCCTTTGCCGGGCCGCGGCCGTATGGGAGCGGATGCAGTATTGGCAGTTGTTGGTCGCGCTGACAGCGACGTAGATCATTTCCTTGACCAGCGGGTCCAACGCGCCCGGCGCCATCACTTCTTTGAGGCTTTCCCAGGTACGCTTCAGTGTGGCCGGATGATGCGCCAGAAACTTCCAGAAGTTGTTCACGTCCTCGACGTTGCGGGTGTGCTTGATGTCGTCGTAGACTTCCCGCACGGACGGCTGGGCATCGGGGTATTCGATCGGTTGCAGTGGGGCCATGTTCTTCCTCCGATACTATTCGGTTCTTGTCTCAACTTCAATCGCGTCCCCATGCTCGTCGTCGATGGCACGGATGGTCAAGCTGATTTTGCCCTCGCCCGGTTGTAGGAATTGAAGGCCTTTCACGATTCATCAGCGAGTCCAAGCAGCTAGAGAAGGCCGTCAAGGAGATGATCTACGTTGCTGTCAGCGCGACCAACAGCTGCCAATACTGCATCCGCTCCCATACGGCCGCGG
>MPMA02238313.1_pt1 | contig 12076 bp, 4 predicted proteins | sample 1617361 | NCBI WGS metagenome assembly MPMA02 (sample SAMN05944807, study PRJNA350692) | marine metagenome | biome: marine; feature: ODZ; material: water; isolation source: 180 m water sample filtered on 0.2 um supor filter | place: Pacific Ocean | collected 2012-04-08 | depth 180m m | reverse complement strand
CGTGCAAAATTTGGTGCAAGAGCAATGGGGTATGTTTCTAAGGTTGAAAATGCGGCCGCAATGGAAGATGATCCAAAAACAGCACTTGATGAATCTGAAGTATATCAAACTGCGGAAATTACAATCACTGGTGCATCTGAATTAGACCATATTGCATTTACTAATATAGGAGCAGGTTCATCTCTTCAAAAGGTTCATTATTACGAAAAAAGAAATACATATATTGACCAAAATTCTTCAGAAGTCATAAAAGGGCCTCCTTACAATGATTACAAATATTTTGAAGATTTGACTATGGATGAAGCGAAGGCCGCAAATACTAAAGTAGTAAGAGAAAAGGACAAAGTACTTCTTACGGTATCAAGTACAGAAGATATTACAGAAACACACAATATAGGTGGAATAGATTATGTTGTAAAAACTTCAGTTATTGGAACGATATTTGAACCAAAGAAAAAGGATGCTCCACCACCGAATTTCAAGGCTGCAAAACTGACAGACCTTATTGGAGATTTCAAAACATTTTTTGCAGCAATTGATACTTTTTCTGCTTCAATAAGAGGAATGGCCGGAGATACTTCATCTGCATTGGATGGAGTAATTAAATTTCTCGATGGCAAAATTGCAGAATTGGATAAAATTAACGAAGCATTACAAAAAATTCTTGCATTATTTTCTGTTGGACTCCCACAAGCCGGAGTTTATGTATTAACAATTCCAGATGGTACAACTGGTGGTAATGATGCAGTTAAAAGTGCATTATCATCCGCTACTGGAAAACCGCCCGATAGTCTTGATTTTTGTGTTGGGATGATGATGATGGGCGGAAGTGCAAGTATTAAACCATTAATGACTTTACTCACTGCTGGTAAATAAATAAAGGTACTATGGCCATATCAACAAGAACATATAAAGACCTTGCATTTTCCATGTTTGCTAATCCAATGAATGGTGATATTGGAAAATCTACTGGTGCAACAGCTGTTAAAAGGGCGATTGTTGGGATTCTTAAAACAAATTTCAATGAACGAATGTTTCAACCCGAATTTGGGTCAAATATTCGTGCGTTGTTGTTTGAACCAATGAATCCAATTACAGAACAACGAATGAAGACGGAAATTGAAGAAGCTGTCAAACGACACGAACCTCGGGCGCAAGTTATTGGTATAAATGTAGAAGGGCAAGAAGAACAAAACAGATATTTGGTGAATATTCTTTTTAATGTTTCATCAGAAGCGGAACCACAAAAATTAGAAACCTATTTTGAACGACTATAATGGCAGAAATTACTAAACTCAATATTACAGAATTGGATTTTGATACGATAAAAACAAACTTAAAAGATTATTTCGCATCACAAAGTGAGTTTACAGACCATGATTTTAATGGTTCTGCAATTTCAGTGATGTTGGATGTTCTTGCTTATAATACACATTATAATGCATATTACATGAATATGCTTGCAAGTGAAGCGTTTTTAGATTCTGCACAATTGAGAAATTCGGTTGTTGCAAAAGCGGGAATGTTGGGTTATACACCACGTTCATCTATCGGTTCTAAAGCTAATGTTGCAATTACCGTTACTCCCGATGATTCTCCTGCAACTATTACCATTGATAAACATACACAGTTTTCTTCATCGGTTAATGGCACATCTTATGTGTTTTGCACATCTAATTCTCATACAATTGTTCCTTCTGGTTCTCCAATAACATATACTGCATCTGGTGTAGAATTGACACAAGGAATTCCTTTAACATTTAGATATACAGCAAATACAAGCAATACAGAACAAAAATTTGTGTTACCAAACGCAAATACAGATACAGATTCTTTGACAGTAACAATACAAGAATCAACAATAGATACGAATACGGCCGTTTATACGAAGGCGACAGACATAACAACAATCAATTCTACATCCAATGTTTATTTTTTAAGTGAAGATACATCGGGACAGTTTCGTGTAGATTTTGGTGATGGTGTTTTAGGAAGAAAACCTGTTACTGGAAATATTGTTCTTCTCTCCGCTCTTGTTACAGAAGGTGCAGATGTAAATGGTGCAAATACATTTTCTGCGGCCGGTTCGATTAGTGGATATTCTGTAATATCGGTTGCAACTTCAAATGCTGCTGTTGGTGGAACAGATAGGGAAACTATTGACCAAATTAAATTCAATGCACCCAAAAATTATGAAGCACAAAATCGTGCAGTTACAACGGATGATTATAAGTCGATTATAGAAAGAGATGTTTCGGGATTAGATAGTGTTTCTGTTTGGGGAGGACAAGACAATGATGTACCTCAATATGGAAAAGTTTTCATTTCTGCAAAACCAGCTGGAGCTACTTCTTTGTCGATATCACAGATTGCAGCGATCAAAAGTGCAGTTTCGTCTTATAATGTTCTCGCTATTACTCCAGAAGTAGTTGACCCAGATATTATTGATTTGGTTCTTTCTCTCACAGTAAAATATGATTCTCGTTTAACAACTCTTTCATCGGGAAGAATAGCAGAATTGGTGATAGATAAGATACAATCTCATAAAACAAATAATTTATTGAAATTTGGGTCAATTTTTAGATATTCTACATTTTCAAAAGATATAGATGTTACTGAAACATCTGTTATTAATAACTTGACAACGATTAAAGCGAAAAAGGGGTTTATTCCTTCTACTACTGCAAATAATACTTACACAGTCAGTTTCAATAACGCTATTTACAATCCATCTACAACATATGATGGAGCTGTATCTTCTACTGCATTTTCTTTTACTGATGCGGCCGGGACTACTTATGACACATGTTATTTTGATGACTTAAATGGTGTGTTACGGATTTATTATCTTTCTGGTTCAGATAAAATTGTTCTTTCAGATAGTGCAGGAATAGTTACATATTCAAATGGGTATATTTCTATTTCATCATTCAAACCAAATTCTTTTCTTGGGTCAACTTTGGATTTTACAATTCAACCAGCGGTCAATGATTTAATACCAGTTAGAAGTCAAATTTTTGAAATTTCTAACACTAATATTACGGTAACAATGCAAGATGATGCTGGAACTGGAACAACTGTTACATCAACTAGTTCTACTGGAACTGTTTCGTCAACAACAACTGGTACATCTACTGGTTCTTCTACTGTCTATTAATAACGTATGTCTGCTAAAATAACCGCAAAAGCCGTATCTCAAGTTTCAGAGCAACTTCCGTCTTTTATATCGGAAGAATATCCTCTATTTGAGAAATTCACAAAAAATTATTTTGAATTTTTAGAATCTATTTGTGTTTATTATGGAATTACTACTGGTTATGAAACTGCATATACTTTCACTGTAGGTGAAACTGTAACGGGTTCAAGTACTGGTGCAACTGCAACGGTTAAGGGAATAGGTGCTTTTTCAGGGTTTAATAAGTTATTTTTAGAACCCACAAATACTCTTGACTTTTCTACTGATGATACTCTTGTTGGAAGTACTTCTGCGGCTCGTGGGGATGTTACAAAAATTGTTCGAAATCCAGTAAATGCACTTAAAACTTTTTCTGAACTGATAGACCCCACTACTACAAGTGAAGGGATTCTTAAATCCTACAAAAAAGAATTATATCCGAATATTAGAGATTCGGCTTCTGTAGATTTGAGAATGTTTATTCAACATTTAAAAGATTTATATCGTTCTAAAGGTAGTGAAAAATCTGTAAGAACTTTGTTTAGATTGTTATTTGACCAAGAAAATTTAGACCTCTATTATCCAAAAAATGACCTTTTAAAAATTTCTGATGGTAAATGGTCACAAGATGTTGTATTACAATTAATATATGACTCTAATTATTTAAATTTTAATGGTTTGTCAATCACTGGTTCAACTTCTGGTTCAACTGCTTTTGTATCAACTGTTACTGAAAGAAAACTTGGTACAATTTCAATTATTGAATTAGTTATTATAGATAGAGTTGGTTCATTTACTATTGGGGAAACAATTACTGCTACAACTGCTGCAGGAGTTGTTGTTTCTGCAACTATTAGTTCTCAATTTACAGATGTTACTATAACAGATGGAGGTACTGGATATGAAGTAGGCGACCCTCTCACGATTACTGATTCAACTAATGTGGGATATGGTGCAACAGCGAATGTTAGTGCAACAACGGCCGACCAAATTACAAATATAACAGTTTCAAATTCGGGAAATGGATATCAAGTTAATGATGTTTTAGTTTTTGATAATACTGATACCAATGTAGATGCTACTGCTGCAGCGAAGATATCTCAATTAAAAAACACATATCAATTAGATGTAGTCACATCTACTCTCAAAGAGTTTATAGGGACAACGAGTTTTAATGTTTCTGGAGCATCAACGGCACTTCCTTTTAGTATAGAAGTTTCAACAGGATATATTGTTGGAAATGCATCAACATATGCAGATAGTACTAAAATTGGAGAAGTTGTTTCTATTACAAATTCAGAATTAGTAGTATATGACCGTGGAAATGCTACTTCACGTTTAGGTTTAGAGGATGATAGTGGATACATTGCAATTAATTGTACTGATGGTGGTACTGCTGATGCCAACGATTATATTATAAATGAAACAATTGAAACGATAACTTTTGCGGATACAGATACTTTATATTTGTTTGATTCTAATGGGTATTCTATCGCAGGAGCAACAGCTGTTATTATTGACGATTCTTCATTTACAGCATCTACAACAGATGTTTTGATTAATGCTACCGATTACGATACGGCTGGTAATACTATTGCAGAAAAAACAGGAACATATGTAAGAAGTGGTTCAACCATAACTGCAACTGTATCAAGTGGTCATAATTTTGCTTTGACAGGAACATATGCTAGAGCGGGAACTTTAGTTACCGCTACAATACCAACAGGACATCATTTTTTAGGTGTGGGGACAGAAACATTTAAAGCGTTTTTTCAATCTGGAACTATTGATGGGACATCTGATGATACTGCTTCTTTTACTGTGGCGGGTGTTTCTAGTACAACTGTTTTTACATTTAACACTTCTGGGACAGGAACGACAACTGGTAGTTTGGACATTACCAAAGGAACACAATATGTTAATATAGATTTTGCTGGTTCTCTTCATGGTACAATTGATGATAATTTGTCTTTTCAAGCGACATATGTTAATTCTACAGTATTTACGGCAACTTCAACTTCTGGATCAGAAGCGGTTTCGGGTTCAATGTCTTTGACTAATAATGCAAATAATGTAATTAAAAATTCTCTTGTATTTGAGACACAGACTTTTGGTGCAATAAACGCTATTTCTATTACATCTCATGGTTTGGGATATGAAGCGCTTCCTTCTGCAACATCTACAAATAATTATTATAAAAGTTTGTTTGAACCAGATACTCCAAATGGTGGATATTATGGAAAAAATGGAGCCTTTACAATGGGTGCATTGGGTGGGACAATTTCTGATATTACGATAACAGAATCGGGTTTTGGATATATAACTTCCCCAGCAGTGACTGCATCCACCAATGCATCATCTTCTTCTACTGGTGCAACTCTTGTTGCAGTTATGACAGATTCTAAAACAAAAGATGGTGTATTTTCGGATGAATCGGGAAAACCAAGTTCTATTAAGAAAATACAAGATAGTGATTATTATCAAGATTTTTCATATGTTATCAAAACAGCAGATTCTATTAATGTTTGGAAACAAGATGTTTTAAAACTTATCCACCCAGCAGGCCATAAATTATTTGGAGAAGTTTCTATTGCAACATTGTTAAATGCTGCAATGTTTGATAGAGGATTAAATAATATTAATTCAGTTTTAGCTACAGGTTTGACACAATATCGTGATTTGTCTTTACAATTAATTTCTGAAGTTTTAAATAATCTTTATGTAACTGCTGAAACATACATGAATAGAGAAGTTCAATTGGATCTTTTTCTTGATAATTCTGTTTATTATGGAGATGTTACATCATATGACCGATATCTATATTATGAAGATGGTGGAGTTATAATAGGAGAAGATGATGATAAAATTCTTGCAGAAATTCCAAGAGAAGTTCAAAATTCAGAATTTCTTCCAGATAATATAATTGCAAGTGTTATAGAATATCTCCAACGACTTACATCTACAAATGGAATGCCGGCCGAGTTCTTTTCACTTATGTCGGTCAAAGATATTAGTACATTTTATCGTGATTCTGACCTATATCTTGAATATGCTACAGATGAGGGTGGAACATTTTTACTTGAAGATGGAAATAAAATTCTTGCAGAAGAAACGAAAATAATAATACATACATCTGAACCACATTACTTTCATGAAAATGATGAAATATATTTGGATGATTTTGAAGGAATAAATGTTGATACATTAAATGGTAGATTATTTTCGGTTTCAGATGTAGATATTGAAAATAGTTCAATTCTTATTAATAGTACAGATGGTACTGCTGATGCAGGAGATAATATATTACTTGAAACAGGTGGTATTATGTTAAATGAAGATATTTCTATTTTTACATTGGGTGACCCAATATCACTTACTGCTTATGGTTCATTGGACATTGACACAGATGATGTAACTTCTGATACTGTTACAATAACAGCAAATGGTAAAATATATCGGTCTGGAAAATCTACATCTTCTGGGTTACCAATCAGTCTATTGAATAAGGAATATATTGGTGAATATTCTGATTATGAAATTGACCCTTATCTTTACCATCATTTTACGGATGATTTATCTTCTTTAACTCCCGATACTGTTCTTGAGTTTGACCCATATAATATCATAATAGACCAAGATGGGTTGCTTTTAGAAGATGATGATGAAATTTTATTAGAAGATTCTTTATCGCCATCTCATGGTTCTTATAGTGGAACATCTTCAAATCTTGGAAAGTTGATAGAAGAAGAGATTGTTATGATATCTGAAGATACGGGGGGAAGAATTGTATTGTCAGAAGCGGAAAGAAAAGTTGTCTTGGGGTCATATCTCAAAGATGAAACAACCGCAGGGGAAGACAATATAGTTCTTGAAGATGAGGATAATATTATGTTAGAAGAATCTGGGGTAAATGCTGGAGTATTGACTTTTGACCAACCATTTGATTACGTAAGACAGCCAGGAAATAACGGATTTGGATACTTTAAACACAGAGTAGACCAAAGAGTTTCCGTATAAATAATATAAGAATAAACATTAGGAGAAAAAACAGTGGCCGCATTAGTTACACAAAATTTTAGAATTCATAACGCAAAACAGTTCAGGGAAATGTTTCTTGAAACTGAATTGTACGGAGGAACTTCTGTTACTGATGCACAAGGGCTTCTGAATACAAACATTTATATGTTTATTGGCAAGTCAGATGCATGGTCTGGTTCGTTTAGTGATGTGAATGTTCCAAATCCTGCAACTGCAGCTAATCCATCCTCAGATACTACTGCAAATACTTCTTATACACATTGGAAGGATATGATTGCAGCGAAAAAAGTATCTTCTTCTGATGCAAGTCATGTTATAACAAGACATAACTGGACTGAAGGAAGACACTATGCAATGTATGATGATACAGAAACTATGACAAATTTGTTGACAGAAAGAACTGGTCAGACAATCAGTACAGGTACAGGTGTTTTGTATCCAATGTATATAATGAATAGTAATTTTAATGTTTACAAGTGTTTACACAATAACAAGAATGAGTCGAGTGTTCCTCAACCATCTACGACTGAACCAACACATGTAACTACAACTGCTGGAGCGCCTGCAGCATTAGCCGATGGATATGTATGGAAATATATGTATTCTATTTCTGCATCTGATGCTCTCAAGTTTGTGACATCAAATTACATTCCTGTAAAACAAATTCGAGATGCAAATGCACTTGGAAATACTGCAACTGCTGGAGGATTGGGATCAGGCGGAACAAAGAATGATGGTTCAGACCAAGCGACAATAGAGTATAATACAGTCGATGGTGCATTAGATATATTTGATATTACTGAAGATGGTGCAAATTACCATTTTGAAAACAATATTTCAATTTATAATACTGGAAGTACTACAACATCTCTCATTCTTTCAAGTCCTGGCTTGACATCAGATGACAAGTATAATAATTCTTCTGTATATTTTACCTTTGGGGGAACTTCTTACGTTAGAAAAGTTACAGATAGTACTTGGGATTCTGGTAATTCAAGAATGACCCTTGTTGTAACTCCAACATTGGGGTCTATTACTTTAACAGGAACATTGACTGCAAATATTGCACCATATCTTCAAATTATCGGTGATGGACATGGACAAGAACTTGTATTGACTTCAAATAGTCTTGCTGCTAATTCGGTTGGTGGAGTGACAGTTATTAGTACTGGTAATAGTTTTACTACATCGACTTTGAATGTTTTACAACAAGGAACGGGTGCAGGAGCAAGTGCGGCCGTTACACCTATCATTCCACCAAAAGGTGGACATGGATATGACGCTGTTTCAGAGTTGGGTGGATATTTTATTATGGTTAATACAAAATTGACACAAGATGAATCTGGAAAATTCACAACAACGAATGATTTTCGTAAAATTGGATTACTAGCAGACCCGAATTCAGATGGGACATATGCAAAATATACTGGAACCACCGCTACTCAATCCAAAACATTTACTTATACTGCAAATACTGCAGCTATTGATGGTGATATTACAATAACTCAAAATGATATTGGAGCAAATGGTGCATCTGCATATGTTGTAGATGTAAATGCAACTTCAAGTACTATTCGTGTTATAGATGTTACCAATGGTGCAAATTCAAGTGTTGGATATGATGGTATGCCTGGTTCTTTTCAGTGTACTACTGCAAATGTCGCTAGTAGTTTCGCTGGAGCAACTGATGCACAAGCATTAGTAAGATTTGGTTCGGGCAACAATCAAAATTTAAGATTAGTTAATGTTGCTAATGGTGATATGCAAATTGGTTCTGGGGATGTAATTTATATCGAAAATCGTGCTCCCGTAGCACGTGCTTCCGACCAAACAGAAGATATTAAACTTATAATAGAATTCTAAGAAAAAAATAAATGGCCACTGTTACTACAGATTTCAATGTAAATCCTTATTATGATGATTTTGATGAAGATAAAGGATTTGTACGAGTTCTTTTTCGTCCAAGTTATGCTGTTCAAGGAAGAGAACTAACTCAACTTCAGACAATTCTTCAAAAACAAGTATCAAGATTTGGTGACCACATCTTCAAGGATGGTAGTAAAGTTCTTGGGGGTGAACTCACACTTGATACGGAAGTTTCATTTCTTAAACTTGATACTACCGCTACTGCATCGGCCTGGGCCGGTGGAATTATTAATGATACAAGTTCAACGGTAGGTGCTGGAGTTGCAAGAGCCCAAGTTCTTGCTATTGTGGATGCTATTGGTTCTGATGCTCCAACTCTTATAATTAAATATTTGTCGGGGGATACATTTTCTGCGAGTTCTGCTGTATATCTTGAAGGAACAGTAACAGCATCAACAACTGCGGCCGTTAGTCATACTGGAACTGCATCTATTGTTAGTATAAATCGTGGGGTATATTTTGTAAATGGATTTTTTGTCCTAACAACTGCACAAACTCTTGTTCTTGAAAAATATAATAACACACCAACTTATCGTATAGGGTTAGCGGTTACAGAATCTATTGTAGATAGTTCTTCTGATACTTCTTTACTTGACCCTGCAGCTGGAACAACAAATTCAAACGCTCCTGGCGCAACTCGTTTTAAGATAGCTCTCACACTTGCAAAAAAAGAAATGTCATCAACTGACCCAGTTGTTGCAAATGCAAGTACAGATTTTATTGAAATTATGCGTGTGGAAAATGGTGTTCCAACCAAACATGTAAAATATCCAGTATATGGTGAAATTGAAAAAATGTTGGCCAGAAGAACATTTGATGAATCTGGTGATTATACAATAAGACCATTTCCTATTCAAATTATAGACCACCAAGGAGCTTCTGGTGTTACTGTCGCTTCTTCTGACACGACTATTACTGGTACAAATACAGATTTTACAAATGAATTTGAAGTAGGAGATTCTATCTATGTGTCTTCAGCGACTTCATCTTATGCAAATGTTTCTTCTATCGCTAATGCAACTTCAATGGTTGTATCAAATGCATTGGGAGATGGAACATCACAGACGATTTATAATAGAAATCGTGTTTCTGCGGCGATGGAACCTGGCAAAGCATATGTAAAGGGATTTGAATTTGAAAGTATTGGTGTTAATTATATTGACCTTAAAAAAGGAAGAGACACAACAACTGAAACATCTGTTCCGATAAATCCAAATTTTGGAAACAATCTGAGAGTGACAAATGTAAATTTTGGTAGTGGTACGAACATGTTCAATCCAGAAATATTGACTGACCAATATGATATACATTGTGTTAAAGTGGGAGATATATCTAATGCTACGCAGAATTTATATGATTCTACAAAAATTGGTACAACAAGAATAAGACAAATAGATTATGTTTCAGGAACATTCACTAATGTTTCATCTAGTAATACGGCCGTTTTTGATACATATCTTTTTGATACACAATTATCGCCCGTGTCATTCAATGTTGGTGCAACATATGCTGCTGGTGCAACATCAATAGAACTTAGTACTACTGAATCATCAAGAGTATCTGGGGCTTATGATGGTGCAAAAATGACATTGTTGGGTGAAACACGAAAAATTGTAGATACTACAAATGCTGGTGATGTTTATATGTTATTAGATGGTTCTGATGCTGTTGGTACTGACGCTGGTAGTGATATTTTACACGAAGATGGTACAAGAATGTTGGGTGAATTGTCGGGGAGTAGCCGACCGCTTGCAATTCTTGAATATGGATTTTCATCGGGCGCATCAACTTCCGATGCACTAACTATTAATTTTTCAAATAGAGAAATTGAATCATTAGCTAATACTGGGTCAGGATATACACTTGCCGGTAAACCTACGATGGATGTTGACCTTACGAGTAAAGTAAATCAGCAAGATGCAACAAGTAATACAAAATTATATGATACAAATTTTAATTCTTTAGTATTTCCAATTGGAATTAATAATACACAGGGTTTAAATTCTCAAGGTCTTTCTTATCAATTGAAAAAAGTATTTGATGCAGATTTTGCGATTTCTGGGGGTGTAGTTAAGTTAACAATCAATCAAACTGGAAGTTATAAGTTTGAAACCGAAGGTAAATCGGGAGGTACAAATCTTGAATCGCCCCAATCAAATTATATTGTTGTTGTAAGAACTCAACCTACTTCTGTAAGATTAACTGGTGAAAGTACTAATACTACAGAAGGTGATAATTTCCCAGCAATCGGACAAATTTTAGAATGTACTGTATCTGCTACAAGTAATGAAGAATTAGTATTTACTGCAAAAAGAAATGGAACTACTTTTGACCTAATAGATGGAGGTACTTCTGCAACCTTTGGAGCACGTATTTACGCAACACTTGATACTAGTAGTGGTCTTACACAAAAAACAAAAACTTTAATAAACGCTACTGTTCCAAATTCTGGTTCAAATATAAAAGATACGACTAATAATACTAATCTTTTAACAAATTCGGATAATCGTCTTGCAAATGGACAGTTTGTTGTTGCTCCTTTTTCAGGAACACAATCGTTACAAATTTCGGATGTATATTCTGTCAATTCAATTATTGAAGCTAATTATGATACTACAGGAACTCCAGACCAACAGTTTTCTACATCTTTATTGGCAGCATCTGTGGGGGATTCAGCACATACTAATAATATTACATCAAGATATATTTTTAATGGTGGACAAAAAGACAATTTTCTAGACCACGCTTCTATTACTTTAAAAGCGGGACAATCATTACCAGCTAATAATGTTTTAATATTATATAATTATTTTGAACATGGAAGTCAACATGGTTTCGCTTCGGGTGAATCTTATACAGGAATAACATATGAAAACATTCCGGCCTTTATAAGTCCGATTACAGGTGTACGAAAAGAATTGAGGGATTGTATAGATT
>MPMA02102925.1_pt1 | contig 12079 bp, 12 predicted proteins | sample 1617361 | NCBI WGS metagenome assembly MPMA02 (sample SAMN05944807, study PRJNA350692) | marine metagenome | biome: marine; feature: ODZ; material: water; isolation source: 180 m water sample filtered on 0.2 um supor filter | place: Pacific Ocean | collected 2012-04-08 | depth 180m m | reverse complement strand
CAATCCAATGCCCAATGAAATAAACAGAGGAATAGAAAGACTATTAAAAAATTTGAATAATCTTATCCCAGATAACCCGCAGCCATCCCTTATTCACGGTGATTTATGGGAGGGCAACATTCTTTTGCATAACGGCAAGCTTGTGGGGCTCATTGATCCAGGGATCTACTATGCGCATTATGAAATGGAAATCGCCTATCTTGGGTGGTTCAAGTATGTCAGTAGGGATTTTTATCAATACTATGTTGAATACAATCAGCTTAGTAAAGACTTTATGAATTATTCAGAAGTGTATCAATTGTATTACTGCCTCCTGAACGTTCATCTTTGGAGTAGGGATTATATACAAAATGCAGCAGAGCTTGTTAGAAAATATAATTAACCCCTCAACATCCCTCGTGGTTGGTGGTAGGATAATTACTAATATTTAATAAATTTTTAATTTTAGAAAGGATAATTAATCAATTCTTTAATGAAGTTTTTGAGTTATAATATTCAGTATGGAAAAGGCCAGGATGGTGAGTCTAATCTTTATCGTGTAGCAGAAATAATCAAAGAAGCTGACGTTGTTTGTATTCAAGAGATTGAGAAATTTTGGCAGCGCTCAGGTTTTGTAGACCAGGCACAGATATTGTCTGAATTTTTACCAAAATTTTACTCGGTCTATGGACCAGCCCTCGATATGGATGCCAGTCTTAAAAATGAATATGGTCAAATTTCAAATCGACGTAGACAATTTGGTAATATGATTTTGTCTAGATATCCAATTATATCTACAAGAAATTTTCCTTTACCCAAGCAGGGAACTGGTCCTGTACATGCAATTCAAAGAGGTTTGTTGGAGGCAGTTATAGATATTCCAGGTTTAAGTCATACAAGGGTTTATTCGACACACCTAAGCCACAGAAATCCCGAAAGCCGTTTTCCGCAAATACAATTCATGATAAGAAGGATTAATCAAGCTCCTTACGAACAAGGTGCCTGGTCAGGTGAACATACTGATGCAGGTTGGACAGAGGGCGAGAAACCTCCCATGCCCCAGCAGTTCATTTTGATGGGAGATATGAATTTTAAACTAGACAGCAAAGAATATCAGGAAATGACAGATTCAGAGGACTTTCATGATGCTTGGAAATCAAGTGATGAGGATAGAGGTACCAATGTTGATGGTGACAGCATTGATCACTGTTTTGTATCAAAAAATCTTTTACCTAAAATTAAAAGGACCTATATAGACAGAAAAATAACTGCATCTGACCATTGGCCATTATGGATGGAAATGGATACTGAAAATAACAATTAATAATCTAGTTTATCCCTTAGTACCCAAAGTCTTCTTAAAACTTCAATATTCATCAAAATAGCTAAAAAGACTAATGTTACATAAGGAAAGTTTGCAATTGAACCTATTAATATAATAAAAATTCTTACATCTCTCCCCATACGAAATTTTTGTATATTTTTACTGGCAGGATCATACACAATAGCTGAATAACTCAAAATAAGAGAACCGCCTATTGCCAGAATACCGATTAAAAAAACATAGATTGATTGATGTAAATAATAGGTATGAAAGGTAAGGCCTGTAATTAATAAAAAGTCCGCATACCTATCTAGAGTTTGATCAAACCATCCGCCGTATTTACTGGAGATATTTTTTAATCTTGCAATCTCACCATCACAACCATCGAGGATGGATGATAATTGAGCTAGAAGGGCTCCGAGTACAAGAAACAAATGTCCTGCGGATGCCATGATTATAGCTGCCAGTAATGACAGTAAGAAGGAAACCAAGCTAATATGATTTGGTTTTACTGGGAAGTTTACGATTTGTTTGGAAATCCTGTTGGATATTGGTCGATTCAGATACCTTGATACAGGTCCATCATTTGATTTTGAATTAGCAGCATCGAATAAAAAATCCTTTGCTTTTTCCAGATCCTCTTTCGTATCTATGTCCATCCAACTTTGTGCAGGAACCACGATACAACACAAATGATCATTATCTGCTATTTTCTGCATTACACGACTAAGGCTGATATTTTTTTCATCAGACATACTTCCTGTATGCTCTAGAGTCTTAGAGGCTATAACAAAGAAACCTGTATCAAAACCATCGATTGCTTTTATTGACTTACCGATGTGAGAAATATTTCCGTTCTTGGTTTTTACTTTAGTTGCATCATTCAACTCATTGAATTGTGAGAGCGTTTTGGAAATTGCAAGGTAACATTTATTGTTTTCTATTTTTTTTTCTGCAATAGTTTCAAAAAAACTATCATTAAATAAATGATCACACATTACTAGATAAACGTAATCTTCTTTAACGATATTGGAAATTGACAGGAAACTTGCGCCATTGCCCTTTTCCCATTCATTTGCGAATACAATATTTATTTCAACATTAATTTTATTTTTTAGTTCTTCTAGAAAATCATGCACTGCATCGTGTTTGTAGCCAGTAACGATGTAGAACTTTTTTACATTTAGTTTGTGATTTAAATTGAAAATAGACCTTTCAATTAAGGTCATGTCATAGAGTTTTAATAAGGGCTTAGAAACGTAATTATCTGTATCAGAGATCCGACTTCCTTTTCCTGCAGCTAATATGACTGCTGCTTTAATGTTTTTCATTAATCAATTCTTAGGTTCCATGTGTTTGAGAAGAGATTATGCAATTAATTGCAAACTTCTTTGTTTGTAATGTTTTTCAATTCTCTCTTTAATGCGTTCAATTGAGGCTGATAACGGTCCGACGTGTTCAATTTTCAAGCTTGCCCCTGCGGAAGCAAGTAACCCTGCTTCATAAATAGGATAATCCCTCAAACGTGAATATGCATATATTGCTGCGTAGGTGTCGCCGCACCCAGTTGTATCTTTAAGCCTATTAGGTTTAAATGATGGAATGTTAAATTCTCCTTCAGACTTGCTATAAATTGTCGAACCACCGGAACCGTTTGTTACAATAATTTCTGCAAGTCCCCACCGCTTGAGTAGTTCTATAGATTTGCCAGTGTTTTTAGATTTTGTAATATAATTCAATTCTGTTTGATCACATTTAATAATATCAAAATTAGATAAAATTTCTCTGGTATCTTTATTAGACTGCCACATCACATTATTATTTTGCACCTGTCGTATTAATCCTTGAGCATCAATAATTTTTATGCCTGATAGTTTTTTGAGGGAAAGGTATACGCTTTTTATAATATCCTCTCTAACTAAAGGGCCAAAATGATAAATTTTAGATTTTCTTAATTTTCCGTCTATTGGGGAACCATTAAATTTCATTTTTTGAAAACGAACATTTTTATTTTTTTCAGAATAATAATTATTAAATTCTGTGGTAGTTGAACCTTCTTGGTTAAACAGCACTATTTCTTTATCAAAACCATAATTTGCAAGCAGAGGCTTGTCATGAACGTCAAAGGAAGTGTGGACAGCAGTAGTAAGGCCTAACGAATTATATGTCACTCCAGAATAAAAAGCGGTTCCTCCAAAAGTTTGAACTTTGCTATCTATCTTACTTAAATAGTTAATATCTCTAACTATTTGCCCAACTATACAAACATCATATGTCATAATACAAAATTCACCTCTTCCAATAATCTTTGTCGTTGTTTAAAATTTGACTAACTGACTGAAAAATCAATTGTGTAAGTAATTAATCTCAACCTAAGATCTATTGCTTAGGATTTCTGAAACACACAAAAAAACTCTAAAACTAGTTGTGTGCCTAGTAGCATAATTTCAACACAAAATGGTGAATTCCTCTGTATATCTTATTTATGTGCGAAATATCCTGTCATTTTGAGTTTATTTGCAATCTTTTTAGGGATAGCTAACCACAAAAATCATTAAATCCATGCATATTGGGCATAGTATATTTTCATCATCAGTAATAGACTCTAGCTTCTCCTGCGGTGGATTTTTACAAAACCTTGATAATTATTAAACCATTTATCTGATTTTGAAGCAGCTCAATTAATGACAGCCACCTGATAATTATTATTTTTTAATGATCTGCTATTGGAAAATCCAAGTCATCTAAATCAACAAGAGTTACATTTTTTATACTCATTATCTACTCCTTTATTAGTGTTAATATTTCCCCCCCAAGCCTGCCGTTGCATGCAACAATTAAATTTTTTTTATTTAAACAATGATTATAAATACCATGATCAAAATATGTATCAAAACCATTGGCTTCCCTTACTATTAATATTCCTGGAAGATGGTCCCATGGAGATAATTTAGATAAAATAGCAAATTGTCTAGTGCTATTTGCAATATCTATATACTCAAAACCAATACACCCATAACTTTTGACTTCTCCAAAAGAGTTTTTTATTTCCAATATTCTTTTTGAATAGTTGTCATCCCAATATTTTGAACTTATGGATCCTTTGGATAGATTTAAAGAAGATGTTTTTTCAATTAAAATTTTTTTTTCATTTAAAAAAGTGCCTTCTCCTTGAATTGCGCTACACATTTCTTCTGTAAGTGGTTTATAAATCCATGATTGTAGAATTTGTTCCCCAAATGATAAGGCTATCATAACTGCAAATTTTTCTTTGCCTTTTGCAAAATTATCAGTTCCATCTATTGGATCAACAGTCCAGCAATATTCTTTTTTATTATAATTATTAATAATGCTGGGTGATTTTGAAAATTTTTCTTCACCAACAAAAAGAGAATTAGGTAAAAGTTTACACAAAATATTATTTAATTCATCTTCAACACAAAAATCAACAGAAGTTACAAGATCATTATTATCCTTACGCATTAGGTCATCTTCTCTCAAATTATTATACATTGGTAAAATAAATTTTTTACTTAAATCGAATAATATTGATTTAATTTCATTATTATCAATTTCATTCATCACCAGCACCTACAACAATAACATCTGGGTTGGAGGCGAGAGAAATCTTTGGTATACTTGCTAATGCTGAAACAGATAAAATGTATGAGATAAACTGTCTTCGATTAAAAAAATTGAACTTTTTATACCTATTCACTATCTGCTATTATAGGACTTTAACAATTATTTAATACTAGAAAAATATTCTTTTTAATTGTTTATCTTTTTCATTCTCAACATTCCTCGTGAGTTGGCGGCAGAAAGACATTCGATCTTGTGGTTGATTTTATAAAATAAATCCCTATATGAACTCCAACACATTTGTACTGATCAGAATTATCAAGAATTAGCTTTATATATATATTTCACTACAATTTAATGAACGACAAGAAAGGACTATGAATGTCTAACGGAAAAATTAAATGGTTTAATCCGACCAAAGGATATGGATTTATTGAAAATGACGCGGGAGGAAAAGATGTATTCCTTCATGTGTCCGCTTTAGAACAGGCTGGAATTGACACTCTTACGGAAGGTGAGGCAGTTTCATTTGAAATAGCTGATAACAGAGGCAGGGAAAACGCGATTAATATTACAAAAAGTAATTAATAAAAAACACCAGTAATAATTTATATTTTTCATTTTGCATCACAAATAGATATTGGATTTGTTGAATTAAGAAAAGAAAAACCCCATCAACATTGAGATGAATGGGGTTAAATTTCGGCTTATTCGCCTAATTGGAAACCTTTTAAAAAGGTCTGCTTAATTGTTTAAAGAACTGTGATCGGTTGTGGACACCACCCTATCTGGTTTTGGTGGAATCATACTTAAAATACTCCATAGTTTATTAAGATATTATGCTAGCACTTATTCGTTTTATTTCAAGGCGCAAATATGTACGTATATAAAATAATATGAATCTGGATAAATGGTGTTGTTTGACTTCAATTCCGCATATAATTAGCAAAAAATCAAAATGATTTGAATTGTATAATTAAAGTAGTAAAATACTCATTTCTTTTTCTACTTACTCACACAATCCTGTTTTTTCTCAACATTTTTTGTGGTTAGTGGTAATGTAATGATATGGAAAAACTTCCAAAGTTTAAACTTAAACTCTTTGATGATGCGGAAATAAAATCCTCTGAAATTAAAAAAGCAATTCTATTCTTTTATCCTAAAGCCATGACTGGCGGTTGTACGATAGAAGTTTGTGATTTTCAATCAAACCTTAACAAATTCAAAAAATTGGGTTTTAAAATCATAGGTGCTTCGAAAGACAGTATTGAGAGAAATATAAAATTTGCTGAAAAATACAAAATAAAATATCCCTTAGCGTCGGATGAAGATGATGTGTGTGAAAAACTTGGCATTTGGATTGAAAAATCCATGTATGGTAAAAAATATTTCGGAATAAGCAGGAGCACTTTCATGATTGATAGCAAGGGTAGATTGTTCAAACAATGGAACAAGGTTAAGGTTTCCGGACATATCAAAGAGGTTTTGGAAACAACAAAAAACTGTCCGTAAGTTTCAATATTAAAAAAAGAAAGCAATAGTTTAATTACTATTTAAGGAAGTCGAACGTAGATAATATAAGTAATTAGAAATTACTCTCTTTAAGTAACTATATAGCGCATAACTTTAATAAAATTGACTTATATCAAATAAAATTAAATAATTTTTTATCATTGTAAGTAATAAATTGGTATCTGTGTTTATATAAACGTATATACTCATCTGACCATAAAAAAATTTTATTTTGGAAAGGAAATAGTTATGAACAATGAGAAAATTATTAATTTTTTATTATTAAAATCCATCCTTGTTTTGGTTATTAGTTTTCTTGGTTTTGGAAGTATTGCCAATGCTGAAGATTGTTATCGAGGCACACTTGATGATGCTTACTGTGATCGCAATATGGATCAAACTGCCGATTTACCTCTTAATCCAGATGAATGGATTGATCCAAGTACATTAATTTTTACTTACACTCCTGTTGAAGATCCGGCAGTGTACGCGAATATATGGAATGGTTTTGTTGATCACTTATCAAAAACAACTGGAAAAAAAGTTGTATTTTTCCCTGTAGAGTCAAATGCTGCACAATTAGAAGCTATGCGATCCGGAAGATTGCACATCGCAGGATTTAACACAGGCTCTAATCCTATAGCAGTTAGTTGCGCTGGTTTTGTTCCTTTTGCAATGATGGGATATATGGATGGTTCTTTTGGTTATGAAATGGAAATCATTGTGAAAGCCGACAGTCCAATACAATCTGCAGCTGAGATTAAAGGTAAAACATTGGCCTTTACTGCCCCAACATCTAATTCAGGATTTAAGGCGCCATCAGCTATACTTAAGGGTGAATTTGATTTAGTGGCCGATAGAGATTTCACGCCAACCTTCTCAGGCAAGCATGATAATTCAATTCTCGGCGTTTATAATGGTGATTATGAAATTGCCTCTATTGCGAATTCTGTATTAAATAGAATGATACGAAGAGGGGTGATTGAAGAAGGTTCAATAAGAGCGGTTTATAGATCGGCAACCTTTCCTACAACTGGATATGGACATGCGCATAACTTACATCCAGAATTAGTCGCAAAAGTGAAAAACGCTTTTTGGACTTTTCCATGGAGTGAAGATGAACTTTTTGTCAATGAATTTAAAAAAGCAGATAAGTTCATAGGCATAACTCATAAATTTGATTGGGCGGTTATCCGTCAAATTGATGCAGCTAACGAAGTCAGTTACGATTGTAAATAATTTATAATTTCTTCAAAAAATTAATTATGCCCCTTTTTTTTAAGGGGCATAATTTAAACTCAGAGTGATTATTGAATGTTACGTTTAGAAAAATTAACAAAACAGTACAAGACTGGTGATCAAGCGCTTATAGACGTTGATCTTGAAATTCCAAAGAGTCAAGTAATAGCATTAATCGGCCCTTCAGGGGCGGGTAAGTCTACACTTATTAGATGCATTAATCGTCTTGTTGAACCAACCTCAGGCAAAGTATATTTAAATGATTTAGAATTAACCTCTTTATCTTCCAGAAAGTTAAGAAAAAATCGCCGTAGGATGGGAATGATTTTTCAAGAATACGCTTTGGTAGAACGACTAACCGTTATGGAGAACGTTTTGTCCGGAAGGCTTGGCTATGTTGGTTTCTGGAGAAGTTATTTTCGTAAGTTTCCTCAAGATGATATTAAGGAAGCATACAGACTGCTTGACCGAGTAGGTTTGATGGATATGGTTGATAAGAGGGCGGATGAATTATCAGGTGGGCAGCGTCAAAGAGTCGGTATTTGCAGGGCTTTAATTCAAAACCCTGACCTTCTATTAATTGATGAGCCAACAGCAAGTTTAGATCCTAAAACTTCCAGACAAATCATGCGACTTATCAATGAATTATGTGAAGAGCGTGAATTGGCGGCAATCATTAATATACACGATGTTCAATTAGCCCAAATGTTTTCACAGCGCGTAGTCGGATTGGAATTAGGATCCGTTGTTTATGATGGTCCTCCGGATGGCCTTACCCCGGATGTTTTAACCAAAATATACGGTGAAGAAGATTGGTCAGCAACGATTGAAAAAGTTGAAGATGATGATGAAGAAATAATTTAAAAAATGAATTCAGAAACTTCATTAATAAAATATCCTCGACATTGGAGAAAGCCTCCATTTATAAAAAGTTCTAAATTAAGGTGGGCTATAATCATGGGTGCTTTAATTTATCTATTTGCTGCTTTTGGGAGTATGGAAATTGATGTGGAGAGATTTATAAAGGGCATTCCTCGTGGTAAAAGATTTTTTGATTCATTTTTTCCACCAAATTTTGCAGATCATCGTGGAGTGGTTTGGGATGGAATCCTTGAAAGTGTGTGGATGGCAATCATATCCACTGTCGCTGGTATAGCTTTATCAGTCCCAATTGGATTGGGTGCGGCTAGGAATTTAGCTCCTTTGTGGGTATATTTATCTTGTAGGGGGGTGATTGCAGGTTCAAGAACTTTTCCTGAAATTATTCTTGCAATTTTTGCTGTAAAATTATTTGGTTTCGGACCCTTTGCTGGTTTCATTGCGCTATCTATTGGAACCATAGGTTTCTTTGCAAAACTCTTAGCAGAGGATATAGAAAATATGAATGAAGAGCAGGCAGAAGCAATCAAGGCTACTGGTGCTAGTTGGTTTCAATGGATAAATTACGCCATTCAGCCTCAAGTGATGCCAAGAATGATAGGCTTATCAGTTTATCGATTAGATATTAATTTTAGAGAGTCCGCTGTTGTTGGTATTGTAGGGGGTGGTGGAATTGGCGCTACTTTAAATACTGCATTTGCACGTTATGAATTTGATACGGCCGCCGCAATTCTTGTAGTGATAATAGTCATAGTAATGTCTCTGGAATATGTTTCTGGATATTTAAGAAAGTGGGTGCAGTAATGCCAAAAATAGAAAGTGAAAAAGGATTAAGTTGGAAACGAAGAACAACTAAAAAACAACTGCTTATTTGGCTGGGATGGCTTATTGGAGTTTCCATCATAGTTTTTGCTTGGCAATTAATATCAGAAAAAACTGTATGGTTTTTTGTTCAGGATGCACCTAGGCAAGCTGCGGACATCGGAGTAAGAATGGTGCCTCCAAAATGGTCCTACACGTCAAAGTTAATAAAACCAGTTTGGGATACAATTAATATTGCAACTATAGGAACTATGATCGCTATTATAATAGCCGTGCCAGTTGCTTTTTTAGCAGCACGGAATACGACACCTCATAAAATATTCAGGGTGGCGGCCCTTTTTATTATTGTATCTTCCCGGTCCGTGAATTCTTTGATTTGGGCCTTAATGCTGGTTTTTATTTTAGGTCCAGGAATAGTAGCTGGAACGATTGCAATTGGACTGCGCTCAATAGGTTTTTGTGCAAAGCTATTATATGAAGCAATTGAAGAGATTGATCATTCGCAGGTAGAGGCTGTCGAAGCCACTGGTGCGAAAACATCTCAAAAAATACTATTTGGCATCATCCCCCAAGTATTGCCTACAATCGCGGGGGTGGCGGTTTATAGATGGGACATTAACATTCGTGAATCAACGATTTTGGGACTGGTGGGGGCTGGAGGAATCGGTCTCCAGTTGAATGGCTCCATTAACACCCTAGCTTGGACTCAAGTATCAATGATTTTAATTATAATTTTTATAACTGTTTTAATATCAGAGTGGGTGTCCGCCAAAATAAGATATGCCATCATTTGATAATTATTTCTTTACCTTATTATAGATATCGACATCTTTTCTTCATCAGCATTTTTTAATTCATTGCAATAATAGAAAGTAAAAATATTTTTTTCCCCTAAAATGACTTGATTTTTAACAACCAATGAATCCTAAAATAGAATTAAGAAATTGATAAAACTCCTCTAAATTCTTAGTTAATATTTATTGTATGAATATCTAAGTTAAGGTCTTTATCCCATTTAAATAATTGAATGTAACTAGAGTTATCCATAAGAAGATTTTCTGGAGATTTAGCATCAATTGGAATTTGAAATGACGAACTAGGACAGCTTAATAATTCCTGATTTTCTACATTTTTACTGAATTTACAATGTACGTGACCAAAAACAATTTTTGAAATATTTTGGTATTCTTTAGTAAATTGAAGAAATTCATTACCATTTTTACATTTAATATCATCAAATAGTTGACTACCAATATTTATTGGGGGATGATGCATAAAAATGATTGTGGTTTTGTTCAAATCCTTGCTTAACTCATCTTTTAACCACTTCATTGTTTCAATACTAATTTCTCCTTCAACCATATTTTCTACTGCCGTATCTAAACAAATTATTCTAATCGGATGATTATTTAGTGAAAAGTTTATATAACCATTAGAATCAATTAAACTTTTATCGGAAATGAATTTGCGCAATTGATCCCGCACATCATGATTGCCCATCATAAGGTAGTATGGTTTTTGAAGAAGATTAGTTATATTAATAAAATTTTCATAATATTGTGGCTTGTCATGAATTAAATCACCTGAAATAATATAAAGATCTGGTTGGGGGTTTAAATTATTACAAAAATTAACTGCTTTTTTAAACTGTTCAGCAGTATTTATTTGATTAAATAATTTATCAAAATCATCAGTAAAATGAATATCGCTTAATTGACAAATAAAAAAATTATTATTCAAAAAATTTCCCTATCTTAACTTTATTAATTCTTTTGCAATGTCAAAATTTTTTTTATAATATCTTTCATATCTAAGAGATAGCTCAAAGTTTAAAATAATATTTGAAGGAAATTGAATATCAGAAAAAATTTTTTTGAAAGGAATGTCCCCCCATCCCAACGGTAAATGAATATCACCTTGACCGTAAGTTACGTCTTCTGAATGAATGTATGTATCCATAACTTTAAGCTTGCCAAAAGAATCATGTAAATGAAGGTGTTTTGTTAGTGGAGCAAGTGATTTTATTTCTTCAATATAGTTAACATTATTCAGGGAACAATTGATATAAGCATGACTAAAATCAATAGTTACCTTTGCATTAGAGTGTGAAAGCAATGAAATTTGTTCAGCTATTTCACTTGGTAGGGGCGCATAATCTTTTTGTGTAAATGGAAATAAATTTTCAACAGCAAGAATAACATTGTGTGCCTTTGCATATTCTGCCATTTCATAATACGTCTCTAGTTGCTTTGCTAAAAGTTTATTGTAAATATTTTTATTTTCGTAATTTTTTTTACTTGTGTAACCAAAATGAGTGACGAGTATCAAGCTGTTTATGGCCTCACTGATTTCTATATCTCTTTTTAAAACTTCTTTATGATCATTTAAATATTCATCATCCATTAAATTGACAGATATTGATCCATGTAGGGAGCGATTTAAATTAGAGATCTTAAGTGTTTGTTGCAAAAATATTAATTCATCTTGTACAATTTGTTTGCCACAAATTATATCTAGCTCATAAAGTGGTATCTCCACGCTTTCGGCACCAATATTTTCAAAATAAATTAGTTGTTTTTCAAAATCACTTATTCGCGCATTTCTAGGCTTTAGAGAGAATCCTATCATCATAATTTATTACTTAACAATTTATTGTGCATATTTATTAATAAAAACAAAGAATTATAATAAAAATTTTTGATAAATAAAAAAGGTAATAAATTATTGTAATAATAAATATTT
>MPMA02079952.1_pt1 | contig 12084 bp, 10 predicted proteins | sample 1617361 | NCBI WGS metagenome assembly MPMA02 (sample SAMN05944807, study PRJNA350692) | marine metagenome | biome: marine; feature: ODZ; material: water; isolation source: 180 m water sample filtered on 0.2 um supor filter | place: Pacific Ocean | collected 2012-04-08 | depth 180m m | reverse complement strand
TGCATTCGCGTATATTTCCTCATTTTTCTTTTTCCCACTCTCAAAATACTGAATCCATTCACCATCCCGTACTCCATCCTTATTAAATGAAGGCTCCTCCTTTATCTGGCCGTTGGCATAATACTCAAAATCATATGAAACCAATAACCCATCTGAACGATAAAAATCATAACGTGACCTGCGGCCAGGATCATAGTTCATCCATACCCCCTTCTTCTTATTACCTGCATACTGCCCCTCTACTTTTTTCGCACCGTTGTCCCACCATTCATTATAAACACCATTAATCATACCAAGTTCGTATACAACAACCTTTAACAATTCCCCATTAGGATACCACTCCTTTTGCTTTCCGTGTAACGTACCATTCTTATATTTTTTTTTGACGATTGTTAAACCTGTGGAATCAAAATGTTCAGAAGTACCATGTATTACCCCATTTTTATATCTTATTCTATATTTTTTCGATCTATTGCTATACCACCCCTTCCAAGCTCCATTAAGTTCACCATTTTTAAACTTTTTTTCTTCAATTTTCGTACCATTTGAATCAAATCGCCGTACCCAGACTGTGTCGACTTTATCATCGTATATATCAATTTCCCCTTCTAAAATAATTGTGCCATTTTTATCCTGATTGGTTATTCTTTTCCTCTCTTGAGAAATTCCCTGGGATAAACAAAAAATTGCCAACAGGACAATTGGAAAAGGTTTTTTCAGTAAAAAACTACATGTAACCATGGATTTCATAAATGTCTGGTTAAGAAGAAAAAACAGAAAATTAATTACTTCAATCTGCACTCATTTAATTCTACAACCATAATTTGCGATCCAGGCTCCGGTACTGGATAGCTTCACTGATATGATTTGATTGAATCTGTTTCTGCTCATCCAGATCTGCAATTGTTCGGGAAACTTTCAAAATGCGATCATACGCTCTGGCAGATAATCCTAATTTTTCCATAGCTGTTTTAAGAAGATTTGCAGATTTAGATTCCAATTTACAATATTTTCGAAGATCATTAGACTCCATCTGGGAGTTGGCGAATATTCCATCTTTCAAGTTGTATCGATCCAACTGAATTTTTCTTGCGAATTGAACCCGCTGTCTCACAATTTCAGAAGCTTCTCCTTTTCCTTTATCAGCTAATTCAGTAAAAAGAACTGCAGGAACTTCAATTTGGATGTCAATCCTGTCCATAAGCGGTCCGGAAATTCGACCCATATATTTTTGAATCATTTGAGGTGTACACATACATTCATTATTTGGATCTGTAGCATAACCACATGGGCAAGGGTTCATTGCTGCAATAAGCATGAACCGGGCTGGATAACTTAAGGAGATCGCAGCCCGTGAAATCGTTACCATGCAATCCTCAAGTGGCTGGCGCATGACCTCCAGAACATTTTTCTTAAACTCAGTAAATTCATCAAGGAATAATATCCCGTTATGTGCTAAGCTGACCTCTCCCGGTTTTGGGACTGATCCTCCTCCAATAAGTCCCGCATCACTAATGGTATGATGAGGAGACCGGAAAGGGCGCGTAGCAATCAGCCCCTTTCCCTCTGATAAGATTCCCGCTACAGAATGAATCTTTGTTGTTTCAAGAGCTTCATCAAACACAAGGTCAGGCAAGATAGTTGGCAAACGCTTGGCCAACATCGTCTTGCCACTTCCGGGAGGACCAATCATAATCACATTGTGCCCTCCGGCTGCAGCAACTTCCAAAGCCCGTTTCACCTGCTCTTGTCCCTTTACATCAGCGAAATCAACACTATATTTCATTTGACTTTTGAACAGATTTTCCCGGTCTACCACTATAGGTTCAATTCTCTTTGTCCCATTTAGGCTCGCTACCACCTCTTTCAAAGAGGAAACACCTGCTACCTTAACACCATTCACCACTCCGGCTTCCTTAGCATTTTTTTTTGGCAGGATAATGCCCCGGATTCCTTTATCTCTGGCACAAAGTGCGATGGGCAAAGCACCCCTGACTGGACGAAGGGATCCGTCTAAGGCAAGTTCACCCAATAAAAGCAGTTTATCAAGATAAGTAGGCTCCACAAATCCTGTTGCAGCAAGGATTCCCACTGCGATGGGTAGGTCAAAGGCTGAACCTTCTTTCCGTATATCTGCAGGAGCAAGGTTGATTGTGATATGCTTCCGTGGAAAATCAAATCCGCTGTTTCTAATTGCAGCGGTGACCCGCTCCTTGCTTTCCTTCACTGCTCCTTCCGGAAGTCCGACTGTAACAAATTTTGGAAGTTTTGCCCCAGAAAGATGAGCCTCTACTTCCACAACATAAGCATCAATCCCAAGGATCGCACTACTGAATACCCGGGAAAGCATTAAAAACAGGAACTAATTTCTTTCAGAGCAAAGTACGGTATGACTAAATATAATAAACTGTCTCGAATTAGATAAAAAATAAAAAACCACAGGATAATCACCCAACCTTTTTTCTTGATGAGTAGCCGGTACCCCCCCTTCTGTCTGATTGCATTCCATTCCTGGATGATTGTTGGGCGGTAAAAAGACATTATTTCGGTTTTATTTTATCAAATTTCATATTTTCAAATTTCTCCCAGATGGACTTACCTGCAGCTTTCTGAAATCGGAAGGCGAACTCTAATGCTTCATAAAAAGGTTTATCGACGAAATTCTCCTGGCGATAGAATTCATCAATCCAGCCAACAAACTCTGTCAATTCCGTTTTTTCCAGTTGGTCAAATATTCCGAAGACTAATTCAGCGCGATTGTCATAATACCAGGATGTTAATTCACCATAACCGGTTTCCATTTTTAGTTCTTCATACGTATCATACACCTGGGTCAAATAAGAAAACAGATAAATTTCCTTTTCCTCCTGGGTCAGAGTTTTCCAATACGCGACAATTGGGGACATTGGACTCTTATCCGGGGATTGAAATGCCCAAATATGAGTAAACAATAAAATTGAAAGTACACACTTCATTTTAACCTCCATTGGCTAATTCCTGTTCAAATTCATGAATCATTTCCATAAGGTGATCCATAGCTTTTTCTTCTCTCACTTTTCCGCGGTTTTCTCCCTTGTAATAGAGATGGCCACTTCCTTTACCGAAAGCAATCCCAATATCAGTATGTGTTGCTTCTCCTGGTCCATTTACCGCACACCCCATAAGAGCTATGGACATGGGGGTTTTATTATTCTTTAACTTTTTTTCCATTTCTCCGGAAATCTTAAAGAGATCCACCTCTAACCGCCCGCATGTTGGGCAAGCTATGATTGTGGCACCTCTGGTAGCTAAACCCAATGATTTCAGGATTTCAAATCCTACGTGCACCTCCTCAACGGGATCATCGGTGAGACTTACCCGGATTGTATCACCAATACCTTCCGCCAATAAAGATCCAACACCAACAGCAGATTTGATACTTCCTGACTTGGATGGACCTGCTTCCGTAACGCCGAGATGAAGAGGATAGTTAAACTCAGAGGAAAATAACCGGTAGGCACCCATCATCAGGTTTACATCAGAAGCCTTCAGTGAAACAATAATATCATCAAAATCATTTTCTTTGCAGATGCGAATGTGCCTCTTGGCACTTTCCACCATAGCTTCCGGTGTGGGATATCCGTATTTTTCGATTAAATCTTTTTCAAGGCTCCCGGCATTCACTCCAATACGAATTGGGAGATGTGCAGATTTGACCTTACCAAGCACCGCTTTTACACGATCCTTTTTGCCAATATTTCCTGGATTGATCCTGATCTTATCTGCACCCGCATCAACAGCTTCCAAAGCCATTCTAAAATTGAAATGAATATCTGCAACCAATGGAACAGACATCCGCTTTTTAATTTCTTTTAGAGTAGTTGCAGATTTTTGATCAGGAACCGTGATGCGGATGATCTGACAGCCTGCTTCCTCCAATCGTTCCACTTCTTTTATAGTTGCGTCTAAATCGTGGGTTTTTGTGGTGGTCATAGATTGAACAGGGATAGGTGCACCACCACCAATTGGTATATCGCCAACCAATACCTGGCGTGTTTGTTTTCGTTCAATCATAATAGATACGTTTCTTTTTCAAATCTACGGTGAATTTACGGATCAATTATAAAATATTATAACCTGGAATAAAATGTATTTAGAACTATTCCATTTGACCTGATCCCAAATGGAAATCAATCTATAAACGGGGAGTTAAGATACTTCTTTGCCTTTGTTATTGCTGTGGAATTATTATCCAAACTTAAGCACGCTTGGTAGGCCTGTTTTGCTTCCTCACGATTTCCCTTCCTATCATGGATCATCCCCTTTAAGAGCCAAGCATTTCCTAAAATAACATCCAGCTCTGCATGATAATTGTTTAGAGCTTCTTCCACATTTTTTAAAGACGTATCATCCTTTCCATGCAGAAATTGAAGGAGAGCCAACTCATATTTGAGGTAACTCCAATACCAATCCTGCTGAATGGACGTCAAAAAGGGTAATTCTTCTTCCAATTCACTCAATAAGGCCTGTGCTTCTTCATCTTTCTCCATTCGAATGAGGCATTCCAGGAAGAGAATACCATAAAAATAATTTTTAGGGAATTTCTCTCTCAAATCCCGACTATGTACTAAAGCTGACTGGGGATCATCCTCCATCCACAAGGTAATAAACGCACCTATTTTTTTTGCTTCTATCCAGGAAAATTCCCCCTGTGCTGCAGCTTTTTCAATTTTTGCCAATCCTCCCTTGCGATTTGCATCTATTCCCATAAGCTTTGCGCCCAGCTGAATTAACCCTGGCTTTAAGCTGGCGTAATACTCCACGATCCCAATTGGTAGCTGTGCATCAATTAATTCAGGATTATTCCTTGCAACACCTTGGATCAATCGGAAGCCTTTATACGCGTTTACCAGTGTAGACAGCCATTGTTTACGGCCTAGGCTCACCCGGGCACGAAGACCAATCGCACATCCCAGATATAAACCGTATTCAGGATCCTGAGGGTATTTATTTTTCAGCACTTTCAATATCGGAATTACTGTATCCAGGCTATTGGACAAAATGGAATAGGTATTTTCCGTGGAGTTATTCGCTTCGCTATGAAGCATCCGGGCTGCAACCCATGTAAAGTGTGCTATAGGGTTTTCAGGATACTCTATCCGCGCCGAATCCAATATGGTAATGGCTTCAGCTGTCTCGTAATTGTAAAAAGCATTTACAGCTTTCCATACCAGTGTATCCCCTGGCTGAGTTGCAGAAAGAATGGAAAGGTATAATCCGAGGGAAACTGCGGTCCTATTCAAGATGAAATTCATTAGGGTTGAACTAAATCTTTTTCAATGCAGTAATGCGTTCCAGAACTGGGGGATGGCTGTGATCTAACAGTACGGAAAGAGAATGGGGAGTCAAGTTTCCCAGATTTGAAACAGAAAGATTTTTCAACCCTGAAATTAGATGCTCTGATTTTTCTGTTGTTTTCGCTGAATAGGCATCAGCCTGGAATTCATTTTTTCTTGAAACCGCATTCATAATAACTGAAAGGACAAGTTCAACCGGGGAATAAAGTATCATGAAAAAAGTCAGTCCTCCATAGACCGAAATTTCTTTCATTTGAAACGCTTCAAATAATCCCGGATTATCAATAAAAATGGAAAGGAGCCAAAACAAAAGACCAGTATGAAGTATGGAAATCAGTATGCCCACTTTTATATGATGTTTCTTGTAATGTCCAACTTCATGGGCAAGAATCGCGACCATTTCATCGTTGGAATGTTTTTCCAGTAAAGTATCAAAGAGGGCAATGCGCTTCTGCTTACCAAACCCCGAAAAATAGGCATTCGATTTCGCCGACCGCTTGGAGCCATCCATTACATCAATTCGGCTGAGCGGAAATCCCACTTTTTGAGCGTAGTTTTCAATGGCTGTCCGGAGTTCTCCTTTTTCAAGCGGTGTAAATTTATTAAACATGGGAGCAATGACTAAAGTAAATAGAGGCTGTATCAGAATCATAAAAAGACCAATAATCCCCCATGCATACAGCCACCCGTATTCCCCTGTCTCTTCAAAAAAGAATAAAATGGCAGTCAGGAATACACCTCCAAGGACCAATGTGAGAAGATATCCTTTCAGTTTATCCAGGATAAACGTTTTTAGCGTCATTTTATTAAACCCAAAATCTTCTTCAATTACAAAATTCTGATACAAAGAAAACGGTGTGGATATCAAGTCGCTTGCAAAAAATAATATCCCGAAAAATGCCAAACCACTGGGGAGAGTAGACAAGCCGAATCCCCGAACAATTTGGTCTACAAAATTAAATCCACCAAAAAGAATGAACACCAAAATTATAATAAAGTCAAAAGAAGTTGTAAAAAATGCAAACCTGGCATTTACCCGGGTATATTCCTGGGATCGAGCATATTTCTCCTCATCATAATATCCCTGAAATTCATTTGGGAGTCCAGGGTCAAGTGCTTTCAGGTTCAATACCCGGACCAGGGTTCGAAGGAGAAATTCCCCAATAAGGGCGGATAGAATAATAAGTAAGTATATGTTCATTGTTTCCCTAAAGGGATTTATAAGTGAAAAATGAAGCCAGACAGCTTGAATTAAATTGGAATACCGAAATTATCCTATGAGCATTTGAGCAGGTCCATGGCGCGTGACCCGCCTTTTCCCATTGTAGTTGTAAAACCGACAATATCAGTAACAACACAATGTCATAAAGCTGCCATTGTTAATGGTGTTGGCCAAGAATGATCAATTGAAGGGATGTTCAAATTAAATGGAACAACAGGCTCAGGTTTGTGTTAATCAAGAGCCTTGCTGTGCAACAATAAGCCAACCCTTTGCTTCATTATTTTCGGGGTTCAACTCCAAACTTTTTTCCCAGGCTCCTCTTGCCATCATGTTCTCACCTATTGCCCAATAGGTGATTCCTAATCCCAGGTAGGCACCAGAATCTTTGGGACGAAGCTCAATGACTTCCTGGTAAGCGGTAAACGATTCCCGGAACATCGCTTGCTCCCGGTAATGTTTTCCTAAAATCCGCAAGGCCTCTGGGAGCCAAATGTCTGTATTTGGATTGATCTTCATTGCGTTATCAAAGGCGTATCTGCTCCTGCTGTATTCGCTTGTTCGATTATATTCTATCGCCAAAATATAATAAGCCTCAGGTAGTAGGTTCTTCACAAACCGGTGATCCTTTTGATAGTGAAGAAGGCTTTCCCAAGCTGATACTGCCCTGCTCCACTCCCCCGCATTAAAATAACTCAATCCCTGCATATAACGGCTGTTAATATCTCCCGGATTCAAAGTGACCGCATCATTAAAAGAAAGAGCAGCATACAGAAACTGGCCTCTGTTATAGTACAAATTTGCAAGAGCAAGATGAATATCCTGGTTTTTCGGATCAAATTGAATGGCACCTTGGTAAGAATATCTCGCTTGTTCTATTTCATCATTTTGCTCTAACCCAATTCCCTTAAGATACAAAAATCCACTATGATTGGGATACTGCTCCAGCCCTGCCTCAGCCAGGCCAATGGCTTCATCATAAAGTTCATTTTCTAATTTCTCCCGAATGATTGCCATTTTTTGGATTGGTCCACTCTGGTTCTGACGAATCGATTTTTTGAGGAAATTCTTGCCCATTTTTTTTGTATCACCAGTATCATCTAAATAAGAATACATTGCTTCTAGAGTTGGCTGGTGATCCGGTTTAAGGTTGAGTGCTTCCTCAAAAAGATAACGGGCTTTATCCAAATCCCCCAAGGATGCATAAAGTGAACCAAGGAAAAAATGATTATCAGGATTGTAGCTCTCCTGTTGAATCAAATCCAGGTAGATTACCTTCGCTTTATCCCAGTCCTGTTTTCTTTCATACAGTAGACCTAATTTCCTTTTTAGTAGAATATTCCCTGGTTCAACCTGTAATTGCTTCTCCAATGTTCGAATATCATTTTCAAACCTGGATTTAGATCGAATGTCTTTCCTGTAGATATGTTCATCTGAATTTCGAGCCATATACTCTGATTGTCTCCTGCTGGAGTTTAGAGATTCAGTTATATCAAAAATCTCCCCGGCTAATTTCATTGCGTTGGGTCTTTTCTCCTCAGGCCTAACTGATCTATCTGATTCCTCCGGTAAAGTTTCCCCTTCCTGTGCAAACAGAATGGGTTTTGTACCTAAAAAAGAAGTTAATTTATCAATTTGTATCTTTATTTTCTTATCGGGAAAAAGTTTGTAAGCGCTAATCAAGTCTTCTAGAGCCCCTTCATAATCCTTCTCTTTCGCTTTTTTTAATCCCTCCCTGTAATAAGTTTCTGCTTCTTTTTCTCCTGTTGCAAGAAGAATGGGTTTTATACCTAAAAAAGAAGCTACTTTGTCAATAAAAGGTGCCTTTTTAGCAGATGAAGACTCTCCATCCTCTGCTATATCAGGAGTTGTTTGTTTATCGAGAAAAGAAGATAATTTGTCAATTTGTGTCTTTATTTTTTTATCGGGAAAAAGTTTGTAAGCGCTAATCAAGTCTTCTAGAGCCCCTTCATAATCCTTCTCTTTCGCTTTTTTTACCCCCTGCATATAAAAGAATTTTGCTGCCTCTTTAACTTCCCTGGTGGGATTTATTGGTTCGGAAACCTTTTCCTGCTGTCCCCCTGCTTCCTTGGGCATCACTTCATCATCCATTCTCTGCTGTGCATACAGACTGGATCCTGGCATCAGGATTAACACGGACAGGAATATCCCTGTAATGAACAGAAGCAAACCTTTCCGTGAGGAATAGTGATTATTTTTTAACATGTTGAACTCCGCATTTGGCGTTTCACCCTCGTGAAAGCACATTATTGAAATATAGTTACTTCTCAGCAAGAATATTTAAATGGAATATAGGATGCAGAACTTTCATTGTCAAACATTAAATAAAATGCACTATTTTGAAAAAAAAGCCTTTTTCAGACCCATTTTTAGGCGCAACGCATACGGAATGTTAGAAGTATGGAAACAGAAGGGAAAATCCTCCGCCAGGGAGGACTCAAATGTACATGTTCTATTTCTAATCCGATTGTTCCAAAAATAATATGCAGTAAAAAACGAAGAATATGACAAAATCTCTTTTCATCGTCTATCTTCGTCTTCCTTCATAATCATCTCAGCTTTCTTTACATCTTCCGGGGTATTGATATTAAAAAAATCATAGGAGGAAGCAAATTGTCCCTTCGGCACGCGCTTTATTTTTACAGTGACACGATCAAAAAGATCAGACACCTTGTAATTCTTTGATTCAATCTGGTTTTCTATCATTTTTATGCAATCCTGATGATATACAGCACAAAGCGGCTCAATACCCCTTCCTAAATCGATTGATAAAATGTCATAACCCCCAGCATCGTCGCATAGGGAACGAATCAGTTTTTCCGGGATAAAAGGCAGATCGCAGGCAATGACAAGACATTGAGGAAATGAAGAATGCTTCAAGGCAGTATAGATTCCCCCAAGGGGGCCCAAGTTGGCAATAAGATCGGGAAAAACAGGAATATCCAAAAATGTTAAAGCATCAGGTTTATTTGCAATAACGATTGTTTCAGCAAACAGGTTTTTCACCTTTTCATGCACTCTTTGCACCAGTTTCTTCCCATTGACCTCCAATAGAGCTTTATCCTTCCCCATCCTGGATGAACGACCCCCTGCTAATATTGCACAGCTTATTCTATATCGCATATAACACAGTACTTTTTAACCAATAAATCTAAAAAAAGAAGCATATTAGAAGGAGGATCGTTATGTTTTTTATGGTTTGGGCACTACAAGTACGGGGCAGTTTACTGTATTAATGATTCCTTCATCTTCAGAATCAAAAAATTGATCTTTAAACCGATTTATTTTCCTGTGCCCTAAAATCAGAAGATCGATGCTTTGGGCTGCTTTTGAAATTTCCTTATGTACAAGTTTACCTGTGAGAATTTGAACTTCCATCCGTTTTGCAATCTCTTCATGCCCCGCATTCCGAAACAAGTCCCGAATTTCCTCTTCAGTAAAGTCATGGCCGACACTATCCATCATCATCGACATTTTCCCAGCGTGCGGATCATTCACATGAACTGCAATTAATTTTGCATTAAACGAATTTTTTAACCGGGCTACCTCATCAATAACCGGGGTTTCATCTCCCCTACCTGACAGGGCCACCATAATATTTTTATATCCCATCAATCACTCCTGAAATAATTCTTCTATAACTTCCAAGAAATTTATGATCAATCGATGAACGAACAAAGTGTTACTGCCACCCGGCAATATTCTAATCACACATGAGGATAAAATGCTGTGTAAGTTTCAAGTTTTACTAAGCTATAATGAGTGTTAATATTAAAAGATATTATTTTTTATCATTATTCACAAGGGGGTGGTTATAAAAAGTGTGATCTGAATCAATTTTTGAGGGTGCCTTCACTTTTTTTCTTGTATGTGAAACTTCGAACCATTTATATTGGATTTACGTTTTTCGAATTGTTCTCTAATTGAATGAACTGCACAAAAAAAAATCAAATCTTGCTTTACATTCTAGAAAACCTTATTATACACTGAATTTTGGGCGGTAAAACTGTTTCGTTTTCGACCCATTACCGAGAGTCATTAACATAATTAACGAATAAGCGAGGCCTGTTATGAAAAAAATATCATTCTCAATTATTGCATTTTGCCTTATGCTCTGCGTAGGTACTAATCCTCTGTTTTCACAGGATGAAGAGGCGGTTTCACAGGATGAAGAGGCGGCAGCCAGCGATACAACTGCTGTTGAAGACCTTGAAGATGAAATTGATGAGGCATTCCTTGAAGAAGAAGAAGCCGAGGAAGAATATGATGCTGCCAGTCCTTTTGAAGGATTTACTGTTGGCCTGAATGTGGGCATGCCGGTAGTGGGTGGTGAATATTACGCTGAATCTGGCATGGACCCTTGCTTTGGTGTGGTCATTGGCACTCCTTATGGATTGCCCCTCGGCCCTTTTAGTCTGGGTGTAAATGCTGGTATTGAGAGCGCCAATGGCTTGACAGGTGCATTTGCTATTCTTAACCTCGGTATTGATGCCATTTCAGAAAAGGTCGGTTTCCCCGTAACAGTCTTCGGCGGTGTCGGTATGCTGGAAGGTATGGGTATCATTGGCGGCGCATCCTTGGATTACCCCATGGATCCTGTCGTGATAAAACCCTATTTGAGAGCTACTATTTCAACTGCTGCAGCTAGTGATAATCCTACTGGCTGGATTCAAATTGGCGCCATGGTGAGTTACTCTCTCTAAGAAGAAAAACACTTTTTCTAAAAAAGGCGGCTAATAGTCGCCTTTTTTATTATCTTATTATATATCAATTCGGAATTTAATTATTCCATGTTATGAAACTGTCTGTAATTATACCCATCTACAACGAAGCGGCAACCTGCTCCCTGCTGATCGAAAAGGTGAAGTTGATCCCCATCCAAAAACAGATAATCGTGGTAGACGATTGCTCCACCGATGGTTCAGGGGGTATACTAAAGGGAATTGGCGATATTGAACTTATCCGGCATCAGGTTAACCGAGGAAAGGGTTCCGCTGTTCAGACTGCTCTCACACACCTTAAAGGGGATTTTGTTGTCTTGCAGGATGGAGATTTAGAATACAATCCTGCTGATTATGAAAAAATGTTAAACCAGCTGGAAAATGATTCCGCCGATGTTGTGTATGGAAGCAGATGGCTTGGAAAAACATCATCTCTGAGTTACCATACTGTTGGAAACCGGTTTATCACCTGGTTTGCCAACCGAGTGACTGGGGCTGCGCTCACGGATATTGCATCTTGTTATAAGATGATGCCTGTTGAGATATTTCGTTCCCTGGATATCTGTTCAGCAGGATTTGGTCTGGAGGCAGAAATTACCGCGAAAGTTTTCAAAAAAAAGTTGAGAGTGATTGAAGTCCCCATCAGCTATGAGCGCAGGACAAAATCCGAGGGGAAAAAACTGCGTTTAACGGACGGGCTTATAGCTTGTTGGACATTATTAAAATATACAATATTTTATCCCGGCAGATAAGTTAACTAACCCTATAATTAAGTATATTACTGTTC
>MPMA02248962.1_pt1 | contig 12087 bp, 17 predicted proteins | sample 1617361 | NCBI WGS metagenome assembly MPMA02 (sample SAMN05944807, study PRJNA350692) | marine metagenome | biome: marine; feature: ODZ; material: water; isolation source: 180 m water sample filtered on 0.2 um supor filter | place: Pacific Ocean | collected 2012-04-08 | depth 180m m | reverse complement strand
TAAATATTTCCGGAATTTATGGGTTACATGGACGCCCAATACCTACTGCAATAGGAATCAAATTAGGGAATCCAAATTTAAATGTAATAGCATTCGCAGGAGATGGAGATACCTATTCCGAAGGAATGGCACATTTTATTCATGCTTGTAGATTCAATCCAGATATAACTCTTATTGTTCACGATAATCAGGCTTTTTCTTTAACAACTGGACAAGCTACCCCTACAAGCCAAGTAGGATATAAAACAAAAGCAGAACCTTTGGGAGAATTTAATCAACCTCTCAATCCAATTCATTTAGCATTATCTGCAGGCGCAAGTTTTGTTGCAAGATGCAATGCAAGAGATGAAACACATACTCAAAAGATTATAGAACGCGCAATAAAACATAAGGGATTCTCATTTGTTGAAGTAATTCAAGATTGTGTTGTTTTCAATTTAGAAGTTAATGACAGAGATAATAAGATGTATAAATTACTCGATAAACCTAGAGATATGAAGATGGCCTTAAAATTTGCTCAAGAATTTAATTATAATAAGATAAGTGACAAAATTCCTTTGGGAATTTTTTATCAGAAACACAGAAACTCTCTAAATGAGGAATGGCCAATTTTAAATAAATTAGTAAAACAGAAAAAAACCTGGAAGGATCTAAAAAAATGAAAACACTTGTCGCATTCTATTCATTACAAGGGCATACCGAAAAAATTGCTAGAATGATCTTTAAGTTTATGAAGGCAGACTTAGAAATAATTAAAGATACTAAACCTAGAAGCCATCTAAAAAGTTGGCAGGGCGGAGCATTTGATGAAGAATTAAGAACTCCAACTAAAATCCTACCAACAACTTACAATCCATCAGATTACAATCTAGTTATTATTGGAACTCCTATATGGGATGGAATTGCACCTGCAGTAAAAACTTATCTTAAACAAAATAAATTCAAGAAAACAGCTTTCTTCATAACCTTCGCAGCTGCTGCAGAAGATGCAGCATACCAAATGGAAAAGCTTTCAAAAAAACCAAAAGCGATTTTAGAACTTCAAGATAGACAAATTCAACTTGGAGAACACAGAAAAATAATAAAAAATTTCTGTAGAAAATTAAGATGAAAATCATTCTAGAAAAAGGGGCTGAAGACTTTCTAGAAAAAAATCAATTCTCAGTAGTCAATAGAAATTTCATAAAAAATAAATCTCAACTTAAGAATATAAAATTATCATTTCCTTGGGTGATGAAAGTATATTCAAAGAAAATTATTCATAAAAATAAAGCAAATGGAATCATCTTAAACATAAAAAGCCCATCTCAAGCAGAACACTCTTTCAACAAACTATCAAAACTTAAGGGCTTTCAAGGAACCATGATCCAAGAACAAATTAAAGGACAAGAATTAATCTTAGGATTAAAATCTACCGAAGATTTCGGACTTTCAATCCTTCTAGGAAAAGGAGGAACTAATGTAGAAAAAATAAAAGACATTACATTTAGAATAATTCCAATAAATCAAAAAGATGCTGAACAAATGATTAAGGATCTTAAAATAAAGATTAATAATAAACAAGCAATAATAAACAACCTCCTAAAACTAAACAAATTAGCTCTAAAAAATAAAAACATCCAAGAACTAGACATCAATCCAATAATTCTAACTAAAGATAAGGCAACTATTGTAGATGCTAGGATTATTAAATGAAATCTTTTTTCAATCCAAAAACAATTGCAGTCATAGGCGCATCAACTCATCCAGAGAAAGTTGGAGGCATCTTAATGGAAAAGCTCCAAACATTTAGAGGAACTTTAGTTCCAATAAATCCAAAACTAGAATACAAAACTGTTTTAGATTACAAATCAAAAATTGACTTAGCAATAATTGCTATTCCTGCTAAATTTGTTCCAAAGGTATTAGAACAATGTGGCAAAAAGAAAATTAAAAGTGTAATCATCATAACTGCAGGATTCTCTGAAATAGGAAATGTAGAATTAGAAAAAAAGATATTAACAATAACTAAAAAATATAATATAAAATTCATAGGGCCTAATTGTTTTGGAATTAGCAATCCTTATATTAAGTTAGACACAACTTTCTCTAACCAACAACCAAAAAAAGGAAACATCAGCTTCATCTCTCAATCAGGAGCTCTATGGTCTTATATTAGCGATTTAGATATAGGCTATAGCAAATTTGTAAGTTTAGGAAACCCAATAGGATTAGGATTTGCAGATGTTTTAGATTATCTTAGAAAAGATAGAAATACAAAATCAATTATTCTCTATATAGAAAAGATATCTAATGGAAAGAAATTTATAGAAATAGCCAAGAAGTGCAAAAAACCTATTTATGCAATAAAATCTGGAAAGACTCTCTCTGGAAGTAAAGCAGCAATTAGTCATACCGGAAGTCTAGCCACTAATTATGAAATATACAAGGGCATGTTTAAACAAACCAACATAATTTTATGCGATAGCATAGAAGAGGCCTTACAAAAAGCAAGCAAGAAAAAAATAAAAGCAAAGAAACTTAGAATAAATATTAAAAAAACAACAATAATAACAAATGCAGGAGGTGCAGGGGCATTAGCAACAGACTATCTAACAGAAAGAGGAATAAAAACAAAACTAATCGATTTATTAGGAACTGCAACATCATCAGATTACAAAAAAGAATTAAACAAACATAAAAATGATAACCTACTAATTATTGCAACACCTCAGAAAATGACAGACATTGACAACATTGCTTATATAATAACTAATTTCAAAAAACAAAACTCCAAATCCAAGATTACTGTTTGTCTCTTAGGAGATAAATCTGTAAAAAATGCAACTAATTATCTAAAAAAGAATAAAATCCAAGTTACCAATACATTACATTTTTATAACTAACTAACTTATTACCAATATGAAAAAAGAGACCTTTAATCAAATTTGTAAAGACATCAAATCTATAAAAATTCAAGGAGCTAGAAATGTAGCCAAGGCTGGATTAAAGGCTTATCAACTAAAACCCACAAAAGCTTCTAAGAAAAAACTTCTATCTCTAAGACCTACAGAACCTATGCTTCAAAATGTATTGGATCTAGCAGAAGAACAACCTATTGAAAGAATTCTAAATCATTTCCAAGTAGCTCAGGATAAAATCAATAAACATACTTTAAAATTAATTAAAAGCAAAGATATTATCTACACTCATTGCCATTCTACAAATGTAAGCCACTCATTAATTTATGCAAAAAAGAAAGGCAAAGGTTTCCAAGTTTACAATACTGAAACCAGGCCTTTATTCCAAGGAAGAAAAACTGCTAGAGAATTGAAAAATGCAAACATCAAGGTAACTATGTTCATTGATTCTGCAATGGACATCGCACTTTCCGAAAAACAAAAAACAAAGAAAGTCAATAAAATATTCATTGGAGCCGACGCCCTAACAAGAAATGGAATTGTAAACAAAGTAGGAAGCGGAGCCATAGCCAAACTTGCAATGATAAATAAGATACCCCTTTACATTATAGCTGATTCCTGGAAATACTCAAAAAATAAAGTTCCCATGGAAACAAGGAAACTAAACGAGATTTGGGACAAAGCCCCAAAGAATATTAAAATAAGGAATCCCAGTTTTGAGTTTGTACCTAAAAAATATATTAAAAAAATAATCACCGAACATGGTGCTTTAAGTTATAATGATTTTCTAGAGGGGGTTGGTTGAAGAGAACTAAACTATTTCATTAGGAATACAAACAGGTTCTCCTCCTTGATCAAATCCACAATAATAATATTCAATGGCACAGCATAATGGGTTAATAGGATTCCAAGGACCACAAATAACTCCTGGCTCCGGAGGATTATAGTCATGATCTTTGCATGTCCCTTTTTCCTTTTTTCCCTCGCATTTTCTTTTTTCACTATCATATATCTCATTAGGCTTACAGACACTTTCACAAGTATATTCTCCATTATCTTCTTTTAGATATGTTCCAGGCGGACAACATTTTTCAAAAGTACTTCTAAATCCTTTTTTTATAGTAAGACAAATTCCATTACAACATGTTTTTCCACAAGAAATTTGTCCTTTGCAAGAACCACGGCTATTAGGGGGTACACATTGAGCCCTCATATCTTTCAAGGTACAATATGGCTTAGTTTCTGGACAACAAGTAGGTTCAATTTTACTATTAAAACAAGGTACGGGGTTTGGATTATCCTTACAAAAACCATCCCCGCCACTTCCTCCACCAGCCATCTGCGCCAACTCCCCTTCACCAGCTTCTCCAACAGGAGCCTTATAAAATATTCCTAAAGATAATCCAACTACTAAAACAACAACTATAATTAAAATAACACTATTAACATCAATCCCTTTTTTTTTTCGCCATCTTTTTCCATTTTATTAGGAAATTAGCCTTTATAGATATTACTTCCCTTCCGCCAAATCCTCTATACTATCTTCTTTCTTTTTATCCTCTTTAGATGCACCTTCATCTTCATGATCATGATCACAATCAGGTCCATGTACGTGACCTGTTGATTCATCTTCTTGACCTGCATTCTTCATTTGAGCTTCCATTTGAGCTTTCTGAAACTCCATAATCATCTTATTCATTTCATTCTGTAATTCATCTAATCTTCCCATAATTTGATTCTTAGCTTCCACCAACTTGTCACCTTCCTCATCAACTATCTTCTTAGTATCTGGAACAGACTTCTTAACAAAATTACCCTTTCCAACCTCAACAATCAAGCTCTTTTCTCTAATATCAACTGGAATAAATATTCTCTTACCTAAATTAGCCATTATCTCTTTATTCTCATTACTATCAATCTCATCTAAACTCGCCTTTAAATCATTCATTTCAACAACATTCTGATCAACCATTTTTAACTGCTCGTTCAACTGATTAGTCTCCTGTTCCATCATTTGAATTCTCATAACTGCTTCTTGATCCATTTTCAATATCCTTATTAAAATAGCTAAACATGATCACTTTTAAAGCTTTGTATGACTCAGTTCCCTCATAATTTAATAGATATTAATACTAAAAAACCACAATAATCCTTAAAAAATAATCTCTCTATTTACATAGGGATGATAAAAATATTAGAAGAAAATAGGTGGCTTGCAATAATCTTGACTTTAATTTCAGCATCCTTAATATTTTATATTTCAAGTATGACATTTCCAGCAGGAGACGGCTCTTCAGGGCCTTATGCAATTATTTATCATTTCACAGCATTTTCATATTTAACATTATTTTTATTAATTTCATTAACTAAAGGAAAACCCAACAAACCTCTCATTATAATGGGAATCACCCTTGCCATCATTTATGGAATCTCTGATGAAATCCATCAATTATTTGTTCCAGGAAGATTTGCATCAATAAAAGATATTATAATAAATTCATTTGGAATCTTACTAACAAGTTTAGCCTATAGTAATTATATTAAAAATCATTGAAGGCCCATCTTCTTACTCAAAAATATACTAAAAATTATTGAACTTCCTATATACCACCACAACCAACTTCCAGCAATACTTGTTAATGCATAAGTACTCTTCATCCAAGCAAAAACAATCAAGATAGGGATCATTGTAACAATCATAGGTTTAAAACTCATTTTCATTTGCTCAGGCATATCTTCCAACATCTGCCTATTAATCTCCATCATCTTCTCAGGATTATTTTTATGTTCTTTCATCTCAGCTCTTAATTCTTTTTGCCTCATCCTGATATCTTTCATTTTCTCTCTATCTGTCATATAATATCTTACAATTGTAATAAATAATGTGACAAGAAAACTTATTGCAACTATAGACCCTTTAGGGTTACTAATTATCCATGCTTGTATATCCATTTTATATTTTGCCAAAAAGACTATTTAAAACTTCATGCCTCTAAACCCCCATCATTTTATTCATCTGAAGAATTTTCAATTCTGGATGAGGCAGAAAATGATGTTTAAACCCCCATCATTTTATTCATCTGAAGAATTTTCAATTCTGAATGAGGCAGAAAATGATGTTTAAACCCCCATCATTTTCTTCATTGCAGGATTCATATCCATAGCATGTTGCTGTGCAATATTCTGATAGAATTGGAACGTAATCATGATACCTAATAATAATGCAGTACCTGCAACTAAAGTTCCTAAGATATCTGCAATAGCTGCCAATAATCCAATAGCCAAACCACCCATTACTGTCAATGGCATAACATATCTACTTAAGATAGACTCTAAAATTCTATGATCTTTTCTAAATCCTGGAATTTGTAATCCTGATTTTAAGATATTATTTGCTTGAGCTCCAGCATCCATTCCACTAGTTTTTACCCAAAATACAGAGAATAATGCACAAAAGAACATATAGAAAGCAATATGGCCTAAAGTCTGTCCTATTAATGACATCTCCCAGCTTCCAGTAATTATTCTTTCTACCACATTTGTACTTCCAATCCAATACAAGAAACCACTAACTGGCTGACCATTAACTACATTACCTAAGAAGGTGGGCCTTCCTAACCAATTTTGTATTAATCCTCCAAATAATGTGAAATTAGCAATTAGAGCACTAGTTAAAATAACGGGAATAACACTAGCATAAAGAAATTGCAATGGCCATTTCATACTATATCCTCTCAATCTATCATAACTTAATGGAATCTCAATTTTTAAGTTCTGCACCCATACAACCACTAAAAATAATAAAATCGTAGCAACAATTGCAGCTCCTGCCAATAATGCTCCTTGACTATCTGCATTCATTAAACTAACCACTAATGCAATAATCTTTCCACTAGCTTGGAACTGTCCTTCTGTTCCTAAGAAACCAAAACTAGCAGTAATTAATTGCCAACCAACTCCTGCAGCTATAAACAAACTAACTCCTGAACCAAATCCCCATTTCTGACAAACTTCATCCATAAATAAAATTGCTAATCCTCCCAAGATAAGTTGAAAGATAACTATTGTAGTAAAACCAGGAGCAGCCTTAATTCCTCCCATCATTACATAGATAATTGCTTCAAATATTATGAAGAAAAACACCATTAATTTCTGCAATCCTTGAAAAAATTTCTTTCCTTCACTAGTACTCGTATCAATGTTCAAAATCTGACTTCCAACTAATAACTGCAAGATAATACTCGCCATAACTATTGGACCAATACCTAAACTAATTATAGAACCAAAATTAGTTCCCAAAATAACTGCTAAGAATTCAAATTGTTCTAAGAAACCAGGATCTGCACCATAAAGTGCGATATTTGACATAATAAAGAATGCGCCCAATATCATTAGAGTCCATTTTAATTTAATATTAAAACTCAACTTCTTTTCAGTAGGCGAATTCACTTCAGGTAGGTTATGTAATATGCTCTTAAATGCCATTTTAGTTATTTAATAATTCTAAATAGAGTATTATTCACTTTCTTCAGAATTATCTTGTTTAACATTATTATTCACTTTTTCAGTTTTAATCTCTCCACCGACTTTCTCAATCTTTTCTTTAGCACTCTTACTAACTTCTAATGCTTTAATCTTAACCTTCTTAGTAATTTCACCTTTTCCTAAAATCTTAACACCACTAAGATCTAACCACCCCTCTACAACCTTAAACTTGCCAATATTTTTTTCAATATCTCCCACATTAACTTTCAATCTTCTATCCTTCTCAGTTCCTCTACTTGTAATTCCCTGTTTTCCAAAATATTTATTTCCATATAATTTGTTTATCAAAGTCTTTTTATGATCTGCTTTTTTCCCTGTTCCTGCCATTCCAATTCCACCTTTATGCCCACTTTTCTTCCATTTTTTTCTAGCTCCATGACCATGATTAGTTTTTCCTCTCTGACCTACTGCTTTCTTTGTTTTTTTAGTTTTAATTACCATATCACAACATCCTCTCAATTAATTTATTTATATCCTTCTTATTATTTCCTAAAACACCTTTAGGATATTGTAACTTACTATCAATTCCTTTTCTTGGAGGATGTAATCTAAAAAACCCTTTCAACTTAAAATCTGCAAGCTTCTTACCTTCCATCAATCCTTTAGCAATCTCTCCTGCATTAATCTCTATTTTATGTTTTCTACCTTCTTCACTCTCAGCTCTCTCTTTGATCAATTTCTCTAAGGTCTTACTATCAATATCTCCATAAGCAATATAGTGTTTAACCCTTTTTAACATTCCAACAATATTTTTATTATTTACATCAACTATGGCGCAAGCATATTTTCTTCTTAATCTTAATCTATCTAAAGTTTCAGCTACATCTTTCCTTACCTTCACCATTCCTGCAATTCTAATTACAGCTACCATTTTCGGTGTTTCCTTATTTTGTTTTTCTTCTGCCATTTTATTATATTTGATGCTTCATCATCTGCGATCTTTTCAGATCTTCACTTCTTGATTTTTAACCTTTATGCAACATCTATGCTGTCTTGCGAAAATCCAAGCTTAACCAAGGCTTCCTTGGCTCTTGCTTGATGATCTCCTTGGAGTTCAACAGTATTCTCTTTTACTGTGCCTCCACATGCCAAGGCATGTTTAAGATCTTTTGCTATGGTTTTCAAATCTACATCTTGAAAACCTGAGATCACTGTGATAATCTTACCGAATTTTTTCTTTTCAGTTGTTATCTGTATTCTCTGTTCTGTTTTCGCAATTTCCTCACAAACACATGCTTGCAAAGGCAATCCACATTTCGGACATATATCCATGTTATTTTACATCAACAGATTTATTTAATCTATTGAATGTTAATAATCTTGCAATTGTTTTCTTAATTTCTTTAATCTTATTTTTACCGCCCTTCGCCACATTAACTCGTTCTTTCATTAATTCCATTCTCAAATCTCTAATTTTCTCTTTACATTCTTCATCTGACATCTTCACAATATCTGAATTTTTAATTATAGCCATTTTTAATTATTATCCTGAGTCTCCTTAGATTTATTAACATTATCCTCATGATCTACAATATTATCATGTTCTTCTTCAATCTCTTCCAATTTATTATGCAATATTTCTTTTGAATCTTCAATAGTAGGTGTTTTTACCTTTTTATCATTCTTAGATTTTTCTTTTTCTTCTTCTGCTTTTGCAACTTCTCCTGCAGCCAATGCAACTTTCTCTGCTTCAACATCTATCTTTTCAGCAGATTTATCTGAATTTCCTTTTTTAGATTTAACAGAACTTTTTTGTTTCTTCTTAGAAGTTTCATCTTCCTCAACAACCCCTAACTTGCTTCTCATTTCATCATCAACAACAATTCGATCATAAATTCTAGCATCTGGCGGCATTATTGCAACCTTTACTCCAATTATCCCAGTTTTAGTTAAACCTGTAGCCTGAGCTCTATCAACTTCTTTAGCAGAATCTCCTGCTTTTTTTAAGTATCCTTCAGCAAATCTCCAACTTTTAGCCCTTTCACTTGGCAACTTCCCACTTAATCTCAATTCACAACCTAATGCTCCTGCCCTCATAATCTCTTGCAATTTTCTATATGCAATAACCTTGAATTTTAGATTCCCCATTCTCTCTAACGCCATAGCAATTTCATCTGCAACTCCTTGCGCATCAAACAAAGGATTTTCAATTTCATTAATCTCAATATGAGGATTTTCTAATTTGAATCTTTTCTTCAAAACCATGGTTAATTGCTGGATTTGCTCACCTTTCCTACCAATAACTAATCCTGGTTTACTTGTACTAATTATAATTTTCTCACCGACAGGAGTATATTCAATATCCAAATTACTAATCTTTCCTTTTCCTAATTGTCTTTTGATATATTCCTTAATACCAAATTCTTCTTTCTTTAATTTAATGAATTTATATGCTTCCATTTTTATCTTATTCCTCCTAAAAATGGGAGATTAAAATTTTTAATTTTATATGCTTCCATTTTTATCTACATCTCCATAGTCTTGCTAAGTGCATCTATACACGCCTTAGCCATATTTAATGTTGTTCTCTTCTTACCTTTTGTAACGCTGTAAACATCTTTTATTCCTGCCACCCTTAATATTTTCTTAAGCTCATCACCTGCAACTAATCCTGTACCCTGAGCAGCTGGCATTAATTTAACCCTACTACTTCCCGCCTTACCTTCAACAATGAATGGAATAGTATGGGGTTCACCACAAGTACAATCAAAACTACTACAAGCCATTCTAATCTTTTGCAAATTCAATTTAGCTTTTCTAACTGCTTTCGCTCTTGCAGGTAATGTTTCCTTTGCTCTCCCATATCCTAATCCTACATACCCTTCATTACCTACTACTGCCATGCATGAGAATGTGGCAACATTACCTTCTTTAGTCTTTCTTTGAGTTTGCCTCCAAGCCCTTCTCTTTCCGCCACCAAACTTTCCTTTAGCTTGACCAATATTCAAAATATCTTCCTTTGTTTTTAATAAGAGATCTACTATTTCAGGTTCTAAAATCTTAGATTTCAAAGCTTCATTAATATCTTTAATTTTTCCAGCTTTTACTTTCTTCCCTAATTCAGTTACCGGCCTCCAATCTTCAAGAGCTTTAGCTTGCTGTTCTTTTAATCTCTCTTCTCGAGCTTTTTCTATTTCAGCCCTACTTCTAGGTTTTTGATTACGTCTATCATTTCTTCCCATAGGGGGTCTTCTTTCTCCTGCCATTTTATTTTAATCCTCCTTTAATTTTCTCAACAAAATCATATTTATTAATCATTTCATCTGAAGGCAATATATTTTGATCATGAGGGATTTCCAATCCACCTTCAACAACTCCTTTAACTGTTGCATAAATTCTACTCCCCTTTGTACTTGGAATCAATCCAGTATCTAATATAACCTTGCTAACATTCTTCGCTTTAGCTTTATTTGCCAACAACATTCCAGTTAAATACGCAGCAGCCAAACTCTTCAAACTTCCACTCTTATCTTTAGGCCACCCATATCTCAAAAGTTCCTTAGTACTAGCCTCACAAACTACACTATCTTGAGCATGTTTACTTTCAATAACTTGTAATAATACATACTTATTTGTTTTTCTAACTACCAATCTTGGAACATTGCCTTTTAACAAAAGTAATCTTTTAGTATAGTTTGTCTTACTTTCTCTTCGCCTTCTCCTATCTAGTCGTTTCATTTCTTCTTCTCCTTAGTTTTTTTAGTTTTAGTATCCTTAACATCCTTCTTCACAACAGCCTTACTCTTAGTTTCTTTCTTAGCCTTAACAATTATCTTCTTCGCAATTATCTTTTTTATCTTCTTAGTCTCAACTTTCTTATCTTTACTAACAAAGTCAAAATCCACATCCTCATGCTTATTCAAAAAGTCCTTCATTCCAGCCTTACTTCTAAATTCTCTCATTCTAATTTTATTTCTTATCTTTTTATATAGTTCTCTTCCCAAAACTCCCCTTTCTCTCAAACTCATAGCATAAGCCCTTAGTTTTCTCGTTATTTTAACATATTCTTGCTTTCTCTTATTAACTTTAATTTTAATCTTTCCAGGACCTCTTCTATGTTTTCTAGTAACATTTTTCTTCCTTCCCTTAATTGGTTTAATTGCAATTATGCCTTCTTGATTTAATTGTTTAATATCTTGCCTAGTAATAGCTTCTTTTATCTCATTAAGATTTTCTTGTTTAAACTGCAATCTACCTTTTCCAACTCCAAGAGTTTTTGCTGCAAGTTCTTTCTTCTTATTTAAATTCATTTCTTCTTCTCCTTCATTTTAGATTTACTTTCAACATTTACATCAACCTTCTTTTCCTTCTTCTCATCAATTTTTTTTTCTAATTTATCCTTCTTCTTCTCTTCATCAGCTTTCTTCTTTTCTGCTTCTTTCTTAGCTTTCTCTTCATCAGCTTTAGCCTTTTTATCTCTAGCTATCTTATCTGATTTTCTCTTATCCTTTTTATCTTTAGCTTCTTTCATTTTCTTATCCAATCTATCTAAAAACTTCTTAGCATCAAATCTAAACAACTCAATCTTATTCTTAACAACATACTCTGCAATATCTTTCTTGTTCCTATCTCCAACTTTTCCAATAATTCCAATACAACCCTCTACAATTTTTTTCAAATCTGCAACATTGTAAATCATAAT
>MPMA02054924.1_pt1 | contig 12114 bp, 11 predicted proteins | sample 1617361 | NCBI WGS metagenome assembly MPMA02 (sample SAMN05944807, study PRJNA350692) | marine metagenome | biome: marine; feature: ODZ; material: water; isolation source: 180 m water sample filtered on 0.2 um supor filter | place: Pacific Ocean | collected 2012-04-08 | depth 180m m | reverse complement strand
GTTCTTCATTGATAAAGTTTGATGAAGCGATGAGGATGACTATCGAAATGGCATCTAGTGCATATAAAAATGACGAAGGAATCGTTGGGATACCTACAGGATTAACTGACCTTGATGATAGACTGGGAGGTTTACATAAATCTGATTTATTGATTATAGCAGGAAGACCTTCAATGGGTAAAACTGCATTAGCAACCAATATAGCTTTTAACGCAGCAAAAAAAATACAAGAAGATGGTAGAAAATCCACTATTGCATTTTTTTCGCTTGAAATGTCATCTGAACAACTTTCAACTAGAATTTTAGCAGAACAATCAAAAATTAAATCTAATGATATTAGAAGGGGAAGAATTTCTGAGGAACAATTTGATAAATTTATTGAAACCTCTAAAAATATTTCAGAACTACCTCTTTACATAGATGAAACGCCGGCAATAAGTATTGCGGCCTTAAGCAACAGAGCAAGAAGAATAAAAAGACTTTATGGACTAGATATGGTGGTAGTTGATTACATTCAATTAATGAAAGCTTCCAATTTTAAAGATGGAAGGGTTCAAGAAATTTCAGAAATTACTCAAGGACTAAAAGCTTTGGCAAAAGAATTGTCTGTCCCTGTTCTTGCTCTTTCACAATTATCAAGAGCGGTGGAATCTAGAGATGATAAAAAACCTCTTCTATCTGATTTAAGAGAATCCGGTTCAATAGAACAAGACGCTGATGTAGTTATGTTTGTTTATAGAGAAGCATACTATCTTGAAAGAAAAGAGCCACAACCAGCAACTGTTGATCATGCTGAATGGCAGTCTAAAATGAATGATATCGCAAACCGCGCAGAAATAATCATAGGCAAACAACGTCATGGACCTACAGGCAATGTTTTTCTTGAATTTGAAGCTATGTTTACCAAATTTAAAGATATTCCAAATAACTAATTTAAATTATATAAGTTGGTAATAGATGTTTTCACATTTTTACCAAAAAAATATAATTGAAAAACCAAAGATAATTTTTGCAATTTTACTGCTTTGTCTTGCTAGTTTTGGATTTTTTGCAAAAGATTTTAGGTTAGATGCGTCTTCGGAAACTTTATTAATTGATGGGGATCCAGATTTAAAATACTTAAGAGAAATAACAGAAAGATATAATTCTAAAGAATTTCTTGTTTTAACTTATGCACCCAATGAAGATATGGTTTCAGAAAATTCTATTAATAATTTACTTAGTTTAAAATATAAAATTCAAAGTTTAGAGTGGATAGATAGTGTTGTAACCATTCTAGATATCCCTCTTTTAAATAGTACTGACAAAACATTAACAGAAAGATTGCAAAATTTTAGCACACTTAAAAGTGATGGGATTGACAAAAACAGAGGTTTTAATGAAATTTTAAATAGTCCAGTTTTTAGAAACTTTGTAATTAGTGAAGATGGTAAAACAAGTGGAATAATTGTAAATATAAAAAAAAATAAAATCCCTAAAGAATTTAAGAATAAAAAAGAAATAGAAATTTATAAAGATAAATTAAAGAAAAAAAATCACCAAAATATAATCGAAATAAGAGAAATAATAAAATCATACAGTAGCGTAGCCAAAATACATTTAGGAGGCATCCCTATGATTGCTGACGACATGATGTCATTTATAAAAAGCGATATTATTGTTTTTGGTATGGGAGTTTTTGTATTTATTGTAGCAACTCTTTGGTTTGTTTTTAAAAAAATTGTTTGGGTTATAGTCCCAATAAGTAGTTGCTTTTTCTCAGTTATAATAATGATGGGTCTACTTGGTTTATTAGGCTGGAAAGTTACAGTGATATCATCAAATTTTATTGCGCTGATGTTAATTTTAACTATGGCAATGAATATACATATGAGTACTAGATTTTTACAGTTATCAAAAGAAAAACCTAATTTGAGTAAAAAAGAAATAATTCTAAAAACAACAAGTAAAATGTTTTGGCCAATTCTTTATACGGTTCTTACAACAATTTGTGCTTTTCTTTCATTAATTTTTAGTGAAATTAAACCAGTAATAGACTTTGGATGGATGATGACTTTAGGGTTGATTGTTTCATTTATTGTTACCTTTAGTTTGTTGCCGACTTTAATTAGTTTTGTTTCAGATCCAAGCGTAAATATTAATCAAAATAAAAATTCAGTTTTTACAAGTTTATTAGGAAAAATATCAATTAATAACAAAAACTTAATTTTTATTATAAGTACAGTAATATTTTTTATAAGTATTTTTGGTATTTCTCGTCTTGAAGTAGAAAATAGCTTCATAAATTATTTTAGTAAAAATACAGAAATTTATAAAGGCATGAAGCTTATAGATGAAAAATTAGGTGGGACTACCCCACTTGAAGTTATTATAAAATTTCCAAAAAAAGAAAATGATGTTGTAGATGAAGAGGATGAATGGGAAGAAAATGAAACCGATGATGATGATTCAAAATATTGGTTTACGAAAGACAAAATAGATAAAATTGATAAAGTCCACAACTATTTGGATAGTTTGCCTGCTGCAGGAAAAGTATTATCTTTTTCATCTATAATTCAAGTAGCAACACAATTAAATGATAATAAGCCACTTGGTAGCCTTGAAATGGGGGTTCTTTATTCAAAAATTCCTGATTCAATTAAGAAAGAAATAGTAGATCCGTATATTTCAATAGAAGATTCTGAGGCAAGAATTAATTTAAGAATTAAAGATTCTAAAGAAGGACTAAGAAGAAATGAGCTTATAAAACAGATTAATTACGACTTAAAAAATAAAATAGGACTAAAAGAAGAAGAGTACAAGTTAACAGGCGTACTTATTCTATTCAATAATTTGCTCCAAAGTTTATTTAAATCACAAATTTTAACTCTTGGTTTTGTTATGATTGGAATATTCGCAATGTTTTTTGTTTTATTTAAAAACATTAAATTATCTTTAATTGGTGTTGTTCCAAACTTTATTGCAGCTTTTTTTATTTTAGGAATTATTGGTATAGTAAAAATTCCTTTGGATATGATGACGATAACTATTGCGGCTATAACAATAGGAATTGCTGTGGATAATAGTATTCACTATATTTATAGATTTAAGGAAGAATACAGTAAAATTAATGATTACAAATTAACTTTAAAAAAATGTCATTCAACAGTAGGTGTTGCGATATTGAATACATCAATAACTATTGTTTTTGGGTTCTCAATTTTAGTTTTATCTAATTTTATACCTACTATATATTTTGGAATATTTACTGGTATTGCTATGTTGTTAGCAATGATATCAGTATTAACTTTACTACCAGCATTGTTGCTAATATTTCAACCTTTTAAAGTTAAATAAATTTATTTAATGGAAGAATTTTTAAAAATTTTTGAAAATGTTTCTAGCTTTGACTTAATATATATTTTTTTTACATTACTATCTTTAATTAAATGTTATAGAAAAGGTTTTATTTTGAGTTTATTTGCAGCCTCAAAATGGTTATTAGCTTATGTAATAACTCTCATAATTTTCCCTAAAATTAAGCCTTCAGTTGAAGGTATAATTGATAGTGAATATGTTTTAGACATAATTCTAGGCATAGGAATTTTTGTTATCATAATTTTTTTAATTTTAATGGTTAATAAAGGCATTGGCAAAGCAGTAACATATTCTGGTCTTGGAACTTTAGATAAAATATTTGGATTCTTTTTTGGTTTTCTGAGATCTTATATAATTTGTGTGTGTATATTTTCAACTGTAAGTATAATTTATAATCATGATAAGTGGTCGCTAGATTTGGAAAAATCGTTTACCTTTCCATATGTAGAAAAAGGTAGTAATTATCTAATTAAAGAGTTTCCAAATGAAGAAAATTACAACGATGCTAAAGAAAAAGTTCAAGAACTTTGATCCTAAAATAAAAGAGGAGTGTGGAGTATTTGGTATAAGTGATAGTAATGATGCATCTGCTCTTACTGCGTTAGGTTTGCATGCTCTCCAACACAGAGGTCAAGAAGGATGTGGAATTGTAACTTTTGATGGTGGCCAATATCATTCTGAAAAAAGATTTGGTTTAGTTGGAGATAATTTTAATAAAGAAAAAGTATTAAAAAATTTAACTGGAAAATATGCTATTGGACACAACAGATATAGCACAACCGGTGGAACTACATTAAGAAACATTCAACCGTTTTTTGCGGACACAAATACAGGAGGAATAAGCATATCTCACAATGGTAATTTAACTAATGCAATAACTTTAAGATCAAAATTAGTCAAGGAAGGTGCAATATTCCATACTACATCTGATACAGAAACCATTGTTCAACTAATTGCTAAATCAAAAAGAAATAAAACTATAGATAAAATTATAGATGCACTTTTTCAAATACAAGGGGGTTATGCGCTTGTTATGCTAACACAGAAAAAATTAATTGGAGTTAGAGATCCTTTTGGAATAAGACCGCTTGTTATTGGAAAATTAAAAAATTCATATGTCCTAGCTTCAGAAACATGTGCTTTAGATATAATTGGTGCAAAATATTTAAGAGAAGTTCAAAATGGTGAGATTATATTAATTGAAGATAATAACTTAAAAAGCATCAAGCCTTTCCCTGAACAAAAAGTTCGACCTTGTGTATTCGAATACATTTATTTTTCTAGACCAGATAGTGTTTTAAATGGAAAAACTGCTTATGAGTATAGAAAAAACTTTGGAATAGAACTTGCTAAAGAAGACAATGTAGAGGGTGATATAATTGTGCCCGTGCCAGATTCTGGTAATGCTGCAGCATTAGGTTATAGTCAAAAAGCCAAAATAAATTTTGAATTAGGATTAATCAGAAATCACTATGTTGGAAGAACTTTTATTGAACCCTCTCAAAAGATTAGAAGTCTTGGTGTAAAACTAAAATTAAACCCCAACCAAACATCAATAAAAGATAAAAGAATTATTTTAGTTGATGACTCTTTAGTTAGAGGAACCACTAGTTATAAAATAGTTAGAATGCTATATGACTCAGGAGCTAAAGAAGTTCATGTAAGAATAGCTAGCCCAGAAATTAAGTACCCTGATTTTTATGGCGTTGATACTCCTACAAAAAAAGAACTTTTAGCAGCAAACAAAAGTAATGATGAAATTTGTGAATACATAGGAGCAAAAAGTTTAAAATTTTTATCAATAGATGGACTTTATAAAGCGATAGGATTTGAAAGTAGAAAAAAAAATTACCCTCAATTAACTGATCATTATTTTACTGGTGATTACCCGGTCAAACCAACAGATAATTTAGGGGATGATAAAATTACACAGCTTTCTTTATTAAGTGCTGCTTCAAACAATTAAATTTATCACTTATAAAAAAAATATTTTCTAGAAAAAATTATTCAAATTAAGCTTTTTTTGTATAATTTTTTTGATGTTCTGGAATTCTTTTATGTGTTCCAAACAAAAAATGATTTTCCATATTTTCTTTATATTTACTAGCAGGAACTTTTAAACCAACTGCTTCTGCAGTTTCTCTAATCAACATAGGATTTGCTCCACAACAAACTCCTAAATAATTTATTCCTAAACTATAAGCTTCTCTTGCAAATTGCCCTATTTCATATCTACTGCATTGCATCGGATCTAAAGCTGTGGGAAATGTGGTTTCATGAGGAGAATGACAACTACATCCATTGTTATCTGGTAAATTAAAAAAAGTAGGATGATTGTCAGTTGTTCTATAAGTGATCGGTAATCCAGCTACATGACACTTTAACGCTTTTCTAATCTCTTTAAGATAAGGAAGCATAGTATTCGGACCTCTAAAACAATTCATTCCTACCACGTCCCCTCCTCTTTGTTCCAGCTCCTTGCAGGTATCAAGAATAGAAACTCCATCTCTCATAATATTTTCTCCCATAGGAGCAATTGTAATAACAGAGGGTAATCCTGATTGTTTCATTATTTTTAAAGCAGTATAAGCTTCTTCAGCGTAATAAAAAGTTTCACCAATTAAAATGTCTGCGCCTTCATCTACAGCCCATCCAACCATTTCAGAAAACATTTTTTCTACTTCTTTGTTTTGACTGCTGTCTTTATCATTCCAAATATTTGAATTTGAAATATTTCCTGCCATCAAGTTTTGTTCTTCTCCTATTGGACTAATAGCAACATCTTTTGCAATTTGTAGCGCCGCTCTATTAAGAGGCTCTAATAGCTCCTCTTTGCCAATAACACGCATTTTTTCTCTGTGTCCATTGTAAGTAAACGCTTGAACAATATCTGACCCAGCATGTTGAAAATCTCTATGTAAATTAAGTAGAGCTTCAGGATTTTCTAATGAAACCATTGGCACAAACTCTCCAGAGGACATGTATCCTCTTTTCTCTATTTCAAAAAGAAATCCTTCTGCACAAATTACTGGTCCAGAATTCAATCTATCAATTAAGCCTCTTTTTTTATCTTTAGTCATTTTCTTCTCCTTTTTAGTGCTTTGACCAATGTCGGGTGCACAATTTGGTTAAATACCCTAGTTTTTTTTTAAAAAAAAGATAAAAAAAAACCACCTGAAAAATAGGTGGTTTGCAACTAACATCTATTTAGCAGGTTGTTTAAAGCGCCCGCAATTCGACTTAAATCATCGCTTGTAAATAAAATATCATAAGTTATTCATTTTTCAATAAAAATTATAATGAATAAAAAATTATCTAATCAGCAAAAAGGTTCTCTTTTAGCGTTTATAGCAGTTTTTCTTATTACTCCTGATTCTTTGCTAATTAGGCTGTCCAATATAGAGACCTGGGGCATGCTATTTTACAGAGGAGCCATACCTTTTGTGGTTGTTTTAATTGGTACATTATTTTTTTATAAGAAAAATTCTTTAAAAGCATTACTTGGAATAGGTTATCCGGGAATATTTTATATTTTCAGTTTTGCTGTATGTAACATTACTTTTATAGTGTCCATTCAAAATACCAATGTTGCCAATACTTTGGTGATGATTGCTTTGGCCCCAATGCTTTCAGCTATACTAGGAGCCATATTTTTAAAAGAAGCTCCAGATAATAAAACCTGGACCGCTATACTAATAACCTTTGCTGCTTGTATTTATATTTTTTACGATTCGCTTAATCTAGGAAACTTCTATGGAGATTTTTTTGGTTTTGTGACAGCGTTTTTTCTTGCTTGCAATGCTATTATAGCAAGATATGCCAAGAATAGAGACTTGGTTCCATCAGCAGTGGTAGGTAAGTTGTGTGTTGCTATATTTGCTTTTTTCTTCGTTAAAAACTTCGAATTAGCTGGAAATGATATGATTTATGTCCCTTTGATGTGTGTCATGTGTGTGGCTATACCTTTTGTTTTGGTGACAATAGCACCACGATTTATAACTGCTGCTGAAGTCAACTTATTTTTTCTATTAGAAACTATACTTGGTCCAATTTGGGTATGGTTGATAATTAAAGAGCAACCTAGTTTGGAAACTATATTAGGTGGCTCAGTAATAATAATAACAATTGCTATTCATTCATTCCTGGCCTTAAAAAAAACATAAATTAAAATTAACTAGCAAACTTAATAATTTAATTGTAACAAGCTAAAATATGCTAAAAATTATAAAAAATTCTTGGGCTCTATTCACTGGTTATTTTATTTTAATGGTAGCCCATGGATTCCAAGGAAATTTGCTCGGAGTTAGATCTGTAGTAGAAGAATTTAATTTCCTAGCAACTGGCGCAATGATGTCTGGTTATTTTGTAGGGTATTTTATAGGTGCCAATTCGATTCCTAATCTTGTTGGGAAAGTAGGACATATAAGAATTTTTGCTGCATTTGCTTCAACAGCTTCTTTAAGTATTTTGATTCATGCTGTCATTGTAAACCCAATGGTTTGGACAGTGGCAAGATTTATTACAGGATTTTCTATCGTAGCTATTTTTATTGTCATGGAAAGTTGGTTAAATGATCGAGCAAACAATAGAACTCGTGGTCAAATATTGTCAATTTATATGTTTATAACTTTAGTAGCTATATCTTTAGGATCTCTTTTGTTGAATTTTAGCAATCCAATTAAATATGAACCTTTTATATTAATTTCTTTATTGTTGTCTTTAGCTTTGGTCCCTATACTTCTTACAAAACGTAAAGCTCCTAAATTTAAAAAATTAGGTCATATAAATATAAAAGGATTATACAAAATTTCTCCACTTGCATCTGTTAGTATGTTTTGTACAGGACTTATACACTCTGCGTTATTCTCATTGGGAGCTGTTTATGCTGCCACAATGAATTTTACTATTTTAGAAATATCTTTATTGGTATTTACAGTTACTATCTCAGGTGGATTTTTCCAATGGCCTGTAGGATATTTTTCTGATAAAACCGATAGAAGATTAATTATAATTTTCTGTACTTTTCTTGCGGGAATTTTTGCATTCTTGTCTATTTATGTATCTGGCAGTTCATTGGAGAATATGTATTTAGCCATAACCGTTGATAAAAATAAAATTTTGTTTTTTATATTTGTTGCTATCTATGCAGGAATGGCAATTCCTTTGTTTACACTTAACCTTGCTTATGTAAATGACTATATAGAAAAAGAAAAATTTGTAGCAGCAGGTGGAGGAATGCAAATTATTTTTGGAATGGGGGCCATGATGGGGCCTTTCATTTGTTCAACATTAATGAATAGTTTGGGAACAAACGGATTTTTTATTCATTTGCTATTTTTTCATTTAGTTATTGGTTTTTTTGGTTTGTACAGAATGACCAGAAGACGATATGAAGATAACCCTGATTCTACATTTACTCCATTGCCAAGAAACATTACACCACTAGGAATTGAGCTCGATCCAACAACTGGAGCTGATATTTCAAATACTGAAAAAAAATAAATACTCTAAAGTAAACTCTCAAAAATTATCTAGGAAAAGTGCAATTATTTTAAATATTTCCTATAAACAAATATTACCGCAAAAACAATTATTAGCGCAGCAATACCTTGCTCTCCTAGGCTATTAAGCAGATTAATTAAATTATTCGTAACCTGTGAACCAAAAAAAGCTACATTAGGTCCAAACAATATCTCGGCAATTACAGAAACACCCAATAAAAGAACTCCCAATTCAAGAAATTTATTCAAATATTTTGATATACTAGAAATCCAACTATTCATTTATATCCTTTCAAAAAATCCCTAATCTCACATGTTCAGATTAGGGATTTCTTTATTAGCAACCAGTAAGGAGTGCTAATTATAACTATATTTATTTATATAGGTTAAGAATGATAATAGCAGCTACTAAGCCAACTATACCTGCATCACCCAAACCTTGAACTAGATCAACGATATTGCCTGCTACTCCACCTACAAATGGCACATTTCCGCCAAGTAGAGAAACAACGATACCAAGAGCTAGTAAAGCAATAACAACATTAGTTAAACTTGTTATTGTTCCTGTTAATCCTTGTAACACTTTCATGTTAACTCCCTTCTTTATTTTTTTTTAATACCGAATCTATCGGCATTCGTTTTATTGTATAAACAAGCTTTCACTTTTTAAAAGGATTAATTTTCCTCTATTTTCAACACTTTATTGTCCATTTTAGGCAATAATTGGTAATAATATAACTTGTCATGAACAAAGAAAATGCAAGTAAACTGTGGAAAATGATACAGGAAGCTGGCGATTATTTAAAGGGATAGTGGGACACGCTAGCTCACACTAGGGGCTACCTACGCTACCCTACACCAGTTATATGCGGACAATTTACAATTCATAAAAAATAATTCGCTTAAAGACTCGTTAAATTAACCAACAAACTAGACACAAAACTAGATCGTTTTAAGATAAATCAAATGAGTAAAGTTTTGGAAAGAAATTTTACATAATTAAATTTATTGAGGCTTAATTTATTGCTATACTGTTATAAGTTTAAAGGATGGTAATATGTACTGGCAAAACACGGGCTAGAAATCATACGGTTCCTGAAATGGAGAAAAAAAGTTAAAGGAAAAACAACATTAATCAGATTATATGAAATTGTTTATGTTGGTTTGCTTATGCTTTGGTCTAAAAAGAACAAGCCCCCTTTAAAAAATGCTATTCACGAATTTATCAGTAGAAAAGAATATGAGGAAAATCTATCTTCAGGAAAACTGTTTGATAAATTAATTAGAGAAATTAAAGAAAAACCTTGTGATGATAAGAGCGGATATTATCTCGAAGATTCTGCGGAAATTTTTGATCACAATAATTTAAAAGAAATAGTTTCACTTAAAAAAATACTTTTAAAAGAGCTAAACAATAAAAACTCAGTTGAACGTTACACGGTAATTTATGAGTACGTCAAAAAATATTATTTATGGGCTACAAATAAAATGAAAATGGAAAGCGAAGATATCACCAAACAACAAAATTTTGAAACATCTGACAATCCGCCTTTAGAAATATGAAATATAAATTTAACAAATTATTGTGCTGGTTGGGTATCCATCGATACAAAATAATAGATGTAACTTACAGTTTTGGCCCAGGAGGGTCTGTTGAAACTATAGAATGCAAGGTGTGCGGGATTAAAAAAATAAGAAATAAATAGGTTTTATATATTTAACAAATGAAAATATTTTACAAATTAGATGATTATTTATTTAAAAGTAAAATTGATGATTTAATTGATGAATTAATTTTAAATAATTTTACAAATAAAACTATATTAAAATATATAAGAGAGATACCTAGAGAAATTTTTGTTAAAAAAAATTTTGTTGATTTTTCCTATGACAATAGACCTTTGCCAATAGATTGTAATCAAACAATTAGCCAACCTCTTGTAGTTGCAAATATGATAGATTGTTTAAATATAAAAAAAACGGATCATGTGCTTGAAGTAGGTACTGGCACCGGATACCAAACAGCATTACTTTCATATTTATGTAAACATATTTTTACAGTTGAAATATTTGAAAAATTAATAAATCAAGCAAAAATCAATCATGCAAAGTTAAATTTAAAAAATATTAGCTACCTACTTGGTAATGGTATTAATGGATGGCATAAAAAAATTCAATTTGACTCAATTATTATTAGTGCAGCAGTAAAGCATTTTCCTTTAAAACTAATTAAATATCTTAAAATCAATGGAAAAATGATTTTTCCAAAAATATATTCTGCAAGAAATCAAAAATTAGTTTTGTTAAAAAAATTAAATATAACCAATTATTCAACAAAAGAGTTATTTGATGTAAAGTTTGTGCCATTATTATAATTAATAAAGAAAATTGTATTCTTTTAAAAAAAAAATTTGATATAATAATTCTGCTTCTTAACAAAAAGAAAGGCAAACAAAAAGATGGTAACCAATTTTGATTAAAATAGAAGATTTTTTAAAGTTAAATAAAAATAGGCAAATTTACACTATTTCAAAAGACCAAAGTGTAAGACAAGCACTTATTTTAATGTCAGAAAAGAATATAGGCGCAATCATTATCGTTGATAATAACGATTTTCCTATAGGTATATTTTCAGAAAGAGATTATGCAAGAAAGGTTATTTTAAAAGGCAAGAGCAGCAAAGATACATTATTAGATGAAGTTATGACCAAAGAATTAATCACTATTACTAGAGATTATAAAATTGACCAGTGCATGGAAATTATGTCAGAAAAAAAAATAAGACATCTTCCGATACTAGAAGATAAAAAAATTTTAGGAGTTATTTCAATTGGTGATGTATTAAAAATTATGATTAAAGAACAAAAAGATCTAATAAATCATTTGCAAAAATTCATAACTAGTTAAACTTTACAGGATTTTATAGGATACTAGTCCCCAAACTAGAACATTTAGAGATAAATCAAATAGTCAAATTTTAGTGAGATATTAGGTTTCTTTTAAGTTTTCATATTAATTATTTAATGTATAAGAACCCAAAAATATGACCAACACTATTCGAAACATTACAATCATTGCTCACGTAGATCATGGCAAGACAACTATGATTGATGCATTAATGAAACAAAGTGGATCATTTAGAGAAAATGAAATTGTAGAAGAAAGATTAATGGATTCTGGAGAATTGGAAAAAGAAAGAGGAATTACAATTTTAGCAAAACCTGCATCAATTAATTGGCAAGGTTCAAGAATAAAT
>MPMA02047327.1_pt1 | contig 12125 bp, 14 predicted proteins | sample 1617361 | NCBI WGS metagenome assembly MPMA02 (sample SAMN05944807, study PRJNA350692) | marine metagenome | biome: marine; feature: ODZ; material: water; isolation source: 180 m water sample filtered on 0.2 um supor filter | place: Pacific Ocean | collected 2012-04-08 | depth 180m m | reverse complement strand
GACATTGGGCTGCTCACCAGAGAGAGCAGGTGAAGGCTGGAAGGTACAGGCGCCGAGTCCGACGGCGGCAACGGCGGCAAAAGCAGTGGCTTTCATTGGATCTCTCCCTATTCAACGGCCTCAGGCGCGGGTGTAGTCACCTGCTCGCTTCAGGCTATGCTCCCGCTAGACCCGTTTTCCGTTCCAAGCCGCCGCGTGGCATTATAGCAAAAAATCGAGGTGCCGTCCCCCATTCTAAATACCAGTGGCCATGATGCGGTCACTATTCGATCTTGACGCGGCCGCCGGCCTCCTCCGCGTCCGCCTCTTCCGGGGCAGCACGTCGCGGGGGCGGGGCGAGAAGGGTGATCTCTACGCGGCGGTTGCTGCCGGCATTGGGGTTGGCAGGGTCCTTGAGCCGGGCCTCGCCGTGGCCTGTGGCGTCGAGGTGTGCAGGGTCGATGTAATGGCGCTCGACGAGGTAGCGGCGCACCGCCTCGGCGCGGCGCTCAGACAGCGCCTGATTGTGGTCTGTCGGGCCGGAGGCGTCGGTGTGACCGGCAATACCGAAACGGCCGCCGGCAAGCTCCGGCGAACGCAAGGCGGCGCCGAGCTCGTCAAGCTGTCGCAGGGCCTGGGGTGCGAGCCGCGCTGAATCGAGGGTGAAGGGGACCGTCAGATCGATGCTCGGTGGAGACGGCGACGCCGTCTCGCCGCGCCGGCCGCCGTGTTCGGACAAATACTCGACGGGGCCCAGTGCGCGGATGATGGCATTGAGGTCGCGCACTTCGGACCCGGGTTCCGCCTCGGCCGGCGGCGCCACAACTGTGGGTCTCTCCTCCTCCGGCTCGGCCGCCGCGACTGTTCCAGCCAGCGCCAGGAAAGTGCTGGCTGCCATGGCCGTAAGCTGCCTCTGAGCTGCCAACATGATGCCGATCCTCATTCTAGACGGGCGGCAGACATCCTCACAACATTAGTTCCCGCGCGCGCACCCTGCAACCGGTAGCGGCGAGGACTGGCAATAATACCAGTTATCGCCTCTCTCCAAACCGGCTCCTGCCGTGGGCATTGTCCTGTTGTTCGCGGATCGACGGTGTCAGCAGTGAGGTGACCAGAATGCAAATCGGCGCATCCAACAACGCCATGACCGAGATCGCGCTGGCGCTGGTCATGGCCTTCTTCTCGATCATGGTACTCGCCCTGATTTTCATGAGCGCAGGCATGATGCAGGCGGCGCCCGGTGCCTTGCCGGTAGGCGAGCAGATCATGCTGCGCAGTGCCCTGCCGAGCGACGAGGCAGCGGCGGAAGAAGCCTCCGGTGCAAAACCCGTCTCTCGGGATGACATGGTCGTTCATTACCAGGGCCGATTTTATGACGGGGCCTTAATGCCTCTAGAGCTGGCCAGCCTTGGCCCGGGAGATCGGGTGCTTTCCGTCGCCCCGGACCTGTCCGTCGCCGAGGCTCTAGTCCTCAAGGCGCAGATGCCCGCGGGCGAGGTCAGCGTGATCACCCTCGATGCAGCTTGGCTCGAAAAATTAAAGGAGACAGTCGAATGACAAGATTTGCATGTTTTGCGCTGTTGGCGCTCATGGTCGGTGTGTCAGGCGAAGTGGTGCACGCGGCCGGGCGGGCGGAGATTAAGCACATGGTCGTCGAAGAGGCGCGCAATAGTATCGTGCCGCCGGCGCTGGCGCTCGCGGTCGCCAAGGTCGAATCCGACTTTCAGGCGCGCGTGGAAAGCCCGAAAGGCGCGCGGGGGGTGATGCAGATCATGCCCGCGACAGCCCGCGACCTTTATGGCGTGGATGCCGACGAGCTGTGGGACGCGCGCCTCAATATCCAGCTCGGCATCGATTATCTGGAGCGGCTACACGGCCAGTATGGCGGGCGCTGGGACCTGGCGCTCTCGCACTACAATGGCGGCATCATCGGCGTTACCTCGCTCGCCGTCGCCGAGCCTCACGTCTACACGCGTGATTACGTTGACACCGTCTTGCGCTGGCGCGACCGCTATCAGGAGCAGGCCGCGCTCTGGGATGGCACGACGCTGGCGTCCGCGGACGGCTGGCAGCCGGCCCGCACGGCCGTGGCACCGGTCGTAACGCCTAAGCCCGTGGGGATGGTCATCCGCGAGCTGTTCGAACCAGTGCGAATCGTTCGCCGCCCGCCGCTCGATGCTAGCTTCGCCGACCGCCTTGCCTGGGCCAAGCGCAATCTCGACGACTTCGCCGGTAACGTCACCCGCATCTATTAGGAGGCAGCTGTGCTCCATCGTCGGGACTTTGTCGTTCTTGCCAGCCTTCTCGTGCTGATCTCCGGCGGCGCCCAGGCGCTCGAAAAGCGGGAGGTTCAGCGCCTCGTGGTTCAGGAAGCCCTGGCGCTCGACATTCCCATTGCCCTGGCGCTCGCGGTCGCCGATAGCGAATCCAATTTCGACCCCATGGCCCGCAGCGACAAGGGCGCGCGCGGCGTGATGCAGATCATGCCAGCTACGGCCGAGGGCGAATACGGCATCCACCGCGACCTGCTGTGGAATCCGCGCGTCAACATCCGGCTCGGCCTGCATTTTCTCGCTCGCCTGATCGAGAAATACGATGGTCGCGTCGATCTCGCCCTGTCCTGGTATAATGGCGGCTCGGCGGTCGGTGACGGCGCGCGCGCGCGCATCATCCCGGCGACCCGGCCCTACGTCAACCGGGTGCGCAAACGGCAGACGAATTATTGCTCGCGGTCGTGGCTCGCCTTGCGCGAGGGCCCCGAGGCGGGGGAAGGGGATGCGGCAAACAGCTAGTGACATAGGGCTCACGGAAGACGCGTATGCCACCTTTGCGGCCATCGCCGACAGCGAACGCTATGGCCCGGACACGCTTGCCCGCCTGGCGCGCTTCGTCGCCGCGCGCCTCGGCGGCAATCGCGACGAGCCGCTCTATTGGCTATGTCATCTGGTGACGGCGCTCGACGCGATGAGATTGCAACCGATGGCGTTCCTCATGGGACCTCGCCAGGCGGCGGCCCGTACCTTCCGCCAAGCGCTGCTGGAAGACGCTGGCGATACTGTCAGGCTCGCAGAGAAGGGGATTGTCATCGCCTATCCTGAGCGCGAGGTCACGCTTTACTATTCCGAGATCCCGTTTCTTGCTGGGGTGTACGAGTATATCTGCACGATGGAGGGTACTGCCCGCTTCGATGAGATCAACGAGGCACTTGAGACCTTGCGCGCGACACCGGCGAACATAGCCGCCGTCGATGTGGCGACGCGCACCCTGGCGACGCTGATGCGCGGCTATCGCAACACGCACCTTGACCATGTGCGCCGGGAAGCGCGCTATCAGCCCATCGCCGCTTTCCTCGCCGAACGCGACAAGAGGCAGGACTGGAGCCTGATCGACGACGAGGATATTCTGGCCTTTTGGCTCCAACACGCTGACGATGGATCGTTTCGCGAATATCGAACTGTGTTCCGCTCGTGGCATGCTTGGGTAGAGTCCGCGCAAGCTGTTGCAGCGGAAAAGGCCGCGCGCTCGGCCAATCCGATCGGCGGCGACCGAGCAGCGGGCGAATGGGAGATCGATGTGGCAAGCGTCGGCGAGACCGAAGAAGACTGGCAGGATCCCCTTGCCGCTTTTGAGGAAGAACCCCTGACGGGTATCAAATTCTTCAAGGCCAAGAGTGAGCGCGAGCCGCTGGCAACGTTGATGCAGTATGGCCCCTCGGCCATCCGCTGGTTTCGCGCCTATCTCAGGCTCGAAGCCTTCGGTCCCGAGCAACTCGGCATTAGTCAGTTCCTGCGCACAGGCCGGGGCGATCGAGCGTTATCCGATCGCCTTGCCTGCAATGAGGCGCAAAACTATGTAGATTTGCACGGGACTCTGGAGCGGCTTGCAGCACACGTCCGCCGGCTCTCTCTGGCAGCCGCCCACGCCGTCGGCCTGTCCGACAGCGACGATTTCGAGACCGCCTTTCGCAATATGCGCCGCGCCGGTTTTGATGAGACCCAACGCGAATCCTTCCTTGCCGCCGTCGAGCCTTTGCTGGCTGTCGCCGGCAAGCTGCAGGAGGCCTGCCGGCGCGCCGACGCTATCGCCGTGGAGCCCGGACTCGACGTTTCCTTCGAGGCCGATCGTGACATCTTCAGCCACCAGTTCTCGATTCTTTACGGAGAGCAATCATGACTGCGTCGCAGACCGACGGTCCGGACGACCACAAGGCAGTGTTCGCCGACCACACCGTCGCCGCCGAGCTTCTCGAAGCGGCATACGCGCAAGGCGATGGCGCCCCGGCCGTCGTCCCGACGAGCCGCCTTTATGCCTATGCTACGGGACGTCTGCATCGCCCAGATCTCGCCATCGAGCGGGCGCTGCGCCTCAATGCGGAACTGCGCGCCGCATATACGCGCATGATCGTGGGCAATGCGATGGCTGCCTCCGAGGTGGCGATGGCGGCGAGCAGTGACGCGTTCCCTGAAAGACTGATCCACAGCACCGTGCCCGAGCTGGAGCACCGGTTGCGCGTGGTCGAGGACAAGGGCCGGCACTTTCTCATTCTCGAGCTGGACTCGCGTGCCAGCTTTGGCCAAAGCCTGAGCCTCGGCGTGCTCGATCGTGAGACCGGGGAGCGCGACGTGATCTCATTACCCGCTCCCGTCCAAGGTGCCATTCAACTGCGCCTGGCGACGAGTGCACCGCTCTTTGCACTTCTGCGCCGCGCCGATACGCTGCTGACCCTTGAATCCGGCTGAGGGCGGATCGCGTCCGGGGCGCATCGTGGCCGAGAGGATCGCAGTTTATATTCCAACACCCGGTGGGCCGGTGCGCATCGAGGACCTGGGCCGCTACGCCAGCCTCAACGCCTGCCTGGTGCGTCGCCGCAACGAGATGGACGGCCTGCCCCTAACCCGCGCCTATGATGCCTTTGTCGACGGCATGGCAAGCGTGCGCCACGCGGCGGCCAAGTGGTTCCTTTCGTCCGACGACGACGGCCCTGCGACCTTCGAGCTGCGCCTATCCGAGGCCATCGACTCCGGCGACAGCTGGCGGCTTGGCCTGCTCGCCGCGCACGGCCTAGCGCAGCATGGCCGGCTTGCCCGCGACGCGCCCGAAGACGGTGCCATCGACAAGGCCGACGCGGTGCTGTGGGTAACAGGTGACCTCGGTCGCAATCTCGATGTGCTCACGGTTAGCCATGTGGAAGACAAGCTGGCGGCATCGCAAAAGGCGTTTGCGAATTGGTGCGAGCAGGGTCTTCCCGTCATTCTTACCTTGCCGGCGGTGTTGCGAGGCTCGGTGGACGAAGCTGCGCTTCCTTCCGCCGCAGATATGGTATGGACCAGCCATGCGGATCAGCTATTGCAGAGGCTGGGCTTATTAGCCGCAGCAAACCCATCGGTCGTGAAAGCCGAGCCAGAAGCCACGACCCCGCGGTACCGACCAGTGTTGATCGTGGCCGCTTTAGCCATGCTTACTGCAGCAGCCGTTTTGTCGCTGAGTGGCCTGGGCAAGCGATGGCTTGCCGACACCGCTGACACGCCGGTGCCGAGCCAAAGCCCGCCAGCCGTCGAGGCCGTGGCCAACGCGCTCCATGCAGAGCCCGTACCGGAGGAGGTGTCCCCTGTCGCGCCCTCCATCCGCGTCTTTGAGCGCCGAGCCGGCCCCGGCGAGGGCTGCGCCGGGGTACATTTTGCCACCGCGGCGGCGATCGAGACGGAGATCACCGCAGCCGCCAACACCTTGCCGAATTCCCGCTTTTCCGGACTCTGCGGCCTGCGCTTTCGCGTCGAGGCGGCGGGCGCTCAGTCCGAGCTGCTTGTCACCATGGCCGTCGAGAGCGGCGCGCTGCTACCGGGAGCGGCGGAGGCCCTGCCTGTCGAGCGGGCCTTCCGCGGTGTGGGCGAATGGGCCTTCGATCTACCGCGTCATATGGCCACCCCCTTCGCCTACACGATCACGGCAACTACCAGCAAGACTGCTAGTGATGGTGCGCCGGAAATGTTTGTGCGCGTACTTGCCCATAAAGTTGTGCCGTGATTGGCCATGGCCACGCCCCCCCGGACCCCCCCTAAACGCGCGCCCTAAACGCTCTGAGCCTCTCCCGTCCCCCCGTGTGCCGTGATAGCCGAACCGAGACGCTTGGCGCACAAGCCGTTTGAGCGAAACTCGGCCCAAGCCCCTGCCTGAGGAACCGCCCCAGGCGGTCACAGCGCGCCGCTCACGGTGCTGCCGAACCCGGCTACTGAAACTACCGCCCGGGCCCCTGGGCAATGGGCAATGGGCCGTGGACCATGGTGCGTGGCGCGTGCGCCGCCATGCGTCCTATACTGCGCCCTTCCCCGCAGCGGGTGGTTTGGCAGGGGCCGCCCGTCCGGTTTCCCGCGCCACATAGCTAGCGGGGTCTCGGAACCTTATTTTGGGATCTTGGCACCGCCCGACGGTTCTCTGGATCAGGTAAGCCTCACTCCCGCCGCCGATGATAGCGTGCTGGTCACTCACTAACACTAAACTCGGGCGGGTTCTCTTACGCCCCGCATGTTTCTATTCACTAGGAATGGTGCCGAGTACAGACGGTGATTCCGTTCGGGATCTATCCGCAACCTCGGGCGATAGCGGGGAGCACTATCTGTCCAGAAAGGGGCCTGCCGGCCAGTCGAATATCATCGACGATCACTTTGGCGCCTGCGAAGGCGTAACGTGCCGTGACTACACGTCCGGGTTGCTGCAAATCCCCCGAGATCAATTGTAGCCCACCGAGAAGGACTGCGTCGACCCGGCGCGGGAACAGGCGCACAACGCGCGCACCGGGATCGAGGCCGTGTCGCGAGCGCGCCACTCGCAAAGCGGTTGTCTCGGCGGCAACCCCACGCCCCTGCGGCTGTCGAACATAGGCGCTCATGCGCGCAAAATCGGGTGACCAGGTTCGACCCGCCCGAGCGTCCAGCTGATACAGCAAACCGTCGGCATCCTGCACCGCGACCTCCATGCCGTGGCAACGCCGCAAGCGCCGATGCAGGCGATCGCGTGCCGCCGCGCCCTGTGGCCAGGCGATCTCGATACTCGGCCCCTTGCCGTGCTCTAGCAAATGCAACAGGACCCGGCCCTCCGACAAGGTTTGCGGCGAGGTCGCGTCGATCACCGGCTGGGGGGCGGGCTCGACAGGTCCGGGCCTTGGCAATGGCGGTGATATCCGTGGCGGCGGGATCACGTCGATCACCGGCTGGGGGGCGGGCTCGACAGGTCCGGGCCTTGGCAATGGCGGTGATATCCGCGGCGGTGGCACCTCCATTGGCTGCGGGGCGACAGCAGTCACAGCGACCGCAGTGGGCGGCGTGGTAGCGGCGGGCTCATGCGCCTTAACCGCCTGAGCAGGTGGGAGTGGAAAGACTTGCGGAGGCGGCGGCGGGAGGAGGACCGCCGCCTCCGCGGGCACCGGCGACGGACCGGCGTCGATGCCTTGTTTCGGCTCGCGCCGCGGATCGGGCTGCAGGCTCTCGCTATCGGTCGCAAGGGCAGCCAGCAGCAAAAGACTTGCGACCACCGAGGCCAGCCCCGCGATCCGCGCACCAGCGCTATCGCGAGACCTTGCTCGCATACATAAGCTCCATGTCCCGGGCGAGGTCGTCGAGCATGCGCGCCCGGTCGTGCGCAGATATGGCAGGTTCGGTAGCCGCCCCTGCGATCGGCTCAACGTCCGACGGCGGCCGTGGGGCCGGTGGCCACTCAGGCACGCCGAAGCCCTTGATACCCGCCAGCACTTCGGCGCGGCGTCGGATCACGGCTGGGTCGGTGACCGGCAGCAAGGCATCCGCCTGTTCGATGACATCCGGTGTCTCAGGCACGGTCGGCGTTGTCGGCGCGACGGCCACAACAGGCTCCTCTGGTTCATACCGCGCGACCGGAACATCGGCGTCAACGTACCGCTCGCCAGCACCAATCAAATCCCGTCCCGCCTCGACGACTGTGAAGGCCGCGCTCGTGCCGCTTTCCGGCAGCGATATGCTGCCGCCGGCGCGCTCGAACAGCACCGCAAGCGCAGCGATGACGGCAATATTGAAAATTAGGAAACGCATGGGTCATCTCCTCTATATCTTTGCTCGGCTAGGGCCATGCGGCCCTCACACAGCTGCAGTGCGGCTCGGCTTACCGCCGACAAAGGCAGGCCGACCACGGTGCTGAACAGGGCCAAACTGAAATGCCGTGTGAGGTCGCGGATAACCGCCTGGATGGTCTCCGGCGTCAGCGCCTGATCGGCGAGCGTACCAACGCCTAGCGCTATGCCAAGCAAGGTGAAGGTTAGCGCCAGAGTTGCTATGCCAGAGGCGGCGTGTAACCCGACATCGCGCCAGTATTCCCGTGCACCTACATGCGCTCGCCAACGGTTCATGCGCACCCAGGCGAAGGCCGTGAGCAGAAGTAGCGCAGCGAGCATTACGAGAAAGGTGATGCCGAATAGCTGGAGTGTGCGCGCCGCAATCTCGTCGGGCGACAACGAGGTTGCGACCGCCCCCGCGGCGAGCGCCAGGATGCCCAGACCCAGCACCACGCTCAGCGAGCGCGAGCCACTGTCGAGCAAGGCGAGCATCGTCTAGCGCCAGCCGCGCCGCGCCACGGCCAGCGCCTCGCTACCGATACCGAGGCGCGCGAGCCAAATGTCTAGCAGGGTAGTGTTGGCCTCAGCCGAGGTGTGCGCGAGGAAGGTCAACTCGTAATCGGCGAAGGCGCGGCGCACGACTGGCGTGTTGCGCCCGCGCAGGCTTTCGTCGCGCACCACCATGCGCTCTAGGTCGACCAGGCGCAGGCGTACCGTGGCGAGGCTTTCCTGACGCTCGGCGGGCGTCAACGTCGGGTCGAGCAAGGTCTCCAGCACCAGCGCGCGCTCGCGCTCGAGGATTTCGAGACTGCCGGCCGAGGCCGCGCTGCCGATGGTGACAAGCGCCGCGACGATGAGGGCTGTGAAGGCTCGCATGGGATTTCTCCTCTTCCGTCAATCAATAAACAGCTCGACCATCGGCGCCGGGCCGACGCGCCCCGGTAGGTCGCTGTCTGCAAGCTCTGCATCGAGCGCCTCCTCGGACAAGGCCAGCGCATCGAGCGCAACCAACTTAGCCATGTAGCCGAGCATGGTTTCCTCTTGGTCGAGAATGGCGAGCTGCGCCTCCGCCTCGACCATCTTGGCGCGGATATGCTCGATCCTGGTGAGCGGCCCGGCGGCGCCGGCAGAGGGGTTCATGTGATGTGCCTCGATGGCCTGCGCTAGCGCTTCGATGGCGCTGATGTTCTCGGCATAGGTCTCCTGGTAACGGCTCTGCGGCACGGCGATGGGGTGCAACACGGCGTTATCGACGGCAGCGAGCGAGGATTCAAGGCGCTCGGCGGCCGCGTCCTGGCGGACGATTAGCTCCTGGCGCGCCGGCATCATCGCGGCGTTCCCACGGTTGAGCTCGGCCAGCATGTCCTCATACAGTGCCACCTCGGTTTCCACCCGGATCCGCCGCATGTCCGCGCGCCGCGACATGAGGTTGAGCCATTCGCGCTTCTCGCCGAGGAACTGATGGCGTAGATCTATCCGCACGTCGCCCTCGGCGCGCGCGATCGCAGCCTTGAGATCGCCAAGCGTCTGCGTCGTTAGAGCCAGCTCCCCGTCGGTCTCGGCAAGCGCCTGGCCAAGCGCCGAGCCGAGGAAGTCCTGGTTGATGCTCTTGTCCAGCAGATGGCCCGACAACCGCACCAACGTCTCACTCGCCTGCAGTCTCCATTCGGCCGTCGCCGCCTGCGCCGTGCTCGCCGTGATGATCGCCAAGGCAGCGAGTCCGGCCGCAAGCAGGCAGCGAGAGTGCAACAGTATAGACATGGCTGGGCTCCCTTGTTAGTGGCTGCGCCAGTAGTGGAGGCGACGCAACTCCGCCGCCAGACTTTGGCCGATGTTGACGGTGGCGAACTGCGCGACGGCGCTGCGATCACGATTGCCGGTTAGCATTTCCGCGGTCTCGATGAACGACGCACCGTCAGCGAAATAAAGATCCGCGCCGGGAAAACGCGTCTGGAAAAGCTGCAGCGCATCGCCGGCCATGGCGATATCGCCCCCCAGCACCGCGCTCTGAATAGCCAGCGCGTGGGCGCGCATCCGCTCGTCCTCGACCAGCCGCGCGGCCCGCGGCACGAGTAAACCCTCACAGGTCTCGAGCATCATCCGCGCGCTCGCCAGGTGGCGGGCCGCCGAAGCCGTGGCGCGCGCTTGCTCGTCGAGTGCAACAGTCTGGTCGCGGCAAGCACGCCACTCGCGCACAGCGTCGTCTTCCGCCAACCGCTCCTGGCGATAGGCGACGCTTTCCGCCGGCTCGGTCGTGGTACAGCCCGCTACGGCGCCTGCCACGAGGGCAATGGCAAGAAGGCGGTTAAAGGTTCCGCCACAGGAACAGTTCGCGTTGACAGTCATGGCATCTCCGTCCTTCAGGTCGTGTTCATCGATCCTGCTGGAGGGATGCGGGTGCCAGATGCGTTTTCTGGGAAAGGCTCAAGACACGCCTCGCCGACGGCTTTGCGGTCATGCGTTTGATGCTCTTCGAGCAAGCCGTTGCTGACCAGCAGCCCGAGGCCGCCATCGCCGACCTCGACCGGCGCGACCATGGCCACGCCCCGTGAGCGGCGCTCGCAGAGCCTCCTTGCCCGGACCGAGGATGTTGCTTCAGTGACCATGTAACTGGTTGATATTGTATCAGAAATATTGGTTCTTGGCCAGTTGGCCGGGCTCGCATATATGCACTCAGACGACGCTGCTGGTTTCCTGAGCGGCTGAGTCGCGCAAACTTGAGCAAACTGCTACGCTATTACCCATGCGTCTTCTAGTAGCATTGGTTGTGTTGGCTGTTTGGTCCACCGCGGCGCAGGCCGCGACCGGGAACCGGGATGCGATCGCGGTGATCATTGGTAACAAGACGTACGGTGGCGAGACGCCGGCGGTTGATTTTGCCCACAACGACGCCGAGGCCATGAAGCGCTTCGCTATCGACGTGCTGCGCTATCGCGAAGGCAATATCATTGACCTTCGCGATGCCAGTAAGGCGGTTCTTGAAGATACCTTCGGTACGCGGGAGTCACACGAAGGCAAACTCAACGACTATGTGCGTGAAGGCAGGTCGGATGTGGTGGTGTTCTACTCGGGGCACGGGGTTCCGAACCTTGACGATCAAAAGGGCTACCTTCTCCCTGTTGACGGCAATCCGAACCGTATTCAGTTGAGCGGATATCCGGTGGATCTGTTGCTAGAGAATCTGTCGAAGATCGATGCACGATCGATGACTGTCTATCTCGATGCCTGCTTCTCCGGCGACAGTCCGAAGGGAATGATTGTTCAGGCGACATCGGGGGTCTCGGTGACACCGCGTCTTCCGGTTGACCGCGGTGGGGTAGTGCTGATCACGGCCGCGGAAGGAAAACAATATGCGAGCTGGGACGAGGAGGCGGGACACGGTCTGTTCACCCATCATCTTCTGCTTGGTTTGGGAGGTCTCGCGGACGGGGAAGATTTTGGCAATGGGGATGGGGAGGTAACGGTATCGGAGGTAAAGGCATATCTCGATGAGGAGATGACGTATCAGGCACGCCGCCGCTACGGGCGACGTCAGAACGTCACGGTGTTTGGGGATCCGAGTATAGTTCTGGCAGCGGTTAGTGGCGATCGCGTTACGGAAATACTATCAGAATCTCAAGCGTCAACATCTGAGACGAACACGGAGGTAGATCAGGCGTTGTGGGATGCTGCCACGGAGCTTGGTACGGCGAAAGCTTACGAGCACTATTTGGTGCAATTCCCCAACGGAGTATTTGCGGCCAACGCACGGATTCGTCTTGAGAGCATTATGAATTTAGAGTCTTCCTCTCCGGCGAACGTGAACAGATCATCTCAAACTGACGTTGCCCGTCGATTCAACATCATGCCGGTCATAATCAATGACCAAAGACATATGTGGGCTGAGGACATATTGGAACGCCAATTTCGAAGCTTGCCATTGTCAGATGTTGTGCGAGAACCAAGTTCGGTTATGGCCGATGACATCGTTGTCGCGGTGGCTGTGACCCGGATCAATGTGTCGCCCGACTCCGAGCATAATGCTGGTGCGGAGCTTGCCGGGAATTTACTTTCCGGAATACTGGAT
>MPMA02163279.1_pt1 | contig 12146 bp, 9 predicted proteins | sample 1617361 | NCBI WGS metagenome assembly MPMA02 (sample SAMN05944807, study PRJNA350692) | marine metagenome | biome: marine; feature: ODZ; material: water; isolation source: 180 m water sample filtered on 0.2 um supor filter | place: Pacific Ocean | collected 2012-04-08 | depth 180m m | reverse complement strand
TCTGAACCATTGCCAAAAAGAACATCGGTATTGCCTGCCTCTGGTGGGCCGCCCGGATGTTTGCGTTCTACGCGCCAGCCGGTTCCCGGAAAGGCAAATCCAGTATCAGGATCGAAGCGATCTTGGACTCCAAACATGACTCTATAAAAATCGGTTGTGTCTTGATATCCAAAGATCAGACCAAAACCGTCATCATCACCTGCGTTGATGCGAGCCGTGAAAATAAATTCATCATCAATTACTAGTGTGTCATTGATAAGCATCACCGAGTTCGAAAGGGCGGAATCATAATAGATATTGCTATTTTCACTAAATCCTCCCCGTTGGGCATCATAGTACCACCCCATCGGCCCTCCCCCAGCAATGGAACCCTCGGGTTGGATTGCCGTCCAGCCGGTGAGTCCACGATCGAAGGTATCTTCAAACAGCACATCCGGATATGCTTGATACCCGAAAAAAAGACAGAGCAACATGGTTGTAATCAGACTTGGCTGATGTTTCACATGCGAGAGACAAGTAGTTTTTGTTTTCATGGTAGATGTTTTACGAAAAGTGACTGACTTTTTGTTTTCGGGGTTAAAAAAAGAATTGTGCAGATATTTCAAGAGCTCGTATTGGTTGCCGTTGCATTATGGGAATTTTAGCATCCATAAAGAACAAATCCTCCCCATTTTAAACGAAAAAATAATCATTTCTTGTCATTTGCTTGCCGGTATCGCGGGAACACCTTCCGACTCCCAGCATATTAGGATAACTCCTCCCATATAAAAAACGCAGATTAGACCTCATTTCTAACAAACTATTTCACTTTTTTTTGGGGGGGAATCCAAAGAAACCACCCCGCACCATAATCGGTCTTTTGCGAAAAAATTATCCGGGCCTTAACCCATTGAAACCATCCCGACCAAATACAATAAGCACCTCCCACCCCTGCTCAAACATGAAGTGTCGTTCAGAGTTCGGCGATATGTTTAGGACCAATCCCGCAACATCCGCCGATGACGCGCGAGCCCATCCGCTTCCAGATGATCGCCTGTTTTGCATACTCTCCCGGTGAAATTCGCTCGCCCTGCCAGCCCCTGTTTTTCCAGACGCGACTGTCGTTTGCATAGACGCCCACAATATCGGTTATCTGGAGCTTCGATTGGAGTTTCTCGAGCGCGGCTTTCACGTATTCGCAGCGCGTGCACTGCACGAAATAGATCAACGGCTTTGTGTCACCAAGGATGTCGGCCGCTTCGGCCATGGAGACCCTGGCGAGGGTCTCACCACCGGAGCCACAGGTCAGTCCGACGGCGAAGTCACCAACGTCATGCTCGCGGGCAAGACGAGCAACGCCTTCGATCTCGCAGCGCGTCGTGAGTGTTTCGAAGATGATCAGATCGACGCCACTGTTTCTTCTGACTTGCAACTCGGGTACGAATCGTCGACAGGCTTCTTCGCCGGTGATTTGGCTCTCTTGGGCATAGGGTCCGAGCGGCTCAACGCTTCCTAGGCAGCTAGCAACCGCGATCTCGGCGTCCGGCGGGATTGCTTTCTTCGCGCTGTAGACCGCCTGTTCATGGAACCAACGGTGCAAGACTTCTAGACGCTCGGAGCTGGCCACGGCAGCGACACTTTCTGGAAGCTCACTCGGGTCCAGCTTCTCGAGGAATTCCGCGCACTTGGCACGACGTGTGTTGTGCGTGTTGGCGATGAGAATCCTTGCCCCGGCGGCGACGTAGTCGGCGTGGATCTGGTCGTTGATCTCGCGACCCGGCCCATCCACGAAGCAATACGAGCCCCACATCGCACTACGGACATCGATCCCACGGTCTTCGATCGCTGATCCCATCCCACCGTCCATGATGATCGGTTGCTCGTCCCTAGCAAGCATCCGGCGGAGGATCCCCTCCGGCATTGCGTGTGCTCCACTTTTCATGGATCGTTTTACAGCAACGACCACAGTCGGTACTGCTCTTTCCTACTACTGATAAAGATGTCCATGGGAATGGGCACCGTTAGAAGGAATGGTGGAGCCATGCGGAATTGAACCGCAGACCTTCGCATTGCGAACGCGACGCTCTACCAACTGAGCTATGACCCCAACCGCAACGGCGCGGCAGCCCCGAGCCGTGAAGGGCGGACATGATGCCTTGACGCCGCCAAACCGCAAGCCGTTTTCAGTCCCGGCATAAATTAGGTTGCCAGCCAAGCGGGCGACGGGACAAGCTGCCGCCGCATAAATGCCCAGCTCCAACTCAAAAAAGTTCCCCCGCCCCTGGTTGCTCACGCTTGGCTTTGTGCTGTTGTTTGTGGCAGCGGTGCCGTGGTATTGGGGCGATGGCGGCGGCGAGACGCCGCTGGTGCTCGGGATGCCGCTCTGGGTGGCAGTGAGCACCGGTGTGATGTTCCTGATTTCCTGCCTGACGGCCTGGGCGGCGTTTCGCACTTGGCCAAGCGGCGATGACGATGCGGAGGGCGGCTCGTGAGCAACATCCCGCTTGGCCCGGCGGAGCTTGGCTTCATCGCCGTTTATCTCCTGTCGCTGATCGGCATCGGCTACTGGGGCATGCGCGCACGCCGGGAGAACTCACTCAAGGATTTTTATCTCGCCGGCTCCGGGGTCGGTTTTCTGGTTTTGGTGCTCACGCTTTACGCCACGCAGTACAGCGGCAACACGCTGTTCGCGTTCACCGGCAAGACATTCCGCATCGGCTACGCCTGGCTGATGAGTGTGCATTTCATGATGGCAATCATTGTGGTGTACCTCGTGTTCGCCCCGAGGTTGCATCGCTTGGCCAAGCGCGAGAGTTTTATCACGCCGGCGGATTTTCTGGAGCACCGTTTCAGCCATCGCCCGTACACGGTGCTGGCCTCGATCACGATGGTGGTGGCTATCGGCAATTACCTGCTTGCGCAACTCACGGCGATGGGGCTGCTGCTGCAGGGCATGACCACGTTCGAACCGCGGGTGGCATTCGTCGCCGGGGTGATTCTGCTCGCGGTGATCATGCTGGTTTACGAGACGCTCGGCGGCTTTCGAGCCGTGGCGTGGACGGATGTGATCCAGGGCGGCATTTTGATGGTGGGCTTCGCGATTCTGCTTTTTGTCGTGCTCGACCACTTCGGCGGGCTGGCCAAGAGCTTCGAAACGCTGAAAGAAGCCAAGCCGGAAAAGGTCGCCGCGCCGGACGTGCTGACGATCCGCCGATGGTTCAGCTACATCGTCGTTGTGGGCATCGGCGGGGCGCTGTACCCGCAGGCGATCCAGCGCATTTATGCGGCGCGCAGTGGCAAGGTGCTGCGCAACGGCGTGGCGATGATGGCGTTCCTGCCGCTAACGGCTTCGCTGATCGCGGTGTTTGTCGGCGTCACGGCGGCGGCGTCGCCGGAGTTGGCCAACCTGAAGGACACTGAGTCGGATCGAGTTTTCAGCGAGGTTTGCCGGATTGTGATGGATCAATCGTTATTCCACCGTTGGTTGGTCGTTGTATTATTGGCCGCTGTGCTGGCTGCGCTGATGTCCACCGCCGATTCGGTGCTGCTTTCTGTCTCGTCGATGCTGACGAAGGATATTTACCATCGCCAAATCAATCCCGCCGCCAGCGAGGAGAAGTTGACGATGATTGGCAAATCAGTGTCGTGGGTTGTGGTGACCATCATGGCCGCTATCGCCATTTACCTGAACTCGCTCGAGAACAAGCCAACGTTGGTCAAACTCATGGACATGAAGTTCGACATGCTGATGCAGCTTGGCCCCGGCTTCATTCTAGGCATGCACTGGCGCGGCATGAAGCCAAGTGCCCCGTTCTGGGGCCTCGTCAGTGGCTTGACGCTGGTGTTCGCGCTGTACCCGGTGGGCACGCTGGTGAACTGGGGTGTTCATGCCGGCGTGTTCGGCCTGGCTCTCAACCTATTGGTGGTCACCGCGATCTCCAAATGGCCGCTTGGCCAAGCGCAACCACCAAAAGGGTTTGCTTGAAACCTGGCTGTTGAAACTCGAGACTCCCCGCACATGAATCGTGTTGCTGCACTCTTTCTGCTGCTTGGCCTCGGTGCCGGTGTGTGTGCCAAGGAGCACCGCTTCGACCGGGACAGGGACATCGTTTACAAGGAGATCGACGGCAAAAAGCTCAGACTCAACGCCTTCGTGCCTAAAGGCGACGGCCCCTTCCCCGCCGTACTCGTTGTTCATGGCGGTGCCTGGCGGGCGGGTTCGCGAACCCAGCTCACGATGTATGCCAAAAGCCTCGCCCGGCGCGGTTTCGCCTGTTTCTCCATCGACTACCGACTGGCACCGAGGCATAAAAGCCCGGCACAAATCGAGGACTGTCGCGATGCCGTCCGATGGATTCGCCAGCACGCCGCCAAGCACAAGACCGACCCCGGCCGTATCGGCGCGATCGGTTACTCGGCCGGTGGCCATCTGGTCTCGCTACTTGCCACCACCGGTTTGTCAAAGGCGGACGACCCGAAGGGCGTCGGCACAAAAATCACCGCTGCCGTCGCCGGGGGTACGCCAACTGATTTTCGGTCCACCCGCGAAAACTCCAAGATGCTCTCCTATTGGCTAGGGGGCTCGCGCAGTAATAAACCACATATCTATCACGCGGCATCGCCCGCCGCGTTTGCCGACAAGGAGGACGCGCCGATTTTCTTCTTTAACGGCTCAGCAGACATGTTCGTGCCGGTGAAAACCCACCGCACTGTCGGCTACGCCGGCCCGACCGCCCTGCACTCTGCACTGAAAGAGACGGGCGTCGAGACCGACCTGCACATCATCAAGGGCGCCGGCCACTTCCTTGCCATCTTCAACAAAACCGCGCTCGATGGCGGCTACGCCTTTCTCGACAAACACCTCAAGCCCTCCAACAAGCTTCGTGTCTTCCTGCTCGCCGGCCAGTCGAACATGCAAGGCCAGGGTGTCGTCGATTTTGATCATCCGAAATATTACAACGGTGGGAGGGGCATCCTAAAAAACGTGATGAAAAACCCGGAGCACGCCCACCTGTACAAGCACATCGTCAATGACAAGGGCGACTGGGTTGTGCGCGACGACGTCTTTGTCCGCCACCAGGCGAAGGAGGAACTCAAGACGGGCGGCCTGTCGGTCGGCTTCACCGGCTACGGCGGCAGACACCACATTGGGCCGGAATTTCAGCTCGGCCACCTCGTTGGCGAGACGTACGACGAACCGGTGCTGCTCATCAAGACCGCATGGGGCGGCAAGAGCATTTACAGGGACTTTCGCCCGCCCAGTTCCGGGAGCGCCACCGGTGAATTCTACAAAAAGATGCTCGCCGAATACCACGAGGGTTTGGCAAAACTCGGCGACGAGTTCCCGCAGTTGGCCAACCGCAAACCGGAACTCAACGGCTTCGTCTGGTTCCAAGGCTGGAACGACATGTTCGACGACGAGGCACTGAAGGAGTACGAGGCCAACCTCATCCATCTCGTCAGGGATGTGCGCAGAGAATTTAAGCAGCCAAATCTGCCGGTTGTCATCGGCGAACTGGGCAACGGCGGCCCCGAGGCCGGCAAAAATATGCTCGCGATCCGGGCAGCGCAGAAGGCCGCCGCGGCGGCGCTTGGTCCAAACACGGCGTTTGTGCAAACCACACAGTTCGCCCGGCCGGCCAAGGAGTCGCCCAACGTCGGCCACGGCCACCACTGGTTCGGCAACGCCGAAAGCTACTTCCTCATCGGCGACGCGCTTGGCCGGGCGCTGCTCGGGCTGGCCGGCAAATAATTTTAATATGCCCAAAATGATCCAACAAACGATACTCGCGATCGCACTTGTGTTCGGTGCACTTGACCAAGCGGTGGCAGAGAAAGAGGAAAATAAGTTTTACGATCCGGTCGTGAAAAAACTTGAGGGATGGACGATCAAGGTTGATCCCAAGCTGCTTCAAAAAGAGCACAAACAGTTTAAGGCGCAAGTATTCACCGCGCTGGCCAATCACCTCCAGCGGATCAAGTACATCCTCCCCGAAGCCAAGGTAAAGGCACTGCAAAAACTGCCGATCTGGCTGGACCACCACTACGAGCCGCTAGGCTCGATGCAGTACCACCCCGGCGCCGCGTGGCTTAGGGAACACAACCACGATCCGCGTCTCGTGAAACATGTCCACATCCCCCGGGCCAAGGCGCTGCTGAACCGGGGCCAATGGGCCAAGCACCCTTACGTGGTCCTGCACGAACTCGCGCACGCTTATCACGATCAGGTGCTCGAAAAAGGCTTCCAAAATAAGGCTGTCCTGGATGCCTACAACGAGGCCAAGGCCAAGGGCATCTACGAAAAAGTGCTGCTCTACACCGGCCGTACGGTGAAGCATTACGGACTGAACAACCAAATGGAGTATTTTGCGGAAAGCACCGAGGCGTACCTCGGAGTGAATGATTTTTACCCGTTCGTCCGCGCCGAACTCAATGAGCACGACCCGGGGATGTTTCAGCTTCTAAAAAAAATCTGGGGCGAAGTAAAATAGCACCCGGCCAGGCGGCCACTCATACCTGAGCCAGCGCAACATCCCGAGCACGCTTAACTGCCTTGCGACGATCGTTGGCGTCGAGTATGCGTTTTCGGAATCGTAGATGTTTCGGCGTCACCTCCACCAACTCATCGTTGTCGATGTACTCGATTGCGCGTTCGATGGAGAAGTTGATCGGCGGCGTCAGCATGATCGCCTTGTCCGCGCCGGAGGAGCGCATGTTGTCAAGGTGCTTGGCCTTAGTCGGGTTCACCGGCAAATCATCGCGCCTTGAGTTTTCCCCCACGACCTGCCCGGCGTAGACCTTGTCTCCCGGCGAAACAAACAAGCTGCCACGAGCCTGCAACATGTCCAAAGCGTAGGCCATCGAGATGCCGTTCTCCATGCTGACCAGCGTCCCGGTCGATCGCGTGACCAACTCTCCGCTGTACGGGCTGTACTTCAGGAACAGGTGGCTCATGACTCCGTTCCCGCTGGTGAGCGTGACAAGGTCGCTCTCAAACCCGATAAGCCCGCGCGTTGGAATCTCGGCGGAAACCGTTACACCAGAGGTGTGATGCTCGGTATTGGTGATTTTGCCCAGTCGCTTGCTTAGGTTTTCCATGACGGTGCCGAGATACGCCTCCGGCACCTCGATCCAGATCTGCTCGAACGGCTCACAGCGTTTGCCGTCGATGTCCCTGAACAACACCGTCGGGCGGGAGACAAGCACCTCGTAGCCCTCGCGACGCATCGTCTCGAGCAACACAGCGATCTGCATGCTGCCGCGGGCGTCCACAAGGAAGCGCGTGCTCTCGTCGGTGTCGTGGACGCTAATTGAAATATTGGACTTGGTCTCTCGCTCGAGTCGTGCACGGATTTCGCGCGAGGTGACCTTTTTACCGTCACGCCCGGCCAGCGGTCCGTCGTTCACGGCGAACTCCATTTGCACTGTCGCCGGATCGATCTCCACGAATGGCAGCAACTCAGCGTCGTCGGCCTTGGCCAGGGTGTCGCCGATGTCGATCTCGTCGAAACCGGCCAAGCTGGCGATATCCCCTGCCCCGGCCTGGGTGACATCGTTGGTCTGCAGCCCGGCAAACTGCTTGAGCTTGATAACTTTCATCCTCTGCCGCGTGCCATCCCTCCGCAGGACATTTAGCGCGTCACCTTGTTTGACATCCCCGGACAAAATGCGGCCGATGGCCAGGCGACCCACGTAGTCGTCCCAGTCGATATTGCTCACCAGCATGCGGAATGGCGCATCTTCAATCACCGGCGGCGGCACACGCTCGATAACCGTTTCAAACAGGTCGTTCATGTCTCTGCGCGGGCCGTCAAGCTTGCGGTCGACAAAACCCCTTTTTGCGCTGCCGTAAAGGAACGGCGCATTGAACTGCTCATCGTCCGCTCCCAACTCAAGGAACAGTTCCAGCACCTTGTCATGCACCCACTCCGGGCGGGCGGTGTCGCGGTCGATCTTGTTGACCACGCAGATCGTCTTGAGGCCGTGACCAAGTGCCTTGCGCAACACCCAGCGCGTCTGCGCCTGAGGGCCGCTTACAGCATCGGTCAGCAGCAGCACGCCGTCCACCATCTTCATGACACGCTCCACCTCGGCGCCAAAGTCGGCATGACCGGGCGTGTCAACAATGTTGATGGTGTAATCATTCCAGTTGATCGCGGTATTTTTCGCCTTGATGGTGATGCCCTTTTCGCGTTCGAGATCCATCGAGTCCATGACTCGCTCGGCCACCACCTGATTGTCGCGGAATGTGCCGCTCTGCTGCAGCAACTCATCCACAAGCGTGGTCTTGCCATGATCCACGTGCGCAATAATCGCGATATTTCGAATGTGATCTGCCTTCACAAATATAAGCCGGGGAACAGAAATGGACCGAAACAACGAAATAGTCCGAGTCGGCCGCCCGAAGTGGCGACAACGAAAAACGATGACGGAATCTCCGGTGAGGGTTGACCCAGAATTCCCCGCGCGCGCAGACGGATACAGAAACCGCCCTGACTGTTCAAGCAAAGGTTTGCCACAAAAGCAGACAGAGTGCTTAACCAAACTGACAAAAAAAACACGGAAGGAGCGCTTGGCTCATACCGTGTTCTTTAAATTGATGCGTTTGATCAGCGCCTGGCCAAGGTCAGACTTCCAAACCGCCGCGGTAATCGCGAGTCAACCAGGCGGGATCTCCGCCGGAGGCGAAGGTGTTCTTCGTTGGATTCCACTTGATCGCCGTATGATTGTAGTAGGTCTGGTTGAGCAGATGACAGGCGATCGCCGTCCGCGCGCCGATAATCTCGTGTGTGCACGACTTCTTGCGGGTGCGCATGGAGTTGAGGAAGTCCGGAATGTGACTGCTGCTGCGGTACAGCTTCACCTTGGTATCCTTGAGGTACTCGGACTCCATCTTGTCGAGTTCCTTCCCAAGGTTGACCTTCCTGTCTCCGCCTGTCCGGCCGGCGATGAACTTCTCCCCTAGCCAAAGGCCGATCCGACCGCGGTGACACTCCACGCGCCCATCGGTGCCGTAAAAGCTCGAGCCCATTCCCGTGCCGTGCATCAGCGGGACGTTGCCAGCGTAAACCAGCTGCGCGCCCTTCATCGCCTTGGGGTTCTCGGCCGGGATGGTGCCCACCGGGCCGCTGTCGTCCACGCCCAGCCCCCAGTGTACGATGTCGATCATGTGCGCACCCCAGTCACAGACCATGCCGCCGCCGTACTCCTTGTAGTTCCGCCAGTGCGGAAAGTGGCCGTGCACTCCGCGCGGACTGAGCACGGAACTGTAGCCGCGCATCGGGCCGGGACCGATCCACTTTTCCCAGTCAAGACCCGGCTCCATCGTCTCCGTCTTCAGGTCGCACGGCACGCCGGGAGGGCCGACGTTGACGGCCGTTCGCTCGACTTTGCCAATGACGCCGTTGCGCACCAGTTCGCAGGCCACGCGGAACTCGCGCGAGGAACGCTGCATCGAGCCGGTCTGCAAAATGGCCTTGTTCTTTTTCACCGCCTTCATCACCTCGACCGACTCGTGGACGTTGTGTGTCAGCGGCTTCTCGCAGTAAACATCCTTGCCGGAGTTCACCGCGGCGATGGTCTGGATGGCGTGCCACTGGTCCGGCGTGGCGATGCTCACCGCGTCGATGTCATCGCGCGCGATCAGTTCACGGAAATCCACGTAGTCCTTGCAGTCCTTGTTCTGGTAACGCTTGTTGGCGGTGTCACGGGCGGCGTTGCGACGGGTGGTGTCGCAATCCGAAACGGCCACGCAGACGACGTTTTTGTCGCCCATGAACCGTCTTTGCAGACCCCGGTTCTGGATACCCATGCCAATGAAACCGACGGATATCTTGTCATTCGGCTTGATCTTGGCCGACCAGATTCCGGAGGGCAGGATGAACGGCGCGCTGGCAACCGCAGTGGACTGGAGAAAACGACGTCGAGAGAGAGAATGGGACTTCATGTGGGGAAGCCTACCAAAGGCGTCCCCCTTGAAAAGGCTTTTTTTTGTAAATGCGACCCGAAAAAGAACCGGTGCATTCAGCAATTGAAATCATCGACCAAGCGGCTTAAAATCCTTTGAGACCTTTCAAACACCACCTGCTCACAACAACCGCAGCCGTGCTGTTGCTGGGGTGTGGCCGGGGCCGCCGCACATCTAATTTCACAAGGGCTTGACCAGTTAAAGGTGGGGAAGAATTGAAAGCCGAAGAAAAATGAAAAGTATCTCAAGACAAGCATTCACGCTCATCGAACTGCTCGTGGTGGTCGCGATCATCGCCATCCTGGCGGCGCTATTGTTGCCCGCCCTGACCAACGCCAAGGCCAAGGGACATGGAATCTCATGCATGAACAACCTCAAGCAACTGCAGTTGGCTCATCTCATGTATCCGGATGACAACGATGACCTGCTCACAAAACCCGGCAACTCAGGAACGGAACTCTATGCATGGGTTGCCGGATGGCTGGACTACAACCCGGGAAACCGTGACAACACAAATATCCTTGATTTGCTGGATCCGAAACGGGCCAAGTTCGCCCCGTACCTCCCGAGCGCACGGGTGTACAAATGCCCGGCTGACCTCAGTTATGTCACCATAAGAGGCAGACGCCACTCGCGCGTCCGGAGCATGGGCATGAGCCAGGCGATGGGCGGCCCCGGAGTTTGGCTGCCCGGAAGCCGATACAAGGTGTACATCAGATCCTCTGACCTGTTGAACCCCGGGCCATCCAAACTGTACGTTTTGCTGGACGAACATCCCGACAGCATCAACGCCGGTGGATACGCCAATCAGATGGTTGAAAGCCCGGGTTCGGCGCGCATTATCGACTACCCCGCCAGTTACCACAACAATGCCGCAGGGTTAAGCTTCGCAGATGGTCACGCTGAAATTAAAAAGTGGGTTGATCCCCGCACAATCAAACCGATCAACAACCGACTAATGCCCCTCAATGTTGCCTCACCAAAAAATGTCGACATGATCTGGCTTGCAGACAGGACAACGATCCGGAAGTAGAGAAGGGAAAACAGGCGAATTATTTCCAGAGAAAAATGGTACGCCCGGGAGGATTCGAACCCCCAACCTCATGGTTCGTAGCCATGCGATCTATCCAGTTGATCTACGGGCGCAACCGAAAAGGGCGCGAACCCTGCCAAACCTCCCCCGGCGTTGCAAGGCGATTTTAAGTTCACGCCAAAAAGCGCGCGCTTGGCCAAGCGGCTACGGGTGAAACGGCGGTGTCTCGGACTGCCGCTGGCCGTCGATCACTTCGCCGATGAAATTAGCCAAGCGCTCGGTCACGCGTTCGAACCACTCGTTCCCCTGCTCCGCCGTGGCCAAGGCCGGGCTCCGGTCGAGCTGATCGGAGACCGCCCCGCCCCGGACGTTCCCGGCGAACTTGGCCAAGGCAACGGAGGTCTCGAACTCCTGCGCGTGCCCCGGCAGATCGTCCGGCATTCGCTTGCCACCCTGCAGCAGTTCGTCGGCGTCCGCTTGGCTCAGCGTCTCCCAGTACGAGAGGAAGTGCAGGTTGACGCCCTCGAACCGCCGCAGGAATTGATCCCACGTGCCACGCACCGGCTCGATGTTGCCGCCGTGCCCGTTGACCACGACAATATTGCGGAAGCCAGCACGCGCCATGCTGTCGATCATGTCGCCCAGCACCCCGAGAAAGGTGCCGGGGCTCAGGGTGAGCGTGCCAGGATGCCGCATGTGATGCTCGCTGATCCCACACATCAATCCCTCGGCGACGAGCACGCGCGGGGCCAGGCGCTTGGCCACGGCGCGAGCCACCAGCCCGACGCTGCGCCAGTCGTGCTCCATCGCCAGGTGCTCGAGGTGCTGCTCGATGGCGGCGACCGGGATGAGGCAGCCGGCCAACTCGCCGGAGGCCATCCGTTCGCGAAACTCACGGCGCGTGAGTTTTCCTAGGCGGATTTCCTGTTCGGTTGTGCTCATTGTCTTACTTCGCGATGGAGTTGCTTGGCGATCAGGTAACTGCTGATTGCCGCCCAAATCCAGGCGAATGCGAGCAGGCAAAACCCGGTCACGCCGACGATGAGATATGTTCCGTTGCCGGCCATGAACGCCTCAATATCGAACCGGGTCGAGTCGATTTTCAGCGCAAAATTAAACAGCACAACGATGAGGCCCAGGCTGAGGATGCCACCAATGAGGGCCATC
>MPMA02108279.1_pt1 | contig 12159 bp, 3 predicted proteins | sample 1617361 | NCBI WGS metagenome assembly MPMA02 (sample SAMN05944807, study PRJNA350692) | marine metagenome | biome: marine; feature: ODZ; material: water; isolation source: 180 m water sample filtered on 0.2 um supor filter | place: Pacific Ocean | collected 2012-04-08 | depth 180m m | reverse complement strand
GGCCTCCAAACCATGCCCTTGCCGGCCAGCGATCTGGCATGAGAACGCACCATTCTCTTGCACACCTCGCTTCGGAGTGCGTCGTCGTCACCGACATCGACGAGCCGAAATCGTCCTACTTCAACGGGGAGGAGGTTCATCCCACGATCCCAGCAATCCTGAGATCAGCAATGAGCGTTCCCAGGACGTCTGCAATATCCGCTGTCAAGGCAGTGTCAGCGTCGAAGGCACGGGATATCGACACGTTGGTTGCAGCATAAGTAGAAGCCACCAGCATGGCGTTACGAAACGGAGATATCTCGGTTCCCGTCTCAAGCTGCGCGCCAGCGATCAAGAACTCATCTGAGGAGTTGTAGGAAGTGTCATCTATCCATATAAACGCCGCGAGGTTTATTGCGGTGTCAGGGATAGTCACATCTGACAGGTCGAAACGTGTCCAGGTAGATGTGATCGAAAACAGGCTAGAGATTCCGGTTTGCGTCCAGCCCGCATTGGGTGTTGGGTCTTCGCCCTGGAGGCCCCATGTTCCGACCACATCGTTCGGTGGACTCGCTGCGATGCTGTGGTAGATCGCGCAGTGTGCTCGCCCGATCGCGGACCCGCCGCCACTATTCGTCCTCGCGTAGAATGAGAGACACGCCTTCCCATTCTGGACGATCGAGCGTGATACGAGATCGGTTACGACTTGCGAGACGCCTCCCTTGTGAATGGTTCCAACGGCAATCATCTTGAACGCATACACGAAATTCGGAAGACTATCCGCCTTCCCTGCGGCAACGCGAGAATAGTCGAAGCGGTCATCACCGTCGGTGGCGATCGTCCAGTCGTCAGCACAGGCGTTGCCGTCGGCGTTCGTGAAGGTCGTCCCCGCCTCGATCGACGTGCCACGCGACCAAGTGGAAAAGTTCCCATTCGACAACACGTTCTTGTGGACTTCCAGATCGCGGCTCTCAAAGTACGCCTTATGCTCTCCGTCAAGCTGATCTGCGTCGATGCCGCCTCCTGCACCCTCGTCCTTGAGGACGTGCCCCTTGAGCAGATCGATCGTCGGAACCTGCTGCGGTGCCTGACCCGTGGTCGTACCGATCTTGGAGAACGCGGCCGAGCGCACCCGGCGACTGCTGTAGACCTCTACCGAGTTGAGCGCCTCTGCGGCGGGGAGTGTCGTCGTCGCGTAAGCCGCGTCAACAATCTCGGTCAAATCCACGTCAGCGTTCGGGGCCGAGTACGACGGCGTGCCGTCGATGGATCCGTAGATGACGCCGGAGGTCGCAAAGGTCAACTTCACCCAGGTGCCAGCGGGGAACCGGCCACTGGCGTTTGTTCCGCCGCCAGCAACGTCGGTGACACGAAACGTGTTCGCGTCCACGCGGGAAAGCGTAAAGCTTCCGTTGTGCTCCGAGACGAGGTCTACCCACTCTGCGTCCTCATAGAACCTTCTGAGGGCACCCATGTGCTCGCGCACCCGGTCGTTGACATCGGAACGCGCCATCCCCTCAGGCATACCGCTGTTGGTCAAATCGGTATTCGCCGCGTCTGTGCGAGACCAGTTCTTGATGTCACTCATTACTCAGCGTCCTGTGTTCGCGTAGCGCCGGATACTACGTATGAATGCACTGTAAAATCATTGCCACTCGTGCGTCGCGCTACCCCAGTCAACTTCGTTGTCAGGCCGATCGGGGCCGAGGGCGTATAAGTCGCTACCATTACGTGCGGCGTGTAGGTAGTGGCAATCGATATCTCGTCACTTGTGTATACGAGTTCATCGCTAGTGTCCCCGCTTGTCCCGACGTAGAGGCGGAACTCACCGTCGGTGCTGCCGGCGCCATCAAAGACAAAGGTCAGCACTAACCTGTGCTCCGCGCTAGATCCTAGTTCTTTCTGCGGGTGTGCAATGGAAAAAAACGTATCGCCAGGCCATGAATGAGCGTCAATGTAAGTGCCTGACGTCCCGACGCTGAATTCACCCAAGTGTAACATCCTTGGGGAGTTGGTTTCGGTCACAACATTTCCAGTCGCTCCGTCCACCACATGCTGGAGTGTCACGTCGTCAAACCTGTTTCCGTAGACTCGCCCGTTCGTCCCGCCGGAAATGAAATCTACACCCGCACCCGTGATCCCCGAGAACGAGTTCCCACCGATCCTCGCGCCGTCGCTAGCGATCGTGATCGCGTCTCCCGTGATCTCCGAGAACGAGTTTCCGCCGATCCTCGCGCCGTCGCTGGCAATCGTGATCGCGTCTCCCGTCAGGGTGTCAAACTCGCAATTTGAAATTGACACTCCAGTCGACCCAGCCTGAGTAACGATCCCGTCAGCGATCGTCCCGCCCGCGCCGTCGAACACACAGTTCTGGACTCTCGCGTTTAGCCCCCCGATGAGAAGAGCGCGGGTCGAGGCCGCGCTAAACCGGCAACCGTCGATAAGCGTCCTATCTGTGTTTCCAAGCACCTCGCTCCAGGTGCCATCTGCGACGTGGATACCCGAGAGGATCGTGTTGAACGCCGCCTCTGCCACGGCCCCGAGACCCTCCACCGAAATCGGTTTCACGGTACCTGTGCCGGTGAGGTTGATGTACCCGTTGCTGATCTGGTTGTCCGCGCCACGGATCTTCAGCCCGATGACCCCAGGAAAATCACCCGTGATGCGAAAGTCGCTCAACTGCGCCTTGCTGCCGCCGCCAGGTGTGCCGCCAGTTTCTGCCTCGCGGAACAGGATGCAGGATCCCGCGAACGATGCATGTGGCGTCGTCGATGTCGCGTCGATCGTGATCCCGCTCATCTTGGCAGGCCCGTCGATGTCGATACCGCACGCACCAGACCCGGATGTCAAGGCGTTTCCCGTATCACCGAAGCGCGCAATCGAAACGTCGGAAATGTAAACCCTGGCGTTCGCTCCGTTCGGGTCGTTGATGAAGATGCCCGTGTTACCGCATCGATCGATCTTCGTGGATTCTATCCAGATGTCAGAGTACGCCTCTCCACCACCCGTGTCGGTGCCACCGAAATTGATCGCGTTGCTCCAACAATTCACGACCAGCAAATCGCGAAGCCTCACGTTCTGCACGTTGTCACCGAAATTGATCCCGTGTCCTGCGGTGGTGTTGTTCGTGCAGTTGCCGTCAATCTGGATGTTCTCGATCGTGATGTTCACAGCGTCGTCTTCAACCGTGATCACGTCCTTGCTATCAAGCGCATTGTTCCGTTTCAGGATCGTCTGCCCCACTCCCATCCCCACGATCCGCAGATCGTCACTCGCCGCAGGGATCGAAATCGCATCGGTAAGGGCGATCGTGGCTTTGGGGAGCAGCACCGTCTTGCCGTTCGACGAGGCCGCAACGATCGCCGCGTTGATCCCGGCAACGTCTTCGGTAGCAGGAACCTCAAATCCTAGGCTCTCCCCAGGTTCAAAGGCCGACCGTCCGATCCCGTGGTTGTTCGTGTCGCCGCCGCCGAGGAAGTAGATGTCGATGCCGTTGCAGGACGCATGGACCGAACCCGAAGGCGTTGGGGTTCCCGTGGTGTCGAAGTCCTCGAGCGTGACCTCTGTGTCTGAACCGACCATCGCTACGCTCGCGACGAAGGCGTAAGCGTAATTCGCTGCGTCTGGTGTCCGAACCCTGACCTTCTGATTGACCTTGAAGTACTCCATCGCGTCAGTCGACTGGATCTTCACCTTGGTCGTATCTGCACCCTGCACCACGGTGAACCCGTCAACAGGGTCTTTCCAGTCAGGATCGTCCCAGGTACGACGAATGGAAGCCTGAACCTCGCGCATCGAGTCGTTCAGGTCCGAGCGCAGCATCCCTTCAGGGAATCCATCGGGAGGCGTGAAGCCGGATCCCACGTTACTAGCCGCAGGCGTCTTCCACTTTTTGATGTCACTCATTCCTGGTTAAAATCCAAGTGGCCGGAACTGCCGGTCTCGGCCTCAGACCGCCAGCCCCCTCCATCGATGAACATCTCCTTATAGTAAGGAGCGTTCTCTCTTTTTACGAGGTCTCTCAGGTCAGTGTTCTCGTTTCCGGCTTGCCGCACCGCTTCCTCCCTCACCCTCAAGAGCCGATCTCTCAGCATTTGAACCTTCCGCGGATCTGACAAACGCTGGTAAGTCTCGCTCGCAAGAAATGTCGGAAGGCCGTAGAACTCGACAAGGTCACCAAAGTGCCTAGCGACCTGGCGGTCAAAGAGCTTGTTGCCCGAAGAGGGAACGATGTGATCCTTTCTGAATCCGTGACGGTCCAATTCTTTCCCCAGCATGTTCTTGGGGTCTTTGAAGGTCATGCCCGTGAGCAGCTTCCAACCCGGAGCGTAGGAGACAGGGGCACCGCTCCTCGTGGCGAGCTCGACTTCCGGGTAAGCCCTGACCGGCGCCATCTCTCCGGTCTTCCGGTCGAAGTAAGACCCCACTTCCCGAGAGGCGAACGGCGTCCTTCTTTCCACCTGTCCCAGGGCAGCGTGCCAGAAGTTGGAAGGGCCAGCCTCGTACCAAGGCTCTTCATACCCAAGAGGCATCGGTCCCGTTTCGCCGCTCTGAGCGAGACCGGAGGCATCCCTGACCTTCGACGGCTCCATGTTTCCCCGCCACTGCTGGAAGGATTTGTACCCGTCCCACAGCATGTTCAGCGGGGTCGCGTAGCTCGCAACCAAGTTGCCGAATAAGGTGCCTCCAATCGCACCTGTTTCCGCCAGGGCGCCAACGCCCCCCGTGCTCCGACCAACCGAAGCCAGGTCGTCGATCAGCTGATCCACCACATACAAACCCAATCCTGCACGAACATTTGCTCCGGCAAAAACTTGGGCGATCTCGGTATATGAGGGGGGAGGCTTGCCCTCAAAGTGTCGTCTCAGGGTATGCCCCGTCCAGTAGTATGACAAGAACGGATTGTAGACCCGGAGGTCTATTGTCGAGCCTGGCTCAAGGCCCATCGTCTCCGCGAGAGCATCGGGCACCCGAAGTTCTGTCCCCTTGTCCGTGGCGTATTCTGATCCAGCAAGCTCCCACGAGGCATAGAGCATTGTCATGCCCGTCAGGCCCTCCGCGAGCTCCGAGTAGTCCCCCTTCCTCATCAAGTCTCGACCACGCTGGGAAAGGATGGCATTGGTAAGTCCATAGGGTGAGTGGTTCAGCTGCCACTGGATGGAATTGGCCATGAACCTGGGGAACGGAGTCACCCAGGAAAACATCGGAAACCTATTCACACCCTGAACCACGTGCCCCGCAAAGCTGTCGTATAAGTGGTGCCGCTGCTTCACGCCCTTCACAAACTTTTCTGTCTTCGGGTCGAACTGCTTCGCCCAGGTTATGTCCAGAGAGTGGTTCACCGCGTTGTCCATCTGCTTCTTGGCAATCATCCCGAGGAGCCCGTCTGCCTCCAGCTTGTCGAGGCTTCGATACACAACCCCATCATCTAAAAGCTCTTGCGTGATCCTCTCCTGCTCTTCCCGAGCCACCCCCCCCCAAGCCTCCGCGTCATCGCGCAGGGCCTTCATGGCTAGTCTTTCATCTTTTGAAAGCCATGAAATACGAACTGGGTTCATCTCAATCTGGCGCCCGAGTTCTGCCTTGAAAGCAGCGCGGCGAAAAACATGCTCCTGAAATCGGTTGAAGGTGTTGAGCGCGTGAACCAGGCCCTCGGCCTTGGCCATTGCCCCACTGCCGATTCCTGCCTCTGCGATGTCCGCGTTGAAAGAGCTCGTCAGCATGTCCCGGTGCTTCGGGAAGACAGACAGGAGGTGGTCAACGAAGTCAGTGCCTTCGGACTGCCAACTCTTGCTACTTCGTAGTGGGTGCCGCCAGTCGAACTCGCTAAAGTCAGGGCCCTGCGGAGCCCATCCGGCGTCTGCGTCTCGTTTCCACACACGGGCACCGAGCTCTCCCTGCTCCCGCGTCCACCTCCCGTCAGCACCCATTCTAATGCGCCCAGTAATGTTCAGCAGCGTTTCCATCGCCCGGATCGGGTGAATCAACTCGGCATGAGCCAGCGCCGCGGTGCCATCCAGACCTATCAAGTTCTTCGCTTTGCCATACTGATTGACGGTGCTGCGGATCGACTTCTCAAACAGTTCCTGCATGAGCGAAACGCTCAGGTTGCCACCCTGTGTCATTCCGTTTCGCATCGCTGTACTAATCTGCGACACCATGGAACCCCGGCGGATATTCTCCAGCCGTCGCCAGGTGCTGATCGCCTTGACCATGTCGGTGTCGATTCCGAGTCCGCGAAGCTCCTCGATCATCTTTTCGTCCAGCACACCACCCGCTTTGTCCAGTGTCTTCTGGATCTCTGCACGTTCAGCGGTCGACACACCTTCGTCGGCCAGCTTCGCCTCCAGCTGCATCCGGTCCTTACTGCTCAGCATCCCACGGTTGATCGCACGCTGGAGATTGCCCAGCGCACCCAGCTGGCGAGCAGAGGCCGAAACATCGGTCCCCCAGATCGCAGCAAAGTCGGTCCAGTCCGTGTTGTGCTTCACCATGATCTGTCGGATACTTTCCGGTGCGACCCGGCGGCTCGCAATGAGCTCTGCCATCTGCTCAAACAGTGGCCGGCTACGATCGCGAGTGACCCGGCCCGCCTTAAAAAGCTCGAGGACTGCTTCGTTTGCCCGCTGGTTCACCTCGTGCTTGAGGCGACGATCTGTGAGTTCGTAAACTTTATCCATTAGTTCTTTGCCGCGCTCTTCGTCCCAGATCCGGCGCTCGTTCAGGATGTCCTCGGAAACCGATTTCGCTTCGTCCACACTCAGATCATCAGCGGGGTCTTTGCCGGGAGCCTTCTTCTTCCCGCGCGGCTTCATTGTCCTCTTGTAGCGGTAGGCTCTCGCAATCTGGAGCGGCCAGTCGCGTGCAGCGCCGCGGTCTACCGCCTCACCATTCCTCGCTGCTTTTTGGAACTTCGCAAACCGTTCAATGCGACCAGCCAGAGTCTCAGCGCCCTTTTCGGTAAGCTCCCCAGCCTTATCCAAGAACCCGGCCAGCTTCAGCTGTTCAACCTGCTCCGGCGTATTCTTCGGAGACCCACTAGCGAGTTCGTCGCCACCCTTTTCGATCTCCAGCGCCCGGATCAGACTCGCAGGTACACCGTGGAGCTCCCCTTCCTCTGGCCGCGTCAGTTCCCAGCTGGCCCGATCCTCAAGCCGGCCGGGAGACTGCGTCAGCGGAGGCCGGGCCGGGTGCGGACCAGGGCGAGGTGCTGCTTCATCGGCGGCGCGGGGGGTGGGGGCTTCTGCGCGGGGGGTGGAGGTGGCGGCGGAGGGGGGGGGGAGCTGCAACGTCTCTAATACCGAGACGATTCATCAAAGCCAATCCTTCATCGCTTCCTGCTGTGCCTGTCTCTATCCTATGACCTATGTCCTCCTCTACTTCTCTGATGTGCCGAGTAGCCGCACCCTGGCGACGTAAACCCTCTGGAACTTCGATCATTTCCAGGTGCGACCGGCCAGAGATCGTAATCTCTGTCCCATCATCGAATCTGTAGACACGTCGCCCTTCGGCGGCTTCGACGGCGCGGGGGGTGGGGGCGGCACCCAGTCCCTCTTCGTCAAGACGCGAGAGAATCCGTTCTCTCAATTCCCTTTTGAAACGCACAGCCCCCGGATCGGTCACGGAATCAAAGACGTTTTGGTATCCAGCCGGATTACCACCAAAAGTCTCAAATCCCTCTGCCTGACTGATAGAAAGCCTATTCATCAAGTCATCAAGGGCTCTGTCTCCGTCCTCTAGCGACTTTGCGAATTCTTTTGCAACACGAGGAATCAAAGCGTCGGCGACATGGGACACGCCACCCAATTCCGCGCCGAGATCATCGAATACCGAATCGGTTGATCCCTTGATTCCACGCCGGTTAAGCTCTTCAACTAGCTCTTCAGGCGTCGCTTCCCGGCCCAGAGCACCTTGTCCTGTGTGTGAAATCTCATCCTGAATTCTGTCTATTTCTTCTTGAGGAGCAAGACGCCCAGATTCTTTGGCGGCGCGGGGGGTGGGGGGGGTTATTTTTTTTGCTTTCGCAACACCCTCATTGGTAAGAGAGATGTAAACGTCATGTGGTTTTTGGCCAGTACGAACTCCACCACTATGTTTTACCCATGCAAATCCTCTATCAAGCAAGTTTTCGATAACCTGATTACGAACAGTATCTACATCAGGCCCAGTTCCTTTTACGACAGTTGTCCCACTCACCACCTCATTCCACGATATATCCTCCGGCAAATGCTTTTCTGCAAGAGCCTCCATAATCATGTCTTCTTTTTCAGCAATGTCTTTCGCGGTTTTAGAGGGAAGGCGATATATCCTTTGCGTTTTATCGGAAATTCCCAAGCTTCTAAATTGTTCTGGGGTTATATCACCAAGATCCAGAATGCCTTCTTTCGGTTTGGGAAGTTCAAACAGTTGCTCCCCGTAGGTACGGGCAATAGTTGGTTCAGTGGTCAAAAATACTCCACGCCCCACTAAAATGTTGTCCGCTACATTCGCGCTTTCAACATTTTGCATTTCTGTCCCGACAGGCTGTCCACGATATATCTTTCCGCTATCTCTCTTAATAAGCGGCTCACCCTCGGCGGCGCGGGGGGTGGGGGGCTCCTCGACCCTCGGATACTCCGGGCCCATCGCTTCCGCGTGCTTGCGGTGCAGAGCCTCAACGGCTTCACGGTTCGACGTGGTCTCCAGGTCGATCCCGAGCTCGTCCAGTTCAGCACGGAGTTCGTCACGAGCGATACCGCGCTCCAGAACCAGATCCGTTTGTTCGTCGGTGTAGCGAGGCGAACCAGCAAGCTCGTCCGAGATCCCCTCGTAGAGGTCGTTGTTATCCACCGGACGCCCATTGCTGTCCTTCGGGCCACGGACTAGCGGGCTATCGGTCCAGTCGAACCCATCCATATCGCCCTTCGGAGGCGTGGTTTCCGCTCTCTTGCTCGCCGACCACTTGAGCCGGCGCCTGGGATTACGGAAAAGACCAGGGTGCGTTTGGGGCGTTACGCCAAACTTTTTTTTCAACTCGCTGGCGAGTGTGGTTGGAACCCAGGCGCCCGACTCGTTTTGGCGAACCGTTGCAACGCCACCCTGCCGCTTCATCTCCGCAAGGATCGGGTGCCTTGGAACCTTCCTCAGTTCCGGCTCATCGCCGTAACGGAGCTCGTCCAAGGTATCCCCGAAATTCTTCTCCCACTGGTCGATTTCCCCGGAAAGATCTTCCGCAGTTGCATCGGCCTCCCGAGCCATCAGCTTCGGAAGCATCCGCTCCTGCAGCTTGGATCTGTACCAATCCTCGGCCTCCAGCTGACTCACGCCGAACTTGTCCATGATCGCCTGGATCGTGCGCGCACGGCCTTCGCGCCGAGCCGCCCTGGGGTCGCGATCCTTCGCCGCACGCAAACGCGCTTCCATTTGGTCGAGCGGCGTGCCCTCGGCTTCCGGCACCATCGGCTCTTCCGGTGCAGCGCCAGGCTCCGGCTCTACATCGTCCGCTGCCCGCTCTGCCTCCAGCTTGTCGATCTCCTTGTGCCGAACTGTATCCGCAGGCGTCGCCTTCGCCTTCGGATCGTAGGCGTCGCCGAGTTTACCCAGAAGAGTCCTTTTATGGAGCCATCTTATGCCTTCGCGGGGTATGGCACAGAAGCCCTTCAGCACGAGGAAAAGACTTCCCGCAGTCACCCCGAGCTGAAACCCTTCGACCGATCGCATGAAACGCTTCTTAATGCGCGAATCGTCTGGGTCTGTGCTGAAAGTGAAGTCCTTGATCAGATCCGATACCGGACCCTCCAACTGGGGGTACGTCTTCACCAGGGCATTGACCGCATCCCCCACAAACGGATCGCCGGGATCGAAAGCAACAGCGTCTGCACCACTAGCGCGAATCACACCAGAAGCCGCCCGGCCCGACTTGATCGCTCTTTCCCCGACTCTTTTCCCGATCTCATAGACAACGCCGCCGAGTTTCTTCATGGCTTGCGGTTGGCCTAATAAGGTGAACAGACCCAAGAACTGAGCCACTCCACCAGCCAGGGTACCAGGAAGTGTCTCTGGACGGTCCGGTAAAGGAATCAATGCTTCTGCAAGCGTGGGAACACCACCGCGACCGTCTTTGCCGTAATACTCATCACCCGAAAGCCTACGAACTCGTGGCTTCCATACGTTCGGATTCGTGTCAGGATCTCGGTCGAACACAACACTGTCCGGTAAAGGGATCAATGCTTCTGCAAGCCCACCGCCGAAACCAGTGGCTTCGTCGGCACCGAGGAGATTTCGACGAAATTCTCCTTGTGCTTGGTCAACCTCATAAGCAATATCCCGAGCTGTGCTAAACGGCCCGTGTATTAAACCCTCGACCCCCTGGCCCAACACCCTCCCGGCTTCGGACAGGAACCCTGGGCCACGGGCACGCATTACCTCTTCGCGATCAGAGATCCGACTCTTGCTCAGGCGTCGCTTGGCGCCCTCGATGTCATAGTCGTCTCCATAGACTCTGCTCTCCACAAGATTGCGGAAGCGCCGGTAGTGCCCACTCTCCGGCGCATTGGGCTCCCAACGCTCCCTCATGGGATGAGTGGCCGGCAGAAGAGGCGGCGCTTGCACGCCAGGCTGCTCCCCCCCTACCGGCCCCGGCGCCGCCCCACGAGCACGAGGCGCAGTTGCCGGTTGAACAGCAGGAGGATTCCCCTGCGCTATGCGTTCACGGACGCTGCCAGGATAAGAAGAAGCGGCCATCAGCTATCTCGTATTCTCTGAGCTGTTACTCGCACCGGAAGGAGGTTCAGGCACACCTGAAGCGCCGATGTCGCCCTTAATGAAATCTACCAGCAGCGTCGACCCACGCTCCTTCGCTTTGTAGAAATACGCCTTTTCCTCAGGGGTAGCGTATGGAGAAAGAGTCCCCTTGCTGATTCGTCCAAGCAAGGCTTGGAACGGTACCCTAATCGACGCGGGGGGAGTCCACCCAGCACCCATTTTTTCATACTGGGACTCATCCAAAATCCGGTTCAACGTCTTGACATCATGCAGCAGGACCGAATCCTCGCCCCTGAGGCTTGCTACCGCAGGATCACCAAAGCCAGCCTCGACTTTCTGCCAATTCGATTCATGCGGCGTGTCCTGCCAGGTTAGTTTGCCCGTTTCTTCGTTCCACACCCTGTACTGCTTACGGCGCGTTGCCGGGTTCCACTGACTAATAGCGACCTCTGACGCACCACGCCTGTAAACCTTGTCGCCTGTCTTGTCGGGAGTCTCCATCGCATCAGCAAACCAATGCGGCTTATCCGGTGTCCGTATGAACCGATTCTGCATAGGGTCCCAAGTCTCTTCCCACATCGGCCTTCTACCCTGACCAGTCGGATCTGTTATGCCGTGGGCATCAGCCGTGCGTGTCTCGCCCGCATGATGCACCCTCTGGGACGCGGCACCGATCCGGTCGCGCATCTGGTGATGTAGAAGGGTTTCCACAGGGTTCAGATTCCGGCCCTCGAGCACTGCCTGGAGTTGAGACCGTTCAATCTCTCTCATGTAGTCCCTCGCTGTAGTCCACTCCTCCGACTCCCTAAACCTCTCGCCTGGACTCTTCCCTGTAAACTTCGACGCAATGGCCCCGGCGTAGCCGAACACCTTTTCCGGCCAAGAAACCTTGTTTTCCGGCGGGAACAGAATGTCGGTCCCAGGGATCCACATACCCTTACCGCGTTCCGGTAAACGATTCGGCCCGCCCCTTCGGCCAAGAAGCAGCGGCTGATGAATGTCCTGGCCCAGGAGTGACATGGGGTCCGGTGCATTCGGATCCCCGCTGAAAGAGATCGTTTCCCCAGGCTCAACCGTCGCGATGACGTTCTCGCTCCGCCCGGTATCCGGCACGGTGTATGCGCCCGGTTCTTGGTAGCTCCCGATGTACTTCGTGATCGGAGAGCCTTCACCGAAACGCTGCGCCACCAGATTCCGCACGCCGCCTTGTCGGTTGATCTGGCGCGAAGCATTACTGGGTACAGGGGGCGGCTGCAGGTATTCGTTTGGGGCCATCGCCTGGTTGACGTTCCCATACTTTCGCTGCGGGTCGCGGTTCCCCATAGCATCTTGAATGGCCTCTGTATAGATTGGCTTGACACCCATCATCTCGCCCAATTTGCCGACGATCGCTTGACCACCAATCGGGATTCCAGTCTGCTGAGTGATGAAATCCAT
>MPMA02280182.1_pt1 | contig 12169 bp, 8 predicted proteins | sample 1617361 | NCBI WGS metagenome assembly MPMA02 (sample SAMN05944807, study PRJNA350692) | marine metagenome | biome: marine; feature: ODZ; material: water; isolation source: 180 m water sample filtered on 0.2 um supor filter | place: Pacific Ocean | collected 2012-04-08 | depth 180m m | reverse complement strand
CGCCTGTAGTGTGGTGTAGCCAACCGGCACATGGGTTGTGTCGCTTCGCGTCTCACCGCTGCCGTCGGTTACCTCGGCCACGATCTGATAATTAAACGTCGGCTCACTTTCCTCCGGCACGGAGGCGTCTGGGATTGCGTCGAACTCGATCACGAACGAGCCGTCCTGCTTGGTTTCGAATGTGCCATGGGCGATCTGTCGCTGCTGCGAATGGATCGGCCTGCCGCCCCAGTAATGCCAGCGCCACCAAACCGGCCAACGCGCCTGCCGCGTGACGTGAAACTTGCCCTTGGCCGAGCCAATCGGCGCGCCGGTGTAGTCGGTCGCCTTGCCGTTGAGATGAACCGTATCGCCCAACTTGGGCGACTGCTCCGGCTTGCCCAGTTCGACGAGAAATTTCGGTCGCTTGTATTCCTCCACGCGAAAGTATCCCTGTCCACGCGGCGCGTTGGTGGTCTCAACGAAGTAGCGGCCGGTGAGCCGATTTTTCGGCGCGGTGAAGCTGCCGGAGAACGAGCCGTAGCCGTTGGTCTTCAGGTCTAGTCGCTCGACCTCATCGCGGTTAGGATCGCGCAGCATCACGGTGATCTTCCTGTCAGGCATGATGTTGTAGTCGCTCTTGCCGTGATGCCATGCCAGCGCAATGCCCTTGAATTGAATCATCTGGCCGGGGCGATAAATCGTACGGTCAGTAAAAAACATGGTTCTCTGTTGAGACTTGGGCTCGTTTACCTGGCCGCCCCAGTAATTGTTTCGCCTGGTCGTGCCGACTTGCCGTCCGTTGTGTTGCACGAGGAAAAATCCTTGATACTGGTTTTTGGCTTTTTGAAAACCGAAAATCCCCGACTCGTCCGTGGCACCTGTTTTTTTGAAGTATTTGCCACGGTTATCCCGCAGCCAGGCGTCCACTTGGGCGTCGGCGACCGGCTCGCCGGAGTTGCCCTCCACGACGAAGCCCTCGAGCCGGTTCGCCCGCGAGCGGATCACCAGCCCCAGATCGCTGATCCAAACGGTTGAGTAGTTCGTGTGGTTGTCCTTCTCGGAAAACGTGGCCTCCGCGCTGGAGATGAGAAAATAAAATCCTGGCTTCACGTCGCTGGGCACGGTGAAATGCTCCGTGCGTTGCTTGTAGTCGGCTGTCGGCGGCAGGTCGTGCCGCCACGACTTGACCGGATCGCGCTTGAGTAATGCCCGGCGATCCTCCGCCCTTGACACACTGAAATTTTTTGCGCGCAGTTTGTTCCAGTCGGCCGGCACGAGACGAAAGTGCGCCTCGGTGATGTTGCGATACGTGACGACAAGCTCCGGCCACGGCGCATTCCAGATCGACTCGGTCTCGACGCGAATCGACTTGGCCTCAATCTGCGCGATAAGGTTGTGGCAATTTTTCCCGCCACGGGAGTTGGGGAACGCATCGCGCCCGGCGATCGCCACGCGGCGTGCCTCCACGGAGTCGCCGTCGGCGTGCAGCGTCTGCGCCCAGTGATACCGCGCCCAAGCGGAGAGTGGCCCCGGTTCGCGTTCGACGATCGACTGCATCGCCTCGACGAAACGATCGTTCGTGCTGTCACCGGTGGCGATGTTTTTGCCGTGCAACAGCCGCAAAATGTCGGCGTCGTTGAGCGCCGACGAGTCGGCGTCGTCCAGGTGAAACCGCAGTACATCCTGATACAACCGAACGGCCTTAACCTTTGGCGACTCCGTGTCGGTCGTCTGCGGCTGCCACGCGAGAAACCTGTCCAGTGGCCCAAGCAGGGGGTCGTTCACCTTGACTTCAAAGGCGTCCTCCGGCTTGGCCGCCGCGAACTCGCCGGACGAGTAAAAGCCAAGCGCCTCGTGCGCGATAAAATCGTACAACGTCGGACGGTACTTCTCCGGGAGCGTCGGCTTGGTCAACAGGTCGGCGAAGTCGGTGGTGGGAATCGTCTTGAGCCGGCCGTCGGCGAGGGCGTTGGTAAAGTGCAGATCGATCTCGCGGTAAAGCCTCGGCAGATCCCACGTCGTAAAATCCTTGCCAAGCGGCTGTGCGGTGGCAGTTCGTTGCAGGAAGCGATAGCGGTTCGCGCGGAAGTATTGCCAGTACCAGTGGCCAAGAATGGTCTGCAGCAGCGGCCTGGCCTCGGCGGGGATCTTCTCGAGTTCGGCCTGCAGGCGGGTGATCTTCTCTTCCGGCTTGTTGCCCTGCACCGCGCCTTCGTGCGTGATGCGCTTGGCCAGGGCCTTGATCGCCTCGGCGTGCTGGTCGTCCTGCAGCGCCGAGTCGTAGATCAATTGCAGCTTGGCTGCCGCCGTCTTGGGCAGTCCTTTCTTCTCCGCGTCCGCGACCTCCTTCCACAACGCCTCGCGGTCAGCCGGCTGCGCCTGCGCGATCGTCAACCCGGCAACCAGTGCCAAACAAGTACCCAGCAATCTCATCATCCGTGACCCAACAGTAACACGACGCCGTTCCGGCGGAAATATTAGGGATTATTTCCGCCGCTTGGCCAAGCAGGAGTTGCGATTTGTTTTGTTTGTTTGGCTGTCAGGAGGTAGTTTACCGGCACACAATATGAAACTTCGGTGTTATTTCATGTTTTGCTTGTCGGTATTTGGACTCAACGGCGTCGGCGTAGAACTGGGACAGGGGACATTCCGTGCCGTTCAAGATACCGCCAAGCTTGGCTTTTCCCCCGCCAAGCTGAATGCCATACATAAACTGCAAAAAAAATTCATTGCCGATGAAGTGTGCCTTTCCAACGTCGCGCTTTTGGCCAGTGATGGCAAAGTGGTTTACCATCGTGCCGCCACTTCAAAATTCCCCGGTGATCGGCCGATCACGGAAAAAACTGTGTTTCCCATCTGGTCAATGTCCAAGCCGATCACCAGCGTGGCTGCGATGATTCTTCATGAGCGAGGCGCATTCAAACTGGACGAGCCTGTTTCAACGATCATTCCACAGTTGGCGAAACTGAGAGTCAAGGCTGGGGGTGGCAAAACCGAGCCGTTAAAAAAACAAATTACCTATCGTGACCTGCTACGGCACTCCTCCGGTATTGACGGTTACGATGGTTCATTCGATCAGCAGGGCACTTGGAAGGAGGTCATGGAACTCGACAGTCTGGTGGAGTTGATCGATCTGCTGGAGGTCAAGCCCATCGAACATCAGCCCGGTAAAAAGCATACCTATGGCCTTAGCACCGCCGTGATGGGGCGGGCAATCGAGATTCTGTCCGGTCAACCGTTCGACAAGTTTTTGGAAAGGGAAATATTCAAGCCACTTGGTATGGAGCACACCCGTTTTTATCTCACTGAGCAGGATCGTGGCCGCTTTCAACCATTGTTTGTGAAACTTAAAGGCAAGTTTCGCCCGGGAACACCGGCCGAGGATGAGCTTTATTATGCCCCTAAAAGCTCCCTCTTTCTCGGGGGTGAAGGACTCGTCTCGACGCTCGGGGACTATGGACGTTTCTGCCAGATGCTGGTCGATCGCGGCAAGGCGCCCAACGGCAAACAGATCATATTGCCCAAGACACTCGACCTAATGCTAAGCGATCAATTGGAGGGTATACCCGGCTATGGTGATGCCCGCAAAGGTTATGCCTTTGGGCTTGGCTTTTACTTCTTGGAAGACACAAAAAAAGAGGGGCAAAATTCGCCCAACGGCATTTTTGGCTGGGGTGGATACCATACCACTCATTTTTGGATTGATCCAAAGAACAAACTTTATGCCGTCTTCATGGCCCGACTTTATCCCTACAATGGCAAGACCCAGACCGAGTTTCGGAAGGCTGTGTATGAGGCGCTTAGGTAATAGCTTTATATCCCGCTTAATAATCCCGTTGAGTCAAAAGCGGTTATATTTCGGTAACACGCTCGGATACTCGATGATCACCAGAGGATATCATGTCTTTTTCTCTAGATACTAACCAACAGGGCAAAGTCATCCTGGTTACCGCTGGTGCCGCTGGTATAGGGCGGGTGATTGCCGAGACTTTTTCGGCCGCAGGTGCAAATGTGCATATTTGCGACATTAATCCTGATAAAGTGGCTGAATTTGTTGCCTCCCGTGAAGGCATTACCGGCAGTGTTGCTGATGTTGCCAATGCCGAAGCCGTGTCAGCCATGTTTGATGATCTAAAATCCCATCACGGCCGTCTTGATGTGCTTGTTAATAATGCTGGAATTGCTGGGCCGACCAGCGCAGTGGAAGACATCGATATTGATGCCTGGGACTACACGATTGCCGTAGATATCAATGGTCAATTTTATTGCACCAAGCATGCGGTTCCACTCTTAAAGGAATCTAGTTCTGGCTCGATTATCAATCTTTCTTCCAACGCAGGCTTGTTCGGGTTTCCTTTACGTTCTCCCTATGCCGCTTCCAAGTGGGCCATGATTGGCCTCACCAAGACATGGGCAATGGAACTTGGTCCCCATGGGATTCGCGTCAATACGCTATGCCCGGGAAGCGTAAAAGGATCAAGAATCGAGGGCGTAATTGAACGTGACGCCGCAGAGCAGGGAGTTTCGGTGGATCACATTCGCAAAGTCTATTCAGCGCAAAGCTCGCTGAGATTATTTGTAGAGCCTGAAGACGTGGCGCAAATGGCGCTTTTTTTATGTTCGCCTTGCGGGGCAAACATTTCGGGACAGGCAATCGGAATCGATGGTCATACCGAAAGTCTATCCAACTGGCTGGATACAAAATCCGACTCTTAAGATCATATAATGAAAGCAGCATGGTTTGAATCCTTTGGCGCGCCCAAAGACACCCTCATTATCGGAGAGCAACCAACTCCCCTGGCAGGTCCAGGTGAGGTAATGGTGCGCATCAAAACCACTGGCGTTAATCCTTCCGACGTCAAGAAGCGTGCAGGTTCGTTCCCCAATCTCCTCGATGCTGGCTTGGTTATTCCACATAGCGATGGGGCAGGAATCATTGAGGCCGTCGGTGAGGGCGTGGACAGGTCGCGCATCGGCGAACGAGTTTGGATCTACCAAGCGCAATTTAGCCGGCGCTTTGGCAGCGCTGCTGAATACGTAGCCATTGACGCTAGTCGAGTAGTGCCATTGCCGGAGCCGGTTTCTTTCGAGGTGGGTGCTTGCCTTGGTATTCCTGTCATGACAGCCCATCGTGCTGTTTTTGCCGATGGCGATGTAAATGGTAAAACCGTATTGGTAACTGGTGGTGCTGGCCGAGTCGGTTATTATGCCATCCAGTGGGCGAGTATGGCCGGCGCGATTGTGATCGCAACTGCCAGTAATGATGCCGACAAGGCTGCATGCCTGGAGGTAGGTGCTCATCACGTGGTGAATCATCGAGATAAGAACTGGCACCAGGCCGTTCTGGACGCGAACGGTGGCGAGCCGGTGGAACGTGTCATTGATGTTGAATTTGGTACCAATCTTCCTGAGGTGCTGCAGAGCATCGGCACCAACGGGGTGATTGCCACCTATTCCTCAACCGTGGTCAAGGAGCCTGTCCTGCCGTTTTTCCAGATGATGTATAAGGATCTGACGGTTCGTTGCATCATTGTTTATGCGATGCCGGAGAAAGCCAAAGCGGCTGCCATTGAAGATATCACCGATGCGCTCGTACATGGGAAGCTTCAACACCGGGTTGCCGAAATATTACCTTTCGATCAAATAGCACGCTCCCATGAGGTTGTTGAAGAGGCAACCGTCCGTGGATGTGTCGTTGTCTCTGTCGATTGAGGAAGTGTCATGTCGCCGTTGTGGTCGCCAAGCTCAGAACGAATTGAAGCTGCCAATATTACTGAGTTTACACGACTGGCAGAAACTTGCGCGGGAGAGAGATTCCCCGACTATCATGCGCTCCAACAGTGGAGTGTGGCAGACCGAGAAAGCTTTTGGGATTTGTTATGGGATTTTGCGGGCATCGTTGGCGATCGAAATGGCAGTCCCGCAATCAAAAACGGCGATTTGTTTCCTGGTACTCAATGGTTCCCGGGATCCCGATTGAATTATGCCGAGAATCTTCTGCGTCGCCGCGACTCACATATAGCCATTATCGAGCGCAAAGAGGATGGCACGCGCACGGCTATCAGTTATGCGGAGCTATATGTTCGAGTAGCGCGACTGGCAGAGGCGTTTTCTGACGATGGTATCCGTCCCGGCGATTGTATTGCCGGCTATATGCCCAATTGCGCTGACACTGTCGTTGCCATGCTCGCGGCCACTGCCATTGGTGCTGTGTGGACCTCTTGTTCGCCTGATTTTGGCGAGTTGGGTTTGCTCGACCGGTTTGGCCAAGTGGCTCCCGAAATCCTGGTCTGTGCCGACGGCTACCAGAATATAAGAAAGTCATACAATACACTAGATCGTGCAGAACGCATTGCCGGTCAGATTCCGAGCATCAAAAGAGTTGTGGTTTGCTCTTATATTTGCCAATCAAGTGAAGATTTTGTGTTACCGAAAACCCCCCTGTTTGTTGCTCTTGAAGATTACGCGGCGAGTGAATCTGCTGACATCCAATTCTACCGTGCTCCTTTTGAGCATCCTCTATTTATTTTATATAGCTCCGGCACGACGGATAAGCCCAAATGCATTGTACACTGCGCCGGCGGTACACTATTAGAGCACCAAAAAGAGCATCTGCTGCAAACTGACCTGGGTGCGGACGATGTGTTCTTCTATTACACCACTTGCGGTTGGATGATGTGGAATTGGCTGGTCAGTGGCCTCGCTTGTGGAGCCTCTGTAATTCTATATGACGGTTCGCCCTTTGTCCCCAGGGCTGATCATCTTTTTGAGATGGCAGCTCAAGAAAAAATCACGGTTTTCGGCACTGCAGCCAAATACATCGCCGCTCTACAAAAAAAGGATATTCGCCCTGGTGATAAGTTCGACTTGTCAGCGCTAAAGACACTATTAAGCACTGGTTCACCCCTGATTGAGGAGAATTTCCATTACGTTTACGACGCCGTTAAACAAGACCTGTTGCTGTCGTCTATTTCTGGTGGCACCGACATCTTGGGTGCCTTTGCCTCGGGCGCTCCTAATTTGCCGGTATATGCCGGAGAGCTTCAATGTGCCGGGCTTGCTCTTGATGTACAGGTTTGGAATGATGCAGGAGAGGCCCTGCAACTGGGGAAAGGCGAGCTTGTTTGTGCGCAATCCTTCCCGACGATTCCTATTGGTTTCTGGAATGACGATGACGGGAGCCGGTTTCACAAGGCATATTTCGATCGCTTTAACGGGGTTTGGGCACACGGTGATTTTGCAGCGTTCACTGAGCATCATGGCATGATTATTTTTGGGCGTTCCGACGCATTATTAAATCCCGGCGGCGTGCGAATTGGCACCGCTGAAATTTATCGTCAGGTCGAACGTGTCACTGAGGTTTGTGAAGCAATTTGTGTTGGCCAGGACTGGAACGATGATTGCCGCGTATTGCTGTTTGTTATGATGCAGCCCGGTTGCTCGTTGAACGATGAAATTATACAGCGCATCAAAACAGAGATTCGTACAAACACCACGCCGCGCCATGTGCCTGCAAAGATACTTGAGGTTGATGATATTCCCCGTACAATGTCCGGGAAATTGGTCGAACTTGCCGTTCGCGAGGTGATTCATAATCGCGTTGTGAAAAACAAAGAGGCCATCGCCAATCCTGAAGCACTCGAGTTGTTTCGGAATCTTGAGGCTCTGACCTTGTGAGTCTGTGGCTCCACTTTTTACGATTTGCCTACATCAAGACCCTGGGTAGATCATTTGCCAGCACGTAAACAATGTTTCTGGGCCGGTTTTGAAGTTAAACTGGCAGCACATTCATGGAACCTGAAGAGCCTAAGACCGATTGGTTTATTTTTACTGCAACGGGAATTGTGATTGCCGTTGTCACGCTGTTGCTGCTTCTAGCCCCACAGGCCAGCCAAGAGGCAATCACAGGGACATTCTCTTTTATTACGGGCAAAACCGGTTTGCTCTACATCTGGTTCGGGATCGGCGTAATGTTTTTTCTGCTGCTCGTTGCACTTGGACCATTCGGGTCCATCACGCTTGGCCCATCAAATGAGCGCCCTGAACATTCAACATTAAGCTGGATAGCCATGTTGTTTTCGACCGGTATTGGCACTGCGATACTTTACTGGGGTACGATTGAGTGGGTTGAGTACTATGAGAACCCTCCCTTTGAGATGGAACCACGCTCAGAGGAAGCGTTGAAATGGTCAGCCTCATACGGGATGTTTCACTGGGGTATCATCGGTTGGTCACTCTATTGCCTACCGGCGGTCTGCCTTGGTTACGCGTATCATGTTCGCAATGAATCATCATTGAACCTTTCTTCTGCGTGTCGACCAATTTTGCGTGGCAGCACCCGGAAAGTGCCGGGCAGAGTCATAGATGTTTTGTTCATGGTTGGCCTTCTGGGTTCGGCAACAACAGGCATCGGTCTGACCACGCCGTTGATCACCGAATCGTTTGGTGCATTTTTCGGTGTGGAACAATCGTTTGAACTTACCCTTGGCGCCGTTGCCTTGGTGGTGGCCATAATCGCGCTGAGTGTCTACGTCGGTTTGGAGCGCGGCATCAAGCAGTTGTCGAACATAAATATCGTTCTGATATTCATGCTCATGGGGATGATTGTTGCCTGGGGCCCGGCGAAATACATTGCGAGGCAAGGTCTTGATAGTTTGCTTTTCATGATGACCCATTTGCCGGAAATGAGCGGTGTGGGTTATCCGGCACAAAACAAAGCGTTCACCGAAAAATGGACAGTTTTTTATTGGGCATGGTGGCTGGCCCTCGGACCATTTGTGGGAATGTTCATCTGCAAGATTTCCCGCGGTCGAACATTGCGCCAATTGATCCTGGGGGTTTTGTTTTTTGGGACGCTTGGCTGCACCATCTGCTTCATGATTCTTGGCAGCTACTCGCTATACCTTGAGCAGGAACAAGGAATAAAAATCATCGAGGCCTTTGAGCAAAACAAGCATGCGGCCGTGATTCAGGTGATAACCTCACTACCGCTGGGCAAATGGAGCCTGCCGCTCTTTTTTTTGCTTTGTGTCTCCTTTGCGGCGACAACCTATGATTCTGCCTCCTACACCTTGGCTGCAGCCGCCACGAGAAAACTTAAACCTAGCGAGCATCCTGCCCGCTGGCATCGGGTGGTATGGGCGATTGGGCTGGGAGTGTTGCCACTTGTTCTATTGTCACTTGGTCGGCTGACTGGAAACGAACAGCAAAAGGACGTGCTTGAATCATTGCAAACAGCCTCCGTCGTGGTTTCGCTTCCCATTCTCTTTATCGGGGTGATGATGGCTGCCTCACTGACGATCCTGCTTTTCAGGCACAATAAATAATGGAGTCGGAATAGTTGTCGGCATGTTTCGATCCTGCTTGATCAAGCGTTAATTCCATTCGGCGGCTACTTTGTTGAGGTTGATGATTACCATCATACAGGTACACAACATGCCGATTAACAAAATAGCCCACCTGTAATAGAAATGTTTCCTGTTCGGTTGACTGATTGGAGTTGGACGGTTACGGGTGGTCTGCTATTTTTGACGCACTTCAGGCTTATGAAATTCATCATAACAACAATCGTCGCAGCCGTGATGTTGGTGGGATGTGGGACGACAACCGCGATGTTGATTCACAAGGCCGCCTTTGACGGAAACCTCAAGGGTGTGAGGCGACATCTGGATGCGGGTACGGATGCAAATACGATGACTGCATCGGGAAACACGCCGTTGCATGCGGCGGCTTTTCGGGGGCACGTCGATGTCATCGAACTGCTCCTCGCCCATGGTGCGGATGTCAATGCAAGGGATGTGCGCGGCTGGATCCCATTGCATCAAGCTGTGGATCAAGGGCATGCGCTGACTACTGAACTGCTTGTCACCAAGGGCGCGGAAGTGAATGCAAGGATGAAAGGAGGCGGCTTTACCACACTCGACTTGGCCTACCTGAGAGAACAAAATGGACTTGCCGCCTTCCTCCGCAATCATGGAGCCAAGACAGGCGAGGAATTGAAGGCTGAAGGGAAATGATGGTTCGAAATGCTGTTCAAACCGGCTTGCTTAAACATCATTGCAATAAACAATTACGCTGAGCTGTTGGTGGCCAATATGAAACATTTGCATACCTTCGCAGGCTTGTTGGCTCTCGGATTAAGCGTGGGATACGGGAAAGGGGAGGCGACGAAGAAACCACCCTCTGTCAGGACTGCTGTCGTTGATGTAAAACAGCAAACACCCAAGCCAACCAAGCCGAAGGCCAAGAAGTTGATGAAGCAGAAAGTGTTGTTCCTGACCAACAGCACCTTTCACGCTCATGGCGGCTGCATGGTGCCGTTCAACGGCTACTGCGCTGAGGCGGGCGTTGATCATGTTGCGTCAGGCAGTTACAAGCACCTTGAATCGACTCCAAGGGGGAGACGCATTTCTCCCTTCCTCATCGGACAGATCAAGGACCGGCGCATTCTGGACCTGATCAAGAAGGGGCATTTCGCCTATGTCGTGCTGGTGACTCGTTACAGTGCCTTTGCAACTGACACGGGCGCAAAAGAGGAAATCACTGCATTCAAGGAGATGCACGAACACATTGTGCGCTCGGGCGCGCGAACCGTCGTGTCCATCAGTTATCTCACGCGAGACTTGACCCATAATGCCGATCGAAAAGCGAGAAATCTAGCCAAGCACAATGAGTTGAAGGTTGCGTTGGATGACATGGAGATTGAAGGCAAGAAGCATCCCGTCATTCTGGCGCCCACGGGGTTGCTGTGGGCCGAGGGGGTTGGTCGATTCGGGGTCGATGCGTGGTTTGCCGACAAGGTTCACGGCACGCCGCTTGCGCAGCACGCCTCAGGCTGCCTGTTTTTCACTTTCATAACGGGGAAAGATCCCCGGGAAAACGACCATGTTGATTTACACGCTGAAGCCCGTTTTCCGGACAAGCAACTAAGCCCGGAACAGGCCAAGTGGTTGAGAGAGCGGGTTTGGTCGCTTTACCAGCAGCAGATTGCTAAAAAACTGTGAGCCACAAGACACGTATAGAATTGAAAACCGAAGGCAAATGAAACAACTACTAATAACAACAATCGCAGCCGTGGTGCTGGCGGGGTGTGGTGAGTCGCAGCAATCAGCTCCTTCACCAGAAGCGAAGCCAGTTGAACCCGTTGCTGAAGCGCCAGCGCAGCCATCGCCTCCTCCAGTAGAAGCAAAACCAGCTGAACCAGTTGCTGAAGCTGCAAAACCTACAACCCCACCCAAAGCGGTTTCAGCGAATAAAGGTGCTGATCCCGCTCGAGGGATAAATCCAGAATCGACGACAGCCAAAGTTGAAACGCCAAGTATTTCAATACACCAGGCTGCATGGAAGGGGAACATTGCAGCAGTCGAGCAGCATCTTGCAGCTGGCACCGGAGTGGATGCGAATAATAAATGGGGTTCAACTGCCCTGCACTATACGGCTCGCGGAGGTCAAAAAAAAGTTGCTGAATTGCTCATATCCAAAAGTGCGGATATGAACGCAAAGGATGCTGATGGCATGACTGCCCTGCATCTTGCAGCTCGCGCAGGTCACATGGAAATTGCAGAACTGCTGATTGCCAAAGGTGCTGATGTGATGGCCAAAGGTGGTGAGCGCAAGGAAACGCCCTTGTTTACTGCCGTGAATTATCGTCGCAAGACAATTGTTGAATTATTGGTGGCCAATGGAGCGGATGTAAATGCACAGGATGCTTATGCCGAGACCCCCTTGTTTACTGCCGTCAGTAAAGGTTTAACCGCGATGGTCGAACTACTTATCGCCAAAGGGGCAAACTTGAACGGTAACGGAGGCACGACCCCCTTGCATAAAGCAGCTTCTTCTGGTTATCAGGAAATCGTTGAGCTGCTTATCGCCAAAGAGGCGGATGTTAACGTAACCATTAGATTTGGGGAAACACCGCTGGATTGGGCTATCAGAAATAAAAACACAATCATTGCCGACCTCCTCCGCAAACACGGAGCCAAGACGGGTGAAGAATTAAAAGCTGAAGAGAAATGAAACACCTCCTGCTCACAACAATCGCAGTCGCGCTGTTGGTGGGGTGTGGGCCGCCGGTTCCAGATATTTCAATCTACGATGCAGTCGAAGACGGTAATATTGAAGTTGTCAAACAGCACTTGGCCGCTGGCACGAATGTAAACTCAAAAGACAAGGATGGATGGACTCCCCT
>MPMA02216908.1_pt1 | contig 12169 bp, 11 predicted proteins | sample 1617361 | NCBI WGS metagenome assembly MPMA02 (sample SAMN05944807, study PRJNA350692) | marine metagenome | biome: marine; feature: ODZ; material: water; isolation source: 180 m water sample filtered on 0.2 um supor filter | place: Pacific Ocean | collected 2012-04-08 | depth 180m m | reverse complement strand
GGTTTTTCAAATAACAAAAGCGCCGGATTGTTTGGCCCGCCGAACTTCAAGGCGTGTCGGTTTGTGATCGACAAGCCGGTGGTGAAAATAAAAATCACACTTAAAAGTTTCGGGAAATAGGTCCCTCTTATCAATCGTCAAGTTGGAGCACAAAAAAACCGGAACGGTTGTTCCGGTTTTTAAGAAATAAATTTGGCAACTACCTACTCTCGCACAACCTATAGGAGCACTACCATCGGCAATGCAGCGTTTGACGACCGAGTTCGGAATGGAATCGGGTCGGGCCACTGCTTTATGGTCACCAAAAAATGTTAGAGAACGAGTTCTCTGAAAACTGTATGCAGATCAATTGAAGCAAATTGGGCAATCGCTTTTAAAGTGATTAAAAGTAATCAAGCCCTCGACCGATTAGTACCAGTCAGCTGAATGTGTTACCACACTTACACTCCTGGCCTATCAACCCGGTAGTCTACCGGGGGTCTTACACTCACGGGGAGTGGGAAACCTCATCTTGGGATGAGCTTGGCACTTAGATGCTTTCAGCGCTTATCTCTTCCGTACTTGGCTACGCAGCGCTGCCCCTGATGGAACAACTGCCACACCATAGGTACGTCAATCCCGGTCCTCTCGTACTGGGGATTGAACCCCTCAAGTTTCCTGCGCCCACAGTGGATAAGGACCGAACTGTCTCACGACGTTCTGAACCCAGCTCGCGTGCCACTTTAATCGGCGAACAGCCGAACCCTTGGGACCTTCTTCAGCCCCAGGATGTGACGAGCCGACATCGAGGTGCCAAACCGCGCCGTCGATATGAACTCTTGGGCGCGATCAGCCTGTTATCCCTGGCGTACCTTTTGTCCGTTGAGCGATGGCAATTCCACTTTCTACCACCGGATCATTTGCACCTACTTTCGTACCTGCTCGACTTGTTGGTCTCGCAGTCAAGCACCCTTCTACGCATACGCTCTACGCATGGTTGCTAACCATGCTGAAGGTACCTTAGTGCTCCTCCGTTACTCTTTGGGAGGAAACCGCCCCAGTCAAACTGACCCGCAAGCACTGTCCACTGCCTCGCTTCAGAGGAATCAGTGTTAGAATCCTAATTAATAAAAAGTGGTGTTTCACATTGTGACTCCATGACAACCTAAGCCATCACTTCAAAGTCTCCCACCTACTCTACGTATCACTAATCAGAACACAATACTTGCTTACAGTAAAGGTGCACAGGGTCTTTCCGTCCTACTGCGGGTATGCGGCATCTTCACCGCAATTACAACTTCGCCGAGATTCTCTCCGAGACAGCGGACCGGTCGTTGCACGATTCGTGCAGGTCGGAACTTACCCGACAAGGAATTTCGCTACCTTAGGACCGTTATAGTTACGGCCGACATTCACGGGGACTTGGGCTCCGAGCTTCGCATCAAGTGCTAACAAGTCACCTTAATCTTTCCGCATTGGTCACGTGTCACTCCCTATACGTCGTCTTCACGACTTAGCAGAGAGCTGTGTTTTTGGTAAACAGTCGCCAGTCCCAATTTACTGTGGCCCACCGAAATGGGCACCCCTTCTCCCGAAGTTACGGGGCTAATTTGCCGAGTTCCTTGGAGAGATTTCTCTCGCGCTCCTTAGTCTATTCGACTCACCTACCTGTGTCGGTATACGGTACGGGCCGGTACGGTTTTCTCGGCACAAATTCAAATGGCGCGTTTCGGCCGAAGCCTAGACTCACATATCATAGTGTGTGCCATCCTTCATCATGCGTCCCATATTGTACCTTAGTACAGGAATATTAACCTGTTATCCATCGACTACGCCTTTCGGCCTCGCCTTAGGTCCCGACTAACCCTGGGGGGACGAGCCTGGCCCAGGAAACCTTGGGTTTACGGAGACAAAGATTCTCACTTTGTTTATCGCTACTCATGTCTGCATTCTCACTAGTCAGCCCTCCACCCCCCTTCACAGGAAAGCTTCGATGGCCTGACTACGCTCTTCTACCATGTCCTAAGACATCCATGGCTTCGGTATACCGCTTGATCGCCAATCATTTTCGGCGCAACGTCACTCGATGAGTCAGCTGTTACGCACTGTTTAAATGGTGGCTGCTTCTAAGCCAACATCCTCACTGTCTGTGTAACGTCACATCCTTACCACTGAGCGGTATTTGGGCACCTTAGCCGATGGTCTGGGTTGTTTCCCTTTCGACGACGGATCTTATCACTCGCCGACTGACTGCCGGGATAATGGGATCCGAGGCATTCGGAGTTTAACTGGTTTTGGTATCCTGTTAGGGACCCTAAGCCAATCAGTGCTCTACCTCCTCGGAGTACTATTCCCGACGCTAGCCCTAAAGCTATTTCGAAGAGAACCAGCTATCACGGGGTTTGATTAGCCTTTCACTCCTAACCACAAGTCATCCGAGCACTTTTCAACGTACAACGGTTCGGTCCTTCACTGAGTTTTACCTCAGCTTCAACCTGCTCATGGTTAGATCACCTCCGCTTCGGGTCTATCGCCAGCGACTGGTCGCGCTATTCACACTCGCTTTCGCTTCGCCTACGCACCATTAGTGCTTAGGCTTGCCACTGACAATAACCCGCAGACTCATTATGCAAAAGGCACGCGGTCACATCCGAAGATGCTCCCACACTTTGTAGGCACGGGGTTTCAGGAACTTTAAACTCCCCTAGCAGGGGTCCTTTTCACCTTTCCCTCACGGTACTTGTTCACTATCGGTCTCCAGTTAGTATTTAGCCTTAGACGGTGGTCCGCCTGGATTCATGCAGGGTTTCACGTGTCCCGCATTACTCGGGATACCTCTAGAACTTCCTTAATTGCACTCACGGGACTATCACCCTCTCTGGTTCAGTTTTCCAAACTGATTAGCTTCTCTTGGTCGCTCATATTAAGGTCCCACAACCCCGGGTGAGTAAACTCTCCCGGTTTAGGCTGTTCCGCTTTCGCTCGCCACTACTTACGGAATCTCTTTGATTTCTTTTCCTCCGCTTACTGAGATGTTTCACTTCAGCGGGTGTCCCGATGCCATGCTATGAATTCACATGACATCGACCATGATTGGCCGGGTTTCCCCATTCGGAAATCCACGGATCAGCGCGTGTTTGTCGCTCCTCGTGGCTTATCGCAACTTACTACGTCCTTCATCGACTTCTGGAGCCAAGGCATTCACCTCGTGCCCTTAGTAGCTTGATCACAAAAAGAACTTGGGTTTTTTCAATAAATTGAAAATATCCAAATTAATTCTCAGCGTATTGCATTTTCTGCCGCAATATCACTGCATACAGTTGTCAAAGAACCTTGGCGACCTGTTCTGCTGTCGCCAAAAAAATCCGGGATGGTGGGCCTAACTGGATTTGAACCAGTGACCTCGCCCTTATCAGGGGCGCGCTCTAACCAACTGAGCTACAGGCCCGACCGGTTTTAACTGGTGGAGCTGAGGAGATTCGAACTCCTGACATCCTGCTTGCAAAGCAGACGCTCTACCAACTGAGCTACAGCCCCTTTTGAATTTTTTCACCGAACGTGTTCGTCCGGCTTTCTTTTCAAAAGAACACCGTTCTCGGAACACTGAATTGCACAATAAGGTCCGAGCCCTGCCAGGATGACAAGCATCCCGGTTCGACCTCGTGATGGCTTATGCCACCACAGTTTATCTCCTTAGAAAGGAGGTGATCCAGCCACAGGTTCCCCTACGGCTACCTTGTTACGACTTCATCCCAATTACCAACCATACCTTCGGCACCTGTCTCCTTGCGGTTAACGCGGCGACTTCGGGTACAATCGACTTTCATGATGTGACGGGCGGTGTGTACAAGGCCTGGGAACGTATTCACGCCGTCGTAGCTGATACGGCATTACTAGCGATTCCTCCTTCATGTAGGCGAGTTGCAGCCTACAATCTGAACTGGGCCTGATTTTGAGGATTTGCTCCACCTCGCGGTCTCGCTTCCCATTATATCAGGCATTGTAGTACGTGTGCAGCCCTGGCCGTAAGGGCCATACTGACTTGACGTCATCCCCACCTTCCTCCTGGTTGAAACCAGGCAGTCTGTCCAGAGTGCTCCGGATTCTCATCCGGGTGGCAACAGAACACGGGGGTTGCGCTCGTTGCGGGACTTAACCCAACATCTCACGACACGAGCTGACGACAGCCATGCAGCACCTGTGTAGCAGTCCCGAAGGAAAGGGTGATTTCGCACCCGGTCCACTACATGTCAAGGCCAGGTAAGGTTCTTCGCGTTGCATCGAATTAAGCCACATACTCCACCGCTTGTGCAGGCCCCCGTCAATTTCTTTGAGTTTTAATCTTGCGACCGTACTCCCCAGGCGGCGCACTTATCGCGTTAGCTTCGCCACGGACGGGGTCGAATCCGCCCACAGCAAGTGCGCACCGTTTACGGCTGGGACTACGAGGGTATCTAATCCTCTTCGCTACCCCAGCTTTCGTGCCTCAGCGTCAGGAACCGTCCAGAGATCCGCCTTCGCAACTGGTGTTCCTCTCAATATCTACGCATTTCACTGCTACACTGAGAATTCCAATCTCCTCTCCGATCCTCTAGCTATCTAGTTTTCAATGCAGTTTCCGGGTTGAGCCCGGAGATTTCACACCAAACTTTTATAGCCGCCTACGCACCCTTTACGCCCAGTAAATCCGAACAACGCTTGGGACCTCAGTATTACCGCGGCTGCTGGCACTGAGTTAGCCGTCCCTTCCTCTTCTGCTGATATCAATCTCCCAAGCTTTTATTGGGAGCCTTACTCACAGATGACAGGGGTTTACGAACCGAAGCCCTTCATCCCCCACGCGGCGTCGCACCATCAGGCTTGCGCCCATTGTGAATGATTCTCGACTGCTGCCACCCGTAGGTGTCTGGACCGTGTCTCAGTTCCAGTGAGGCTGATCATCCTCTCAGACCAGCTATCCGTCAGAGCCTTGGTGAGCCGTTACCTCACCAACAAGCTGATAGACCGCGAGACCATCCAAAAGCGCTCTATAACCGAGCTTTAGCCAAGGGAAGATGCCCTTCCTTGGCCACATTCGGTATTAATCCTACTTTCGTAGGGCTATCCCGAACTTTAGGGCAGGTTTCTCACGTGTTACGCACCCGTTCGCCGCTCATCGTCAGGAAAATCAAACCGAAGTAATCAATTCCTGGTCTGTCGCACGACTTGCATGTCTTATCCACGCCGCCAGCGTTCGTTCTGAGCCAGAATCAAACTCTCCATTAAGAAAAGCTTTGTTCTGATTCAAACAGAAACACTGTTTGAATTTGCAAGATTTGAGTCCTCAGGTTCCGCCAGAACAAAGAACGACGAAACCTCAGGGGGCTCTTGCTTATTGTGCAATTCAGTTTTCAAAGAACGTCGGGCCGCATGGCCCAAAATTCAACAACGCACTCGACAACAAAGGCTTGCACCCGTTGTTTGAGAGGGTTCCCCCGAATGAGGGGCGGAGGACAATACCCGCAAACCATTGGTAGTCAACCTCTTTTTCAGAAATAAATCAATATATTTTTTAGTTCTCAACTTTCATCAATCACAGGGTCCAGAAGGGCCGCTCAAAGCAAGTAATTCAGCAACCTGAGAGAGCACTTTTCCCGCTTCGTTTGCATGAACCGGAATAAGGCTGGGACCGGAAGCATCCGGCCCAAGATAAGGAAACTCAATAACTCCTTTGAAACCAGTCATTTCAGGTAAGTTTTGACGGATTAAATCCGCATTTTCCGGCACCGAATCATCCGGCTCCTTTTGCTCCATCAAAACCACCAAAGCCACCTTTAACCCCCGCTTGGTTGCTGCTTCAACCGTCAATAAAACCTGATTAACCACTCCGACCCGATTCGGAGCCACCACAACCAACTGCACCCCAATCGCTTGGCCAAGCGAAGCCACCGTCTTGCCCTTGGCCAAAGGCGCCAACAACCCACCCACCCCCTCAACCAACAAAACACTAGGCTGCGGACTGCCACCTGCCACCTGCAGACTTGCCTTCCCGCTGCCAACTGGCCACTGCCGACTCTTTACCCAATCCACAGCCCCCTCAAAATCCACCGCTTGCCCATGGCGCATTTCCCAAGCCGCCGGCGAAATCGGCTCATCAGAATACCAGAAATTCAAATCCTCATGGCCAAGCCCACTTTGCGCAGCCTGCAAAAATTCAATGTCCGCCTTCCCTCCGGAGCAAAACGGTTTCACCGCTCGCACACCTACTCCACAATCCATCAAATACTGAGTAAACAAACCGGAAAACACCGTCTTCCCAACTCCACTGTCAGTACCAACTATTAAAAAATATTGAGTTTCAAGATTCAAAGTCTCAAATTTATGCTCACAAGTCGAAAGGCCGCAACCAGCCAACTGTTCACTACCACCAATTCAAAGCAATTTGGTAATTCGGCTATCAGCAAAGTTCTGATCAAAAGTATAAGTCACATCGCAGCCCGAAGTTATGTTTGAGAATCCGATAACGTAATCGGCATAATCCGCAGCACCGTTTTTGTACGCATCCAGCGACAAACGAGCTACTGGCTCATTCTCAATTTCGAGATCTGACGTGATTAAAAGCTGGCCCAAAGCATCCACGATTGTTTTTTTGGGGTAACGATATGCGCCGCTCAGAACCCAAACCAACTCGCATAAAACCACCATGGAAATCCTTCCTGGTGAATGTTTTGTACAATTCTCCTCAATCAGCTTAGTTGCCAAGTCTGATTGCCCAGGATCATCTTGTACCAAATAACGAACCAAGACATTTGTATCCAAGCCAATCACTGCCCCAACGCTCCTTTTTTGACCGCCAATTTCATTTCCTCCAAACTCACATGCAAATCAGGTGTAGGAAGAATACCCTTTAATTTTTGAACCGGAAGATGTTTGGGGATCATTCTGACCTCGTTTTTCCCACTCAACACAAAACACAATTTATCCCCAGTAGAGAGATTCAGCGCCTCCCTAAGCCCTTTTGGCAAAGTAACCTGTCCTTTACTGGTAATCGTAGCCTCCACCTTATTCCTTACTTTAAAACTATTCCTTACAAAGAGGTAAGGATATGCCTTCCCGCCTGTGATGTCAATATTTCTTCAGTAGCGCAACATACAGGATTCGCGTTATCGACCAAATTCGTCGTTAAATTGATCCTATCGACTTGATCCTCTTTTAAACTGCCAACTTGGAACTTTAGACTCGTACCTAGCCCCTTCCGACTGCTAAGTGCAAATCCGACATAAAGTCATCATGATGCTTCTTTATTGACATCATGATGCTTTGATGTAAAATGTCCTTCATGCGGACGACAGTAAACTTGAGCGAAGCATCGATTCACTATCTTAAAAATGAGGCCTTAAGGCAACAGGACTCAATGAGCGGCGTCTTGGAACAAGCGATTATTCTAATGCAATCCAGAGAGATTAAACCTGCAAATAGCATTGAATTTAAACTGCCAGCCTCTGGTCAAGGCGGTGTTTATTCAGGAATAGATTTGGACGACAACGCCGCTTTGGAAGATGCCATGAGAGGCCTTTGATGATCAGTCTGGACGTTAATGTGCTGGTTTATGCTTTCCGGCAGGATTCGGTTAAGCATGAAGAATGCAGAGACTGGCTCAATGAACAAATCAAGGATAGGAATGGCTTGGTTTTGATCGACATTGTCTTGGTCGGCTTTCTGCGGATTTGCACCCATTCCAAAATCTTTCGGGAACCAAGCTCAACCTCAGAAGCTACGAATTTTTTAGCCGTGATGATTAGCAACCCAAATGTGAGTTTAACATCATCCACTCCTAAAACCTGGCATACGTTTTCCCGAATTCTTGATAAAACGAATGTTCAAGGAAACAAGATTTCAGATGCGTGGTTAGCGGCAATATCCATTGAAAGAAACTTAACCTGGATTTCAACAGACAGCGATTTCAACCTATTTCCAAACCTAAAACTCCAAAACCCCTTCAAGCCAAAATAACCCTCTCGTTACCGACAGCGAGGCGAGGCGCTAGCCTCCTTTCGACTTGATACTCCCAACTGGGCCAAAGCTTTCGCTAGTCCCCGTGCTTAGCTCCTTTGAACTTCCGACTCAAAACTCAGCACTTCGGCAACAGCATCCCAGCCGAACACACGTACACCGTTTTGCACATGGCTGTCGGATCCACCATACACTAATGATGGAAAAACGGCCTCCTTGCCTACCAATGGTAACCAGTTTTTGAGTGCCTTAAAAAAATCGCGATTAAGCGTTTGACCTGACTTTATCTCAATCGGCATCGACTTGACCCCCAAGTCAGCAATGACATCAATTTCATTTCCGTTGCTGTCACGCCAAAAATGAAACGACGCTTGCTCTCCGCGATTCAGTTTGGTTTTGAGCAACTCGGAAACAACAAAAGTCTCAAAGATGGCACCTCGAAGAGGGTGGACCACCAACTGTTCTGCATCCTGAACACCCAACAGCCAGCAGAGCAATCCTGTGTCGTAAAAATAGAGCTTGGGCGATTTAATAATTCTTTTGCCAAAATTCTTGTGATACGGACGCAATCGGAAAACCAGATAACTCGCTTCAAGAACAGAAATCCAAGCTTTCGCCGTGTTATGCCTGATTCCACATTCAGTAGCCAGCGAGGAAAGATTCAACAACTGGCCGCTACGACCGGCACACAAACGCACGAAATGCTGAAACTGGAGTAAATCCTGTACGTTGAGGAGTAGACGCACATCACGTTCCACGTAGGCCGTAACATACGCCGCCAGCCACGCTGTCGGTGACAGTGACCGGTCATAAATGGGCGGATAGCTTCCAGTGAAAAGCATGCTATCAAGGCTCGAATGAGGCTGGCCTGCCTTTTGCAACTCGTTTACAGAAAACGGTAAAAGTTCGACAAAAGCAGAACGCCCTGCCAACGACTGGGTCACTCCCGATAACAACCCGAACTGCTGTGAACCCGTCAGCAAAAAAAGGCCCATGCGGCCGTCCTCATCAACTCGTGACTGCAAATATGACACTAAATCGGGTGCTCTCTGCACCTCATCCAGCACCGCACCATTCGGCAGGCGCGCCAGAAAGGCGCGAGGATCATCCAGAGCAAATTGACGTACATCTGGATCCTCCAACGACAAATAAGGTTTATCCCCAGAAACGGCCTTAGCCAGCGTTGATTTTCCGGATTGCCTCGGTCCAGTGATAGTTACAACAGGAAAACCCTGCATTAAACTGCATAGCGTACCCTTGATTTCACGCTCAACCATCAGAGAACCATAGTTTAATCTATGTATATTGTCAATTTAATACTCAAATTACATAAATATCCGACCCGACAAGCAAAAAAGTTTCAAGTCGCAAGTCGTCAGTCATAAGATTCAAATCGTCAGACGAAACCATCTAGGCACAAACCGGAACATGCAAGCCCCCACCATCTGCGTAATCCGTGTCTTAAAATCGTTTCTTCCCCTCCTTCTTGCTCCTTTCGACTTGGTACTTCCAACTAAAACGACTCGGATCTTGAAACTGCAATTTTTCAGAGTAAAATATGGCACATATGGAACGAGTTGTATTTAAGTCAAACAGCTTTGAACAAGCCGATGAGTGGGATGTCAAACAACACATCAACCTCACCGTGGAGGAGAGATTGAGGATTGCACGAGCCCTTAAGGATCGAATTCACCCCAAAGCTAAAGACGTACGAGAGTGCCATCAACCCCGATAAATTTATCCAGCAAGGTTCGAGGAGTCAGGTTCAAGATACGAGGTTTGAGAAGTGAGGGGCGAGGTTGCTTGCGACTTCAGCCTGACGACTGATAACTGCCAACTGACGACTTTCGACTTTCGACTTCCAACTTTCGACTTTCGCCTTTCTAAAAGAAAAGTTCATCTTGCGAACTGATTGCGATAGGGCTAAATTTTTACCATGAAGATTAATTTCACCTACTGGGCTGAACCGGATGGCCATTATCTTGGTTTCCTCAATGATTATCCAAGCCATTGGACCCAAGGTGCCGATCTGGAGGATCTTAAGGAACACCTCCAAGACCTATTCAAGACCTTTTCAGGCGAAGTAATCCCTGGCATCCGCAAAGTTGCTGAATTGGATATAGCGTGAAGCGATTAAAGTTGGTTAGCGCCCTTGAGCAGGCGGGCTGTAAACTTTTGCGGCATGGGGGTAAACACGACATTTATCACAACCCAATAAGTGGGAAGTCTCAACCTGTTCCAAGGCACCGCTAAATTTCAGAACGTCTTGCTCAAAGAATTATTAAATATCTTACAGAAGAATAGGAGTTTAGAATCTTGATTCTTTAGCGTTGTCTCCAGCTCCTCCCTCACCAGTTGCTGACTCAAAACCTGAACACCTACAACTTTTAGAACTTACGACTTGGTTCTTTCGACTTCTAACTGCCAGCTGATAACTGCAGACTGACGACTTGAGTTCCCGCAAACTGCTGACTGACAACTCGGAGAACATAGGCACTGAAAAAATGCTCGCTACCGACTTTAGCTCCCTGAACCTAAACTCTGGCTTCTAGCCTCTCTCTCCTCAACATATTGGAGAGGGCTTAAGATCCGGATATTTCCCCGATCATAAGGCTTTTCCAATCCCGCCACCAATTGATACGCTCGCTTGGGCTTCAAACGTTCGGTGTAGTAAATCAAGGATCGCGACACCGTTTCCTCCTTGTATTTTACCTCGATAAGTTCCTCAAGGGAGCCATCCACGAATACGGCAAAATCAACTTCCCGACCCTCCTTGTCCCGTATATATCTCAACTCACAACGGTAACCCTCGAAATCCTCTATGAAATGCAACCGCTTAAGCAGGAGTGTAGCGATCAGGTTTTCAAATTTCTTCCCAGGACCGCCGATTACATCGCCATTGTCAAAAAAGTAAACCTTGGGCGGTTTACGGATCGCGCGAGGAATTGTACTGGCATACGGAGCAACCCTGAAAACAAGATACATCCTCTCAATCACCTCAAGCCATGCCTTGGCCGTTTGGGGAGCAATTTGCAAATCCTCGGCTAGGTTTGACAAAACCACCATGCCGCCCACCCTGGATCGCAGCATGTCAAGAAACACGGAGAGACCCTGGATATTTCGAACCGTCTCTAAATCTCGAATATCCTCCCGGATGACTTGATCCAACCTGGCTCGGCGCCAACGCCTGGCCTCACGTTCGTCACCAGACAAAAAAGGCTCAGGAAAACCACCCAGCGACATCAACCGTTCAAATGCGATCTCGGGATTAATCTCCGACGGAACCTCATCGAGGGTGAAAGGATGCAAACGCCAATAGTGATATCGCCCTACCAGCGAATCCCCACCCTTACGGTACACATCCAGTCGAGCGGAACCGGTCACCAGAATCTGGTGCTGGTTCCCATAAACATCGAAAACTCCCTTGGCCCAACTTTTCCAACGGTGAAACTTGTGCAACTCATCGAAAACCAAAAGATGATCCATCTTTGACCAACGTTTATTGAGCACAGCCTGGCGATCTTCATCCAAATCCCAATTGAAATACCGTCCGCCTTTCTCGGATTGCTGCAAAAGGGATCTGGCCAGGGTGGTCTTGCCGACCTGCCTCGGCCCCCCCAGAAAAACCATCTTACGCCCGAGATCACGCTGAATATATGAACCAATGCCGCGCACCCACGCTTTTTTAACCAAAATGAAAAATAGTCAAGTCTATTTCTGTCTTAAGCTTAAAATAGTCAAGTCCAATTTGTATCATATTCTAAAACAGTCGCGCATATTCCCGATCGCTGTATGCTTGGTATAGGTTTTAAATTCTTCTGGCCTTGCGGCCCGTGCCTGGCTTCTTGCGCCTTGTGGCTTACAACTGGGAGCTTTCTACTCCTCTGTCGTGCTTTTGTTTCCTTATCCGCAGCATCCGTTAAATCCATGGTTAGAGTTGTCCTGTCTACTTGCGACTCTCAACTTTCGACTCAGCCTCATGACTGTTTTTATATTTTCTTTAATATGGTCGCGCATAGTCTCCAACTCTGTATGCTTGACTTGGTTTTAGGGTTCTTCTGGCCTTGCGGCCTGTGCCTGGCTTCTTGCGCCTTACTACTACCCCCTTAATACTAGCCCCTTACGACTCAGTTTTTTCGAGCTGCTTTTATGTATTTTTCAAAATGGTCGCGCATAGTCTCCGCCACTGTGTACTTTG
>MPMA02263342.1_pt1 | contig 12185 bp, 2 predicted proteins | sample 1617361 | NCBI WGS metagenome assembly MPMA02 (sample SAMN05944807, study PRJNA350692) | marine metagenome | biome: marine; feature: ODZ; material: water; isolation source: 180 m water sample filtered on 0.2 um supor filter | place: Pacific Ocean | collected 2012-04-08 | depth 180m m | reverse complement strand
GCCGCTCCGTGAGAAGCGCGATCGACTTACCGATCCCGCTCATCGCCTCGGTCAGCTTCGCCAGCAAGGTGCCTTCGACCTCCTTCTCCTTGCCCTTGTTCTCGGCCTCCTTGTCCTTCCGCTCCTTCTCGGCCTGAGTCTCTTCCCCCAATGGCGACGCCGTGCCGATGAAGAGTTCCTTCGGCGCCTGCTTCGGAGTGGTTGGCGGCGCCTCCGCAGCAGGCCCCGTCGACACGGGCTTCTCCACGCCACGCTTCGCGCGTGCGATCGCCCATGGGTCCGTCTGCCAAAAGGGCGGTGCCAAGCCTGGTCCTCCTGAACCTGGTCCTCCTCGCCGCGCCAGCGGCGGCAGCGAGCTCGCACGCGAGCGAGGCGACGCGGGCACGGTCGGCAGTTGCCCTGTGTTTTCCAGCCAGGGCGTCACTGGCACGCCTGGCGGGCGCAGCCCCGGGAACGGGTCTGCGATCGCCGACTGCTCCGGCGGCCCGTACGCGGCGGCCGGGTTCACCGGCGTCCCGGTCCCGGCAGGAGTCGCGGCTCCTGCGGCCGCGGCGAGTGCCGCGTCTGCGACTGGAGCGGGCGTCGCTCCTCCTGGTGCTCCTCCAGCGCCATCGCCACTGCTGCCTTTCGACGCCATGTCAGGAGATTGTTAGAGAGAATGGGGAGGGTAGCTTCACGGCTAATTTGATCTTGCGATCGAATTAGCTCCGCTACCATCAGCGGATCTTAGTATTTTCAGAGAGTCTTGAGCCGAACCGTAACGTTGCGTGGGTGGTGCTTTCCTCACACACATTGCCCACTTAATCAAGGTAAACATAACATAAAGAACAGCCAGTAGGTCACCGCAACCCCAGATGACCTACTGCCGGAGTGGCGTTAACGGAGGCGTGAGTAATGGTGGTCCGGGAGGAGAGTATTTCCCAGACCCCCCCACGGACGCGTCCACCAAGACGCGTTCGTCAGAAATAGCTCATTACTCAAGTCGCCCGTCTTCGCCTCAAGAAAGTGGTATGAATTCCTCATGAGGCTCTCAAAAGCTGAACATACGGTTTGCCCCCTCATGAGGTCCTCAAAGAAAAATCACAGAACCGTCCGTTAGGGGAGACAAGATCTCCCCGACAGTACTTGAGGGAACCTCGAGGTCGAATCAAGTCCTTAAGAACAGTCGTAATTTGCACCCCAAAACTGTACAGAAAATTGACAAAAGAGAGAAAACCCGAGTTTGGCGGGTACCCGCCAAACTCGTGCAAATCGGTTTCTGCACGAATATTAATGAAAATCAGGACGCAAAACGCGAAACGCTATGTAGCATGCAATCGCAAATCCTGACGAGCTCATCGCTCATCACCCTCGGGTCGCCGTCTCCGTCCATGGGCTTGACCTTGATCCCTGATCTTCCTGGCGATAGCCATGCCCGTCTTGAGGACCGTGTCGTGCGAGTCCTCCTGGAGATCATCGAGCTGGTCCTCGTCGGGGGCCTGGAGAGGAGGGTACTTCTGGTCAAGGTCCTTCTGCTCAAACGCGAGGTGCGGCATGATGGTCGCCTCCATCTCAGCCTCCACCTCGTTGATGTTATCGCCCCTGACGCGCCTGTCCGCTTCCGCCATTGTCACACGGCCGGAATCGCCTTGTTTGACGTGCGGGGCCGACGCGGCCCGGCCGTCAAGATACCGACATCCGAACAGGTCGATGAGGGTGTCGAGACGCTGGCGGCTGGCCGTGTGCTTCGTGAAGAGGTCCGCCGGATTGGCCTCGCCCAGCACCTTGCGCAGGTCGACACGGCCCATGCGGACGGCCTGCTGGATCCATAAGGTGTGGGTGTCGAGATGCCGCAATTTGCCCAGTCCTTGGCGTGAGCAAATGCCGATTGCGGCACTCGAATCCGTCCACACCCTCAACGGAAGCTCGATGCCGAGGTCCTTCAAGAGGGCCTGGTAGCCCAGACCTTGGCCGGCGCCCCGGATGACGCCCGCGAATTCGGCCTCTCCCGAACTCAAGGTGACGCTCGCTTGTGTAGAGGCCCAATGCTTCACGGCGTGCCGTCCCATCATGACGCATCCACCCGATGTGGATTTGCGTGTTTTCGGGCACCCGGCCCAGTCTGTGTCCGTATAGACGTCGATGCTGGACACAGACTGCTGCTTGAACTCGTAGACAAGCCGTTGAGCGGCGTTCAAGTAGCGACATAGCCGTTTCATCGCCTTCCACGCCTGGGCCGTGGGCTTAGACATCCATCGACACACCTCTTTGCATGCGAATTGGATGTCGGGACGATCGGCCGCCACGTAGTTGCCTCGGGCAGCGGCGGCTCGGAAAGCAGTGGTCAGATGAGCTGGCAGGCTGTCGTCCTCCTCGAGTTCCTTGAAGGTCGGTTTGACGCTCGGAGTGGACACGGCCTTTGCGCCGTCCAAACCGCATTCTGCAATGAGGCGCTCGATCTGGCGTGGATCGGCCTCATAGGTGACGCGATCTTCGCACCATCGGACGATGCGGTTGAGCATCCTGCCTTCCTTGGCGTCGCCAGGGCCGGGGCCCATACGGGGCTCCACCGTGATCTCGTACTTCTCGGCAACGGCGCCCTCCAGCCAGTCCAGGGCCGTCGCGGGACCGCTCGACACAAAGTCGTCGCCATGCACGGAAGTGGCGACCTGCTTCTCGCGGTGGTAGAAGACGTTGGGACATGCGTCGCCTTGACGAAATCCGAGACCCACCAGGAAGGAGCTATACTCCTCCTGCCACCCGTCGGCGGCCATCCTGGTGCCGTACATGTGCCTCAAGAGGAGGGCCACCATCGTCTCGCTGTCCGGGTCCTCGGCGGGGAGTTGGACGAACGTCGGCGGATCCCGTGAGTCGATCTCAGCATTGAAGTATGCCCGTTTGACGTCGATCCGACTCAGTTGGCTGCGCGTCGCCGACAGTGGGCTCCAATCTGGCTGGTGTGTGCCGATTTTCGTCATCGCGAGGCTGATGACCGTGCGGAGCGCTTCCAGAGGCGGGGCCGGCGCAAAGTAGCTGTTCCCTGAGGTGTCCATCGCCTTCATTTGACGTGCGACGAGACGGGAGCGATAGTTCGGACACATATCGTCTCCCTTATTCACGTCGACCCATCTGACGCTGATGGGCGACTTGCATCCTCGTGCTCGTGCTTGTTGGCGAGTGATCTTCTTCCAGACCTTCTTGCTGTGGAAGAACGCCATTTCCTTTGCCCGGGCCTCTTCTACGAGCGCGTCTTTGAGGACGAGCCCGGTCAAGTCGTCGCGATATCGGCCCGAGTAGCCCTGTTCAGGGCCGTGGAGGTTCCTCTCGATTTCGGCGTCGTCATCCGGAGCTTGGACGCCGTAGCAGCCGTCTTTGAGAAGGCCGTCAGCGCACATCTGATCACGGACTCCTCTGAGTAGAGCTCGGCATAGCCCTCTTGGGTACCTCTGCGCGGCACGAGCGTGCTTGCCGCAGCATGTGCGGTGTTTGCCTCCTTCCGGTCTCGAGCACAGGCCGCCGATGCCCTCACAGCGTCTGGATAGTGCCCGTCCGATGGCGATGCTGTTCGTCATGAACCCGGTAGGCTTGAGGATGGGATCTCCTCGTTTGCTCTGACCGTCATCTTCTTGAGTTCGAGCGCCATACTGACATTGGTCGCCTCGAACTCGTTCGACTCCGTCCTGGTTCATGATCTTCTCCACCGCCTGCAGCTGCCATGAAGTCGCCCAGTACGGGTGCTCGTGGACGAAATATCGACCGCCGTCGATTTGTTCCTGGTAGAGCTCGCAGACGAAGTTTATGTGGACGATCGCCGCCGTCTTCGCTCTGTCCACGGCCCCGCGGTCGCTGCTTCTGGCCGCGTTGATCGCCTGGAACGTGCAGAATTGCTTACACTCGGGAGATCCCACCAGGACGTAGGGCTTCTGCTCCCTGAGTAGCTGCCGTGCCCTCTCACGCTTGTGCTCGATGCTGAAGTCCCATGGCTGGTCGTCGCTGGGGTCGTTCACGGTGAGATCGAGCGCGTAGCCCGGGAGCACGTGGCGCATCTTGCTCTTCCTGATGAGATCGGTGACGCGAGGCGGAGAATAAATCTCCGAGACGATGCGACGCGCGGCTCGAGATGCGTCTTTCTGATGCACCTTGCCGCTGCTGCCCATCTGGGCGAGGAGGAAATTCGAGACCTCGTCGTCGAAAGAGGGCTCGAGCTTGCCGATGGCGTTCATGACCTCCATGGATCCGACGAACTCCATCTCGACGTCGTTGCCTGCGTCGCCAGTGTTGTCGACTAATTCGCCGTCGCTGTCTCTCGGGCACCGAGACTCGGCGTCGCTGCCGTCCATCGCGTCGTCTTGTCCAGGCTGCCACGTGCTGGCCCTTGCGACGTCTGGATCGTAGAAGGGAGGCGTCGCGGGGGCCGCACCGCCGCCGTCGACGTCCCGCCATTCTGGCTCCTCCTGGGAAGCGACTCTGGCCTTAGCTGGCGGCGTCGCGCCCGCGCGTGAGGCGCCGGATGTGGTCGTGCTCGTTCTGGCCGCGGTCTCCTCGGGATTCACCGGAGCGTCGTCGTGGGCCTGAGGTGCTTGTCGAAGATCAGCTGCTTGATTACGGCGTAGTTCGCGTGGCTCTCCGTCAGGGGCACGAGCGAGGAAGGTGCGAGCAGTCGTAGTCGGAGACGTAGATGCAGGTGTAGGAGTAGTCGCAGTGGAGCGTTCAATATGCTCCGACATCGCTTGCGTAATGCGGTCTTCTTGAAGCTGTAGACGCGCGCGTCCCTCCTCGTGCTGACTGAGCGCCTCGACGATGCGGCTACGGCATCGCTCACTGTGCCCGCCGCCAGGTCGTGCCTTTCCATACCTTTGTATGTACTTGCACTGCGGGCAGTCCGTGTCGTAGCCGTACTTGGCTAGATCGGACTGGTTTATGCGAAGGCGTCGGATCGCAGCTTGCTTCAAGGCATCGGCGGTCGGCTTAACCTCGGTCGCCGCGTCGCCGAACCTGACCTCGTCGCGCTTCTTCTTGTCGTAGCCCGTGCCCGGCATGACGCGAAGCTGCTCCAGCCCGCTGGTCTTCCACCTCTCCTGCTCGGGTACTCTGGAGATGGACCGTGCGGCGACGTACCCGTCGGCGGTCGCGATGTGGAAAGTGTTCGAGCCGCGGTTGAAGCCTAGGAAGACGCCCTCCTTGCCCAAGGCCCCGGTGTTGCCGTCGGGGGCATGCTGCGGGCCTTTCGCGGGGTACCGATAGAGGACCGTCTCGCCGAAGCCCAGTAGCTGCTGCGCGAAGGCTCGCCCGCGTACGCGAGCCCAGGCCGTGGCGCCGTCGTCGCCGCGCACGAGAGCATTGAGCAGCAAGGTCACGTGCTCAACCATCCAGGCCATGATCGGGTGGTCTACCGGGATGTACTTGTCCAGCCTCTGCTCGAGGCACAGTTTCACGGTCCTGAGCATGCCGCGTACCAACCGCACGCCCACCTCTGTGCCGCCGTTTGACTGGGAGTCGTAGGTCGCCGGGTCCTCCTTCGTCATCTGCTCGAGGTCCTTGAACTCAACCTTCGCGAGGCCCATCACGCGGTGCACCAGCGCTTGCAGCGCCGGTTCGCCATCAGCCTTGATGATGATCTTGGTGTGGCCGAGCCATGCCAAGTCTGCGAGGATCGTGTCCACCACCACGTCGTTCTCGCTGACGCCCTTGTGCTGGACCACGTGTGCAAAGATCGCCTTGGTCTTCATGCACCGGATGAGGATACACTTGACGACGTCGCCGTGCGCCCTGGCTCGGTCCAGAGCTCGCTCGCCCTCGTCGTCCATGGTGTACTCGAGCTCGTCGCGCTTGCGTACTCCGCCCTTCGTGAGGAAGAAGTAGTCGAAGCCCACGATGGGGATGACCGAGCCGTTGGACTTTCGATGCTGAAATCCACGGCCTCGGCCCAGATTGCACCATCTGCACCACGACCTGTAAGGCCAGTGAGTCATGCGGTGCTCCTCGACTTGACGCCGCGTGGGTTGGCCAGGGTCAGGCGCTATCTTGACGGCCTCGACCTCGTCGCTACCGTCGTCGATCCTGATCTCCATGCCCTCGTCCACCTCATCGTCAGCCGGAGCGAGTAGTGACTCACAGACCTTCTCATCATAGGTCGTGATGCCGCAAACAACACAACGTATGTCAGGTCTTACGGATGCTGGAGCGCGTTGCTGTACGGCTACTTCTCCGGCTCCTGCCGCCGAAAAGGCGACATCGTCATCTCACCCACGTAGAGGTTGCCGGTCCGGTCGTACTGAGCGACTGGTCTCACCCTCTTCAGAATTTCCTCAACAATGCCGGGCGGCACAACGACGCACTTCTTGTTGTTGAAGAGCACGTCTTGTTTGCCAGTGGGGTGCTCCTGAGGCCCACAGACCGTACTCACGGAGTGCAGGGGCCGTGTGACGTCGGCGAGTTGCCATCCGCAGCCAACGTCCCCATGCTCGGAGCTGAGCTTGGTCACGCATGAGCCGAACCTCTTGATTCGCCCTCCTCCTGCGCCCGTGAAGTGCGTGCCCGTGTCGTTTGGCACAACCTCGACGCCGTCCGGCAGCTCTGCGGGATGCACGACGTTGGCGACTGCGCCCGAGTCAATGGCGGGCTTGATCTTGACGCTCTCGATGGCCGTGGCGATCATGTCGTCGTCCTCACCGCCGTCCTCATAGTCCAACACGTTGAGGGTCTCTTCGTCGGCGATGTGCTGGATTTCCTTCAGGGCCGTCTCGAAATCAACGACCCGTCTCCGTGGCCTCGGCGGCATGTGAGGTTTCGCTAGGCAGCTCTTCAGTGGGGGGTCCCATGCCTTCTTGGCCGGCCTGCCGTGGCTCGAAGTCGAGCGCGTTGCTGCCGCCAGTGATTCCTCATGGTGATTCCCGCCGAGCGCGTCCCACATGGTCGCGTCGATGAACGAGCCGAGATTCCTGGCCGCGACTGTGGGACGTGGAGGTCGTCGGCCGCCACGGGGCCGCACGTCCTGGAAGCCCTCGTTGTCGACCATGAAGAAGCCCTTGAGGGAGTCGCCGTCCCCATCGACGGCGTTGACGATCCTCTTGTTGGGGCACTGCCTGCTCGAGTGCCCCTTTTTGCCGCAGCTCCAACATGTCCTGTCCTCGACCGCGATGGGAGGCTTCGGACAGCGCGTCGACGGGTGCTCCTCATTGCAGTTCGGGCACTTGCGGGGCGGCCGCGCCCCCGTCGCCGAAGGGGGGCGTGACTGGCTCGGGGCTCGGCTCTGTGGCCTATCCCGCTGCGTCTGCCGCCCGCGCCGCTGCTTCCACTTGTCCACGACGTTGACGAGGTCCTCCATGTTCGAGACGCCCTGCAAGATGTTCATGTCGAAGAAGGTCTTGTCGTCGTCGTCCCCGATCTGCGACTGCTCGGCGCTCACCGCATGGACGGGGAGCTTCTTCTGGTCGAGCAGCACCTGCGCGGACTGGACGAGGACCATATCGCGGAATTCTTCGAAGGTGCCCTTATCGCTGGAGTTCCAGAGCAGCGCGTTGCGCAGCGCGGCTGGGAGAATGGCCTTGAGGTCGGACTTCTTCTCCGTCTCGCCCTGTGGAGTGCCGCCGGCGAGGATGTACTCGTTGATGGTGTTCTCGAAGGCGGCGATCCCCTCCTCAACGCGCTCTAGGTCCTGGATCGGGCGGAGATGCATGGTCTTCATCTCCCGCCTGAGCGTCTCCAAGCGGATAGCCTTGCCGTGGTTGACATGGCGCGTGACGAGTCGCCACGCATCGACGCCGTTCAACACCTCGGCCCGCTTGAACAGCGTCTCCGCCGAGCCTGAGAGCGCCGTGGATAAGAATCCCCATATGGCGGTGTTGGCCGTAAGGACTTGATCCTCGGTCATCCTCCCGCCGACGGCCTCGATCAGCTTCTCCGGGGCGATGATGTCGAGCTCCTCGTCCTCGGCCCACTTGAGGATCTTGCGCAGGACGGGGGCACGCGCGATGAAGTGGCGCTCGACCTTGCCCTTCCACGCGAGGCCGCCCTTCACGCCGTTGAACCGGTACTCGTCCTGGCTGGCGAGCTTCTCGTCGAAGACGGCGCGTTCCTTGTACCCGATCGCTCCGATGGGGTCCTTGAGCTCGAGGGGCAGCGACTTCTTGGCCTGGGAGTTCCCGCTGCCTGGAGTGCTCGACGGGACTGCGCCCTTGGGCTGCCAGGCCGTGTGTTGGAGAAGATCTGGTCCACGATGATCATGATAGTTCGGAGCTGGCTTGTTGAGCGTCTCCAGAACTTTGACCTTCTCCATGAGCTCCTTGACATGGATGCAGTGGCACGTCCCGTTGCCGCCCGTCACGGCCCTCAGGATGCTCATGTGCCACGGCTCGCCGTCGGAGCTGCTCGCCGCTCCTCCGGGCGGCGTGGGGGCGCATGGCGCTCGCCATCCGCCACAGGCGCCTTGCTGCGTGCCCCCGCATGGCTGGCACTGCTCGCCGGCAGAAGCGCGCTCCGGCGAGTTTCCTGCCGCGCGTTCGACCTCCTGCAGCTGGGCCTTGATGAGCTCGATCTCCTGGTACACGCCCGTGACGCTCGTGGAGGCGAGGTCCTGACTGGCGGCCGTCAGACGGTCCTCCATGAACTTGAGGCGGCCGGGGATGTCCTTGAGCTCGATGAGGTCGTTGTACATCTGGTCCAGGAGGTTGAGCTTGTCGATGGTCCAGGCGGGATCCTTCGAGGGCTGAGCCACGGCCTTGATGTCGAAGATCTCCTTGGCCTGGTGCTGCAGCGCGGCGACGATGGCAGCACCCTCCTGGGGCCGGGCCGTGTCGAGCTCCTGCAGCTTAGCGGCCATGATGCCCTCCCGGCTCGCGGCCCCTCCGACGTGCTCGTAGAGGACGTCGAACTTCGCCTGGATCTGCAGGATCTGGTGCTCGAGCTTGTCGACGACCGCGCCGATCTGTGCGCCCGGGCCGCCTGCGAAGAAGGTGGCCATGCGCGCCGGCACCTGCTCGAGGCCCGTGGCGAGGTCGGTCTCGAGCTTCGCCTTCATGCCCGAGAACTCTGAGCGGAGGTCGAAGCCGACGCGTCCGAAGCCGCCGATCATCTCGCCGTGATCGCGCAGCTTGGCGTGGTCCCGCTCCGAGCTCTGCATGATGGTCTTCACCGCGTTGGCCACATCATCACGCCACATGTGGTCACGCTGGGCCATCTCCTCGAGCTTCTGGACGCGCTGCTCGAGGGAGGTATCCGCCGCCGAAGGCTCCAGAGGAACGTGTGGGCGGATCTCTGGGCGCCGTGCCTGCGGAGACGGCGTCCGCGACATGGGCATCCGCCCGCGCAGGCCGGGGCGACGCTTGCTCTGCGAGAGGGACCGGCTGTCCCGTGGGCCTGTCGATGCCCTGGCCTTCTGTGAGCGCGCTCCGGGCGCTCGGCTTCCTGCGGCTGCACGCCGCGCTGATCCTTCCGCGTCCTGCATCTCGGGGGACAGGGCAAAAAGGTCGCTGAGGGTGTCGTCGTCTTGAGCGGCGGGCGACACGTTGTGCGGAGTCATCGCCTCGGACTGACCCTGGCTGGGCGCTGCAGGAGCGCCGCCGGGGTTCTGCAAGCCAGCCGAGAGCGACGAAGCGGCAGCCGGATCCTGAACACCGGCTCCGCTACCATGTTTACTGTCTAATACAACGGGAACGGATGGCTGCATCGTGTCCGTGTATCTGCTTGTTCACTTTGTTTTTCCGCTTTTGTTTTGAAACCCTTAAGAAAGAGTTGAGAAGAAAGGGCTCGAAAAGACTTGAGCCAAAGGGGTGGCCGGAATACGCCTGACTTCACCCATAGCTCCACAGAGGGATAGGATAGAAAACACCTATAACCCTCGGAGTCATTGTTAGTTTGGTTCTGAACGCAAACTAATTATGACTCCCCTTTGTGAACCCAAACCCGGCCTCTTGATGACCACCCTTTGGGTTCAGGAAAAGGGATGAGTCTAGGGTTCCTGGAATCCTAGACTCCGACACAAACCTCAGCCCTGTGGCTGATCAAGTAAAGCCCTGTGAGGCTAGGACGGGCTTCTCCTCTAGGCACTCCTCCTCCGAGAGGGCGTACAGCTCGTGCTCGGTATCCAGGTTGAGCACGTCCGTGGGTCTGTCCTGCGCTGGTCGTACCTGCTCTTGCCGCCGGCTGAGGGATGCTTTGTAACGAGTGTTCCCCCCCAGCGCGGCGGCCTCTTCAAGTTCCGAAGTAGTGCAACGACAGGGTTTTTCCGGCGACCGTGCTGGGACGTCTCCCTGCGGATTTCTTCGCTCAGCTCGAGGCCCTTCTGGTAGACGGCGTCTTCAGTGTCCGTGACAAGGTCCTCCAGTGGCTCATCGTCCGGGGCGGTGAGGCTAGGATGGAGTTGATCAAGCTCCTCCTGCGTTCGGGCGAGGTGCGGCATCAGGAGAGTGGGTTCGGCGACTTCGTCAAGCTCCTGGTCCGCCGCTGCCATTGTCACTCTGGACGAGGCACCCTTGCGCATTGATGGGGCCGACTCGGCTCGCCCATCAAGGTATCTACAGCCGTACAGAGCGATCAAGCTCTCTAAGCGCTGCCGGCTCAGGCTGTGTTTGGTGAGTAGGTCGGCCGGGTTGGCTTCACCATCTACCTTGCGCAAGTCAACACGCTTGGATCTTACGGCCTGTTGTATCCATAGCGTGTGCGTGTCTAAGTGTCTGAGCTTGCCTAGGCCCTGTCGTGAACAGATCCCCAGAGCCGCGCTGGAGTCTGTCCACACCCGTAGAGGCAGCTCGACACCCACGTCTTTAAGCAGAGCTTGGTACCCCAGGCCTTGCCCTGCTCCACTGATCACGCCTGCGAACTCAGCCTCCCCTGAGCTCAGGGAGATACTGGTCTGAGTCGAACTCCAGTGCTTCACCGCGTGCTTGCCCATCATCACGCAGCCTCCGGAAGTAGACTTGCGTGTGAGAGGGCAGCCGGCCCAGTCTGTATCTGTGTAGACGTTGATCGCGTCGACTGTCTGCTGCTCGAACACGTACACAAGACGGGGCGCGCCTGCCAGGTAGCGGCAGAGCCGCTTCATGGCTTTCCAGGCGTGCAGCGACGGCCTCGACATCCACCTGCAGACCTCCTTGCAGGCGAACTGAACATCGAGGCGGTCGGCGGCGAGGTAGTTACCTCTTGCTGCTGCTCCGCGAAAAGCGGTGGTCAGGTGCCCGGGGAGCTCGGCACTGTCCTCGTGCAGCTCCTGAAAAGTGGCCTTGACGCCTGGCGTCGCCACTGCCTTGGCGCCCTCAAGGCCGCACTCTGCCACGAGCCTCTCGATCTGTCGCGGGTCGCACTCGTACTCGATGCTGTGCTCAAGCCATCGTATGATGCGATTCAGCACTCTGCCCTCCTTCGCATCCTGTGGGCCGGGTCCCATGCGAGGCGAGATCGTAATCTCGTAGTGCTCGGCCACCGCCGCTTCCAGCCAGTCTAGCGCGTTCGCGGGGCCACTCGACGTGAAGTCGTCTCCATGTACTGACGTGGTGATCAGTCGCGTAGGGTGCCTGAAGACGTTCGGCGAGGCGTCGCCCTGCTTGAAGCCGAGGCTCACCAGAAGAGTACTGTATTCTTCCTGCCAGCCGTCGGCTGCTCCCCGAGTCCCGTACATGTGCCTCAGCAGCTGGGCACACATACTTTCCGAGTCGGGGTCCTCCTGCGGGAGCTCTACAAACGTCGCAGGCTCGTTGTCGTCGATCCTGGCGTTGAAGTACGCGCGCTTCACGTCGATCAGGCTGATCTGTGTGCGCGTGGCCGAGTTGGGGTTCCAGTCGGGACAGTGCGTGCCCGTCTTCGTCATTGCCATGCATATGACGGTACGGAGCGCCTCAAGCGGCGGCGCTGGCGCAAAGTAGTTCTTGCCTGAGGCGTCTGTGGCCTTGAGTTGTCGAGCTACAAGTCGTGACCGATAGTTTGGGTGAAGGTCGTCGCCCTTGTTGACGTCGACCCACCTCACACTAATCGGTCTGCGCCCTCCCCTGGCACGTACTTGGTTCTTCGGAATCTTCACCCAGACTTTCTTGGAGTAGAAGAAGGCGAGTTCCGTTGCCCTGGCCGCCTTGACGAGCTCATCCTTCAGAGTCTGGTTCGTGAGGTCGTCTTTGTAGGCGCCGCTATAGCCCTGAGCGGGGCCGCGGAGATTCTTCTCGATCTCCTCCTCGTCGTCCTGGATCAGGACCCCATAGCATCCGTTCTTCATGAGG
>MPMA02225629.1_pt1 | contig 12189 bp, 10 predicted proteins | sample 1617361 | NCBI WGS metagenome assembly MPMA02 (sample SAMN05944807, study PRJNA350692) | marine metagenome | biome: marine; feature: ODZ; material: water; isolation source: 180 m water sample filtered on 0.2 um supor filter | place: Pacific Ocean | collected 2012-04-08 | depth 180m m | reverse complement strand
TTCCACCACCGGGAGTGTAGCGGGTATGACCTTCATCAATTGCACGTTGACCGGCTAATCGAATATTATTAGGTGTTGGAAAATCTGGCTCTCCTACGCTGAGGTTTATGACAGGTTTTCCAGCTGCCCGAAGCTCTGCTGCCTTTGCGGTCATGGCTAGGGTAGCAGAGGGAGTAATTCTTCCTATTCTTTCAGTCAACATTAATTAAGTACTCATTGAATCGAGAAATTCACGATTGCTTTTGGTATGTCCCAATTTTCCTAGGAGGAATTCCATTGCTTCTACATTGGTCATTTCATCTAATAATTTTCTTAATAACCAAATTCTGGAGAGGTCTTTTCGACCCATAAGTTTATCTTCCCTGCGAGTTCCTGATCGTTTTATATCCATAGATGGATAAACTCGACGATCACTGAGAGATCTATCCAACACCAACTCCTGATTACCGGTACCCTTAAATTCCTCAAAAATAACTTCATCCATTCGACTACCAGTATCAATTAAGGCGGTTGAAATAATGGTAAGACTTCCACCATCTTCAACATTACGTGCAGCACCGAAAAATCGCTTAGGTTTATGAAGAGCGTTTGAATCTACACCACCTGTAAGAATTTTTCCACTATGGGGAATTACGGTATTATAGGCTCGAGCTAAACGAGTAAGGGAATCTAACAGTATCACCACATCTTCGCCCCCCTCTACCATTCGTTTTGCTTTTTCAATAACCATCTCACTTACCTGCACATGCCTTTCTGAAGGTTCATCAAAAGTAGAACCAATTACAAGGGCATCCACAGATCTTGACATATCTGTCACCTCTTCAGGGCGCTCATCAATAAGAAGGATTATCACCTTAATTTTTTTATCATTAGTTGTTATGGCATTGGCAATTTTCTGCATGAGCATAGTTTTACCAGTTTTAGGTTGTGCCACTATAAGTCCACGCTGCCCTTTTCCAATAGGAGCCAGAAGATCAATTATACGTGTTGAATACTCCTTTGCTGTAGTTTCGAGCTTAATATGTTCTTCAGGGAAGAGGGGGGTTAAATTATCAAAATATACAATATTTCTATTTTTTTCTGGAGCCACTCCATTTACAGTATCAACTCTAAGTAATGCAAAGAATCTTTCGCTGTCTTTTGGTGGACGAACCTGCCCGGAAATTTGATGCCCCGTTCGGAGTTTAAATCTTTTAATTTGAGAATGAGAAACATAAATATCATCGGGTCCGGGTAAATAGCTATAATCTTGGGAACGTAAAAAGCCATAACCATCTGGCAGGACTTCCAATACACCGGAAGCAAAAATATTCCCCTTTTTCTTTGCCTGAATGCCTAGAATTTCCTTTATGAGATCCTGTTTCCGCATTCCGGAAGAATCGGTTGACCCAAGATCACCTGCAAATTTTTGCAGCTCTTTAACTGTCAACCCTTGTAGTTCACTGGTATCCATGTAATATCCTTTTGATTAATATTGAATTATGAATTGAGAAAAATTGAATTTTGGATTTATCGAGGAATAGGGAGTTGTCCCCGTGTTCAAATATAAGGACTCTTTAATATTTGTCAAAGGATATTTTAAACACCTTGCTCACTGCAGGTCCAAGGTAATGAGAACCAATAATTGCCATACCATCCCCAAAAGAAATATTTTCTATACCATGTTGTATGGCTTCCTCTGGATTAGAGATAATTTCAGTTTGGTTTATTTTATTAAAAAATGCCCTCAAAACATGACCATCCATAGGGTTATGCCCTGGAGCTTCTGTACAGATAATATGATTAAATACCTTTTGAAAAGTAGAAACCAATGGTTTTATATGTTTTCGAGCCTGAAGCGCTATTATTAAAATAGATTTACCCGTAATTCCCAATGATGAATAATATTCTAAAAAGGACTGTATACTTTCAACGTTATGTGCAACATCAAATACAATATGAGGATCTTCTCTAATTTGCTGATTTCTCCCGAACCATTGTACAGTATTTAATCCTTTTTTTAGAGAAGATTGTGGAATATAAAAATTATTGATAAATTTAAGAGTTGAAACAGCTAAATGAGCATTCTCTTGTTGATTTAAACCAGGAATATTAACTTTATATTCCGAGGGCGTTTTATCAGCTACAAAATGTATTGGAGCGCCTATTTTTCTCCCTTCATTCATCAATATTTCTTTCGCTTCATTTTTCTGTTTCGCGCTTATACAGGGGATATTATATTTTAATATTCCTGCTTTTTCAAAGGCAATTTCAGATAAAGTATCACCTAAAATCTCCACGTGATCAAGAGAAATAGGGGTTATTACAGTTGCTAAAGGTTCACAGACTGACACACTATCCAACCGGCCGCCTAATCCTGTTTCTAAAATAGCAATATCCACATTTTCTTTTTTAAAATACCAAAATGCCATTGCTGTAATGGTTTCAAAAAAAGTTGCTCCAGTTTTTTCAATTTGTTTTTTAAATGTTCTGATAAAGACATCTATATCTTCATCAGAAATTGTATTACCATTAATACGGATTCTCTCATTTACTTTTACCAAATGAGGCGAGGTAAATAAACCTGTTTTGTAATTTGAAGTTTTAAAAATATTAGCCAATATTGCAGAAACGGACCCTTTGCCATTTGTGCCAGCCACCTGTATTGATGGTAAATCTGATTGTGGATTTCCACATACAGCCATCAATTCATGAGTACGTTGAAGACCTAGTTTAATTCCCCTTGTCTCAATAGAAAGAAGATATTGAACGGAATTCATTAAATGATGGAAATATGTACCACATTATTTAATTGACGACCTAAAAACCTGCTTCCTAACTCATCAAATTTTTGCGGGAAGTCAGTAACAAAATATTTAACAGGCTGTGATGATAGAGAAGAATTTTCATAATTTTGTTTTTTCAAATAGTCTTTCAGTTTAATTCCAACTGTTTTTCCAGAATAGACTAAATTAATTTGACTAGAAAGAACTTTTTGGATAGTATTTACCATGATAGGATAATGTGTACAACCCAAAATGAGTGTATCAATATTAATGTTTTGGAATTCATTTAAATAGGTTTTTGCAATATTTTCTGCAATATCCGTATTTGCCCAACCCTCTTCTATAATGGGCACAAATAATGGGCATGCAATCTCCTTTACATTACAACCGCTGCCGAGCTTTTGAAACATCTTAGTATATGCATTTGAATAAATTGTGCTGAAAGTGCCTACCACGCCTATATTTTTATTTTTAGTATGATTTATTGCAAATTCAACCGATGGCGTTACCACATCAAAAAGGGGAATATTGTACAACTGCTGTAAATGTTGAAAGGCAACAGCTGAAGCCGTATTACATGCTATGACTACGGCCTTAGTCTCATGTTTCTGGAAAAAGTCCATAATGTGCTGAGAATAACGGATAACCGTTTCAGCAGATTTAGTTCCATATGGCACATGGGCAGTATCTCCAAAATAAATGAAGGATTCGTTTGGGAGTATTGTTTCAAGAGACTTGAGCACGGTTAATCCACCTAGCCCGCTATCAAATATCCCAATAGGAGAATTTTGGGAGGGTTTAATTGTCTCCAATAAGAGGGTTTTCGTATTTATCTTTAAAATTAACCAATGCAGAAAAAATAGCTTGTGCTATTTTTTGCCGATAGCGAGACTGTCCAAGTAATTTACTTTCATTCTTATTACTTAGAAATCCAGATTCAATGAGGACATTTGGCATGGAAGCCCCTATAAGCACATGAAATCCTGCCTGCTTCACACCCCTATTTGGTGAGGTGAGCACTTTATCTAGCTCTCTTTGAATTTCAGCAGCAAGGAATTCACTTTCTTTCATAAACGAACTTTGGGCCATTGTGTATAAGATTAGTTTATCATTTGATAGTTCTTCATATTTATGAAAAAGTTCTTCCAAGGCTACTACTTCATTTTCACGTTGGGCGACTTCTATGGCATCTTTGGTTTTTCCTGGACGGAGTAGAAATGTTTCAAACCCCCTAACATTTGGACTCCCGGGAACAGAGTTTGCGTGGATGGAAATAAAAACTTTCCCACCGGAATCATTAGCAATCTTTGTACGCTTCCAGAGTGGAATAAATACATCTTCATCTCTAGTATAGATCACCTTAATTCCCATATTGGCTTCAACGAGTTTTCCAAGTTTTTTTGCGATGTCTAAATTGACAGTTTTTTCTTGCAACCCATTCCGCCCAATAGCTCCAGGGTCTTTGCCACCGTGTCCGGCATCAATAACTATTGTATCTAACATCCATCGCCTGCGCATCTCTTTTATTTTATCGGCGTTCTCTGCCATTGCAGTTCTGAGAAAAATAGAAATATTATTTTTATCTGTTTCAATTTCAAAATCATCAACTTTAGATTTTAACAGAAATGATATTTGTGCAGATTCTACGGATTGAATTGTTCGAACTCTTACCACAGGTTTTTGCATTTTTGATTCCACCAAGTTAATAGAGTCAACTAAAGCTCCGGCAATTGTTAAATTCAACCACCCACCTCGAGTAATGGATGCTGCCAAAACATCTTTAGTAAATTGTTTGGATGTATGAATTTTAATGATAGTTCCATTAACCTTGTTTTCCACCGAAAGACTATTCACATTATAAAGCGGCGCTGTTGTTAAGACAAATTTTTCTGAAGAATCAACTAGGGCAATTGGCAGACCCGATTTATTTAGAATATCAAGAAATGGAGTTATGGGGATGTAAAAATCATTACCATCATAAATAACAGGTAAATACATGTGATAGGTTTCATCATTAACACGAATAAATGAGGAGTGGGGAGATAATACTAACTTGACATTTTGAAAACGGAATTCGAGCTTTTCTTTATCATCGTAAAATATTGTACGGATGTTTTGGGTTTTGGCATATTCAATAGCAGAAATATATTTGGTGCCATTTATATCATATAATTTAGTTTTTGAAATCAATTCTGATTGGCCAATCAGCAATTGACATAGAAATAGCCAAAAGAAAAGTACCGATTTATATCTGAAAATTGTATAATTCATCCTATAAAATTTACCCTGAATGAAATTCAGAAAACAATATCCAACTGAAATCCAAATTCTGGGTTCCATTTTTCTAAATTTTCTAATACCTTTTGTGTTGAATAGCGAAATGAAAGTGAATTTGTGTCATTTAATTTCCAGTTTAATTTTGAGTAAATTGAAATTCCCTCTAAAAAATAAGGTTGAATTCTAAATTCTCCCTTTAACCCAGGCTCGATTAAATAAAGACGGGAATTCCAATTATCAGTATCAAAATAAACAGCACCCAAAACGCCAGACCAATTTTTAAATTGATATTTTAATGATTGTAATTGAATAAGCTTACCAGTGTGAGCACTTGGCATTAGGTGAACAGATTTCCATTTTAATACGATCATTTTTTTAAATGTGAAGGTATAATAGTATTTTTTATTCATTTGAAGATTATAAATGCCATTATCATTAAAAAGTTCGACATTTGTTTTTCTTCTGGCCTTACCTTCAAAATTAAAAGAGTCCTTTTTCTTATACTGAATTCCACTTAAAAAGTCATCACCCGATTTTATTGGTAATGAAGTTTTATTCTGTATTTCCCTATATAAATCAGCCCACCCATAAATAGTTATTCCATCCAATTTTTTCCGGACGGATATTAAAAACCCTATTTCATTTGATGATTTTCCAAACCCTGTGGTTGGTTGTCCCGAAATTGTTTCCCAATCAGTTGGTAATAATCTAAATTGCCCTAACCAGCTTATATTAGGATCATTTGAGAATAATTGGAAATACTGAGCAACCTTATTAGATTTTAGAGCAGTTTCTCCTGAACATTGTATAGAATTATTTTTTAATTGATAAGAGAGTGAAAGCGCTAAACCTCCTTCCTTGGGGAGAGTCCCCACAAACATTGCATTTACTATTTCCCAAGTTTTGTGAATCCCATATGAAACAGTTGAATTTTCTAATCCCATGAAATAATTTGCTGATTTGGTATTATTTAAAATAAACAACCCCGCAGGATTAGAGCTGGTTTCTGATCCTAAATAGGGCGAAATATTCCATCTTATTTTCCCCGGCGATAATAAATTCCCTGGTGATTTAATACTGTTATAATCACTACCATATAAAAGATAGTTGCCAGTTTGAATATGGGCATTTCCAATAATGATATTATATTGCCCAGTCTTAACAGACAAACATGCTTTTCTATTTTGGATAGACTCCATATAAGAGAATTTGTCTATTCGTAGACCCAGTTGGATCCAATTATTTTCGACTTGGATTTTCTGTTGCCAATTTTCGTTGTTTCCGTTAGGAATAATTCGTATTCGTTGAAAATAATTAGAAGAAGAATCTTCTTCAGGTTCGAAAGAATTTTGATTAAAATCTTCTGCATTTTTCCATATATTTTCCTGAGAAAAAGGTATAGAAAATAATAATATAATAATTTTATAAGTAGATTTTAAAACCATATGTCATTCCCAAATTGGGATGGTGTAGAATAAAAATTTCAGGAGAAACTTTTCCAATTAAAATATTACATCCTCCTATTATTTCCCTGCTGCTATTAATAAAACCAAAATTTATTGCCCAATTAGGATGCAGAGCATTCCTCCAATAAATTTTAAAATCAACGGGGTACAACATATCTTTCACTATTGAGAACACAAATCGATTTTGCTTATTTTCATGAAAAATTGAAATATGAATAATCTCTGGAATATCATGGTTTAATTTGGATTGGGTTATGAAATAGCCGTTTTTGTACTCAATAAAATATGAGAAGCGGGTTGGATTTGAGTACTTGATGCGAAATCCACTTGAAAAGGTATAATAAGTGGAATAGTTTTCTATGGAAATTAAATAAGTATTTAGCAATACGGCCAAATTATAATTATGACGCAATAGGTACTCAAATTTATTTTCTGTCATAAATTCATGATATAGTTTGTCCCCTGAAGATGCCATATAAAAAGCATAATTCCCAAAGGAAAAGGGGTGAGAATAATTTAGAGTAGCAAGTTTTAAAAATGGTTGACCAAAGGGTAGAATAAAGGCTACAGAATTATTAGATTTGTATGATTGAGTTGAATCTTGATTAGTAAGCAGAGTAGAGCCAAAGTATTGAAACTTAAAAGAATTTTCAAAGGCAGGATATGCAAATTGGGTTAGGACAATTAAAAAGCATATTTTTTTCATATTGTTAAGGACAAACTAAAAAATTATTGATTATTTGTTACATAATATACACCTCTTAATTAGTTTTTTTTCTATCAATTACACGAAACACTTTTTCTCCAGGTCTCACCATATGAAATTTTTCTTGTGCAATTTTTTTAATATATTCTGCATCGTTAGTTAATTTGTCTAATTCTTGAGCTAATTCAACTTCATTTTGTATATACAGATCAATCTCTGCCCGAATTTGGTTGCGTTCCTTTCTCAGTTGGTACCATCGAATAGCCCCCATATCATTGGAAATTAAGAACAATCCTCCAATAATAAATATTAGAGGGAAAAACATCATTCTCTTCGGGAATATTGATTTATTAGTTGATACCCTCTTTCTCAACATCCCAACAATGATCTCCCTGCATATCGACTGTTTCCGTTTAAAGTTTCTTCAATTCGAAGTAATTGATTGTATTTGGCTACTCTGTCTGTTCTGCAAATGGATCCTGTTTTAATTTGCCCTACACCAGTAGCTACAGCAAAATCAGCAATGGTAGTATCTTCTGTTTCTCCAGAACGGTGTGAAATCACAGAAGCCATTCCGGCAGCTTTTGCCATTTTGATAGTTTGCAAAGTTTCACTCACGGTACCAATTTGGTTTAGCTTAATTAAAATTGCATTCATGGATTTTTCATCAATAGCGCGTTGTAATCGTTTCGGATTGGTCACTGTTAAATCATCCCCCACTAATTGGACTTTTTCACCCAGAGCCGTATACAATAACTTCCAACCACCCCAATCATTTTCATCTAATCCATCCTCAATAGATATGATGGGATATTGATTGCAAAGGCTTACATAATATTCAATCATTTCTTCTGAAGTGAGATATCTATTTTCAGATGCCAGCTCATATTTATTTGTCTCAGAATTAAATATTTCACTAGATGCAACATCAAGTGCAATGGCAACCTCTGTTCCATTTTTATAACCTGTTTTTTCCACAGCTTCCATTAATAATTCAATAGCTTCAGTATTGGATTTTAAATCAGGCGCGAATCCACCTTCATCGCCTACATTGGTATTAAGTCCACCTTTTTTCAGAACAGATTTCAGTTTATGAAAAATTTCTGCACCCATTTGCAGCGCATGAGAAAATGAATTTGCAACAACAGGAAAAATCATAAATTCCTGAATATCTACATTATTGTCTGCATGACTGCCACCATTAAGAATATTCATCATAGGAGTTGGGAGAACATAATCAGTTCCTTCGTGAAGATACTCAAATAAATTCGTACCGCTTGAAACTGCAGCAGCATGAACAGTGGCCATTGAAACTCCTAAGATAGCATTTGCTCCCAGCCGACCTTTATTCTCAGTGCCATCTAAAGCAAGCATTGTAGCATCTATTGATGTAATATCGAATGCATCCATTCCAACCAGTTTTCCAGCAATTATCTGGTTTACATTTTCAACAGCTTGGTTGACAGATTTTCCACAATAGACTGTATTATTATCCCGAAGTTCTACTGCTTCATGCTCACCCGTTGAGGCACCACTAGGAACTGCTGCTCTCCCAAAACTTTTATCACTGAGGTAAATATCTACTTCCAAAGTGGGGTTTCCCCGGGAATCCAGTATTTGTCTGGCATGAATATTACGAATTTGACTCATATATTTTAATAATCCCTTACCAATGATTTAATTTAATTTATCCCAACTTTCTGAATCAGAAATAGGGAATTTATTTCAATTATTAAAAACCAATGAAAATAACCGTAAGAAAATTTACAGCTAAAGACACTAAGGACTGGGATGACTTTGTTAATAAGTCTAATAATGGAACCATGTTTCATACCCGACGCTTTTTAGGGTATCATTCTGAACACAAATTTCATGATCATAGTCTGATATTTCAAAAAAAAGAAAAAATAATTGGTGTACTGCCAGCGGCACTAATCGTTGAAAATGGGGAAAATATATTAGCATCTCACCCCGGTACATCGGTTGGATCATGCGCAGTACCAATAGAGTTATCATTTTCAGATGCACTGGGAATTGTAGAAAAATTGTCAAGTTATGGTGTAGAAAATAATTTTTGTAAAATTAGAATTACACAACCCCCACTTATTTACAGTAGACGTATTTCGCAATATATGGATTTTGCTTTTAGAAAAGCAGGATACCATTATCTACAAAGAGAGGTTTCAAGCATTTTATTTTTGGAACACTCTGTAAAGGAAAATTTAGTAAAATTCAAATCAACCCATAGAACTGCAATCCGGAAAGCAGAAAAATCTGGTGTAATAATCAAACAAACAGATGAATATGAAAACTTTTATAAAATACTTGAAAAGAATTTAAGCATTCGGCACAATGTCTCTCCTACACATTCATTATTAGAGTTGTTATATTTGAAAGAATTATTTCCAGATAGAATTATTTTGTTTGGTGCATATTTGAAAAATGAAATGATTGCAGGTGTCATCAATTTTGTTATAAACGGTAGAATAGTTTTGGCATTTTACGTAAGTCATAAAAAACAGTATCAAGAACTACGTCCAATAAACCTTCTCTTTTATAAGATTTTCGAGTGGGCAATCCAACAGCAATTTAAAGCATTTGACTTTGGTATTTTCACCGTAAATGAAATCCCAAATATGGGTTTAGCACGCTTTAAAGAAAATTTTGGATCCAGTGGTATTTTTAGAGATACAATTGAGCTGAATATTCCTTAATGTCGGTAAAATCTCTCGGAAAAGAATCCCTGATATATGGAGTAGGCCATGTTGCAGCCAGAGGTGTAACCTTTCTGCTTTTACCCATTTATACAAATTTATTTTCTCTATCGGATTACGGCATCATTTCCCTGGTTTATACCTTCTTAGGGTTTATGAATGTCATTCTACATTACGGACTAGACGCATCACTCTTGAAGCATTATGTACCAGCTGATATTGAGGAAAGAAAGTCCATATTAACCAATGCATATGCTTCCTTTTTATTAACGACAATTGTATTTTTATTATTTTTAGTGTTTTTCAGGAGTGATATATCTGGACTATTATTTGGAAACCCTCTCCCCTCAATTGCACTAATGGTAGCTGGAATTCTGTTTTTTGATGTATTATGGTCCATGCATGTATTACTACTGCGAGCAGAGGGGAAACCGGTATTCTATACCATTGTTAGTTTTATTAATGTTTTATTAACTCTTGGTTTAAATATTCTGTTTGTGATTTACTTGAAACTTGGTATTTCCGGAGTATTAATAAGCAACTTGATAACATCTGGCTGTATATTTTTTATCACATTTCCAATTATCATCAAACGAATTTCAATTACAACCCTATCTGTAAAACAGTGGAAACGAATGATGAAATTTGGTCTCCCCTTTCTCCCGGCAGGTATTTTTTCAATGATACTTGAATTATCCGACCGTTATATTTTGCGCTATCTTACCAACATTGAAACTGTAGGGCTTTATAATGCTGGCTATAAACTTGGAATGTTGATGATGCTTGTTGTTATGGGATTTAATATGGCATGGCAACCATATTTCCTAAAAAAAGAAAAAAATGAAAGAGAATATATTGCCAATGTGACAACCCATGTTTTATCAGTACTTGGTTTTTTATGGATTTTAATACTCATTTGGACAGATACTCTGGTAAAATTACAGTTTGGAGATTTCACCATTTTTGGCAATCAATACTGGGCATCAACCCAAATTGTTTCTATAATTACCTTGGCTTATATTTTTCATGCACTTTTTCTACTTCAGCTACCTGGAGTTTATTTATTGGAAAGGTCAGGGTTGATAGCATGGATTAGAGGTTTTGGAGCAGTTTCCAATATTATTCTTAATTTATTGTTTATTCCAGAATATGGAATAGTAGGAGCAGCTTGTGCAACGTGCATTTCATTTATTTTTATGGCGGTATTTATTTTTATGGTAAATAGGAAATTATTTGCCATAAAATATGAATGGAAAAAAATACTTCTAATTACTATCTCAGCTATTTCCATTTGGATTAGTGTTCACCAATTTCCTCCGGATAATGTTGGTAAAATTGGTTTTACAATTCTATATCCATTAATTATGTTCTCTATGGGAATATTACGGTTTAATAAACTTAAGACTTTATTAAATTAGTAGTGATATTTATAATTGACTCAGCATAAGATTGCGCCCCAAACTTTTTAATGACTGAATTACGAATTTCAGAAGGGTCAAATTTATCAAAGGATCTTATAAGTTTTTTCATGCCTTCAGCCAACTCTGATACCGAGCTGGGCGTGACAAGTATTCCAGATTTAGCAGTGATGATATCTCTTGGTCCCCCACAGTCAGTTGCAACGACGGGCAATCCACACGCCTGTGCTTCAACTAAAACCATACCAAAGGTTTCAATATCGGATGGTAGAACCAAAAAGTGACTACTATGAAGCTCATCTATTATCCGTTTTTGTGGAAGATACCCTGGTAACTCTACTAAATCCGAAACTCCCAACTTTTGGATTTGGTTTTCTATTTCATGTTTTAGAGGACCATCTCCAATCAGTTTCAACTTTGCCTTAATTCCTGAATGAACCAAATCATTAAATGATTCTAAAACAAGATCAATCCGTTTTTCGGGCCTGAAAAGAGAAATGCATACAATTATGAATTGGGGATTAATATTAGGAATTTCCCTTAATGTAAACAGGTTTTCATCAATGGGGTTAGGGAGGAGATTTAATTTATGTTTATGCGTATTAAAATTCTTTGAAATTGCATTTTTCAAGGAAGAGCTAGATAATAATATTTGAGAAGCCATTGAATATGTATTATGGATTATATTTTTCTGAAAAGTTGAGAATCCATTTGGGATTAAAAATTCTTTTAGATGCTCAGTTAATACAAATGGGATATCATTTTTATTTAATATTTCTCCCAATGCCCCACCAGCCCATAACGATGAATGAATCATTACCAAGTCCGGCAAACCATGAGTCT
>MPMA02133865.1_pt1 | contig 12199 bp, 9 predicted proteins | sample 1617361 | NCBI WGS metagenome assembly MPMA02 (sample SAMN05944807, study PRJNA350692) | marine metagenome | biome: marine; feature: ODZ; material: water; isolation source: 180 m water sample filtered on 0.2 um supor filter | place: Pacific Ocean | collected 2012-04-08 | depth 180m m | reverse complement strand
TAATTAATCATTTGATTTAGCAGTTAAAAGTCCTGTCAGATAATACACTCTGATGCTGAAAATGTGAAGGATGGGGTAAGCTTACTTCAACAAGACCATCTTCCTTGTCTGCACAAACTCTCCAGCACGAATCTGGTAGAGGTATACTCCTGCACTTACAACTCTGCCATGCATGTCTGTAGCATTCCATTGAACAGACTTGTAGCCTCCTTCCTGGATGGTGTTAACAAGTTGGGTTACCACCCTGCCCATCAGGTCGTAAATCGTGAGTGTAACCTGTGCCTGTTCTGGGAGGTCGTATCTGAGGCTTGTGATTGGGTTGAAGGGATTTGGATAAGCGGAATGTAAGACAAATTTTTGCGGAATTGTGGTAGATTGTGATTTTCTCAATATCAATTTTTCAATATCGGAATCCAAAGTGATTTTTTTCTTACCATTCATTGGGATTGCCGCACTCCACTTCGTTTCGTTCGAAATTACAGGGACTAACTCCCAAACCTCACCATCTTTTATATTACAGTCAAACGTAAGTGGATTGCCATCACTCATTACTTCAATTACACATTCGTCTGAAGAGCAGAGTTTGGCGTCATCGGAAAAGCGGATATCAAAAGCCCCTGAGGGAGGTTTAGGAGGTAAGCTGTAGCTCAGTTTTTCTCTGGCTGACAGTTCAATACCAAAGTATAAGTCCGTACTATTTACGGTGAAGCTGTTCGCTTTAGCTTTACGACTAAAATCCCTTGGTGCAGTTTTCGCTAATGCTCCGCTGGTTAAGGTAATATCTCCAGCCTGGAATGCACGGAGCCAGTAGCCGTAGCCTGGAACAATTATATCTGTTTCTACATATCCTTCATTGAAGCCGTACAGAGTACCTGGAACTAAAACACTGTCTGGATCAGAAACAGAATAGATGGATACATCTCCTGACAGCCCAGAAACAAGGTTCCAGTCTTCATTTAAACTGAGAGTAAGTTCATTTATTGGTGTTCCATCAATGGCGGTACTGCCAGCATTTGCAAATCGTAACCAGTACCCCTCGCCTGGGGCAAGGTCAGATCCAGATATGTATCCATCATCAAAAGAGTATAATGTTCCCTCTATTGACTCAGGGAATAAAAAACCGTACGAAGCATCTTCAACCTCAAGGGGCAAACCGACTAGGTTCCAGTCCACCTGGTGGAAAATTTCAATCGAAATCGCTGAGGTGTAATCCGATTCAAAGACTCCCATATCGACTATCGCATCACCATCTCCATTGCCATCCCATATTCGCTGGAAACCATCCAGGTCGGTTTCTGACACGACAGCGGAATTATCCCCTGTATCGACGCAGGGTGAATCAAATACCAGATGAAGATCTCTCTCCTGGGGATCAACAAAATCAGGTGCGGAACTGATATTCCCTTCACCCTGCCAGCCACCTTCGATGCACGAATAAGAGACCTGGACACGATGATCATCCGGATCCATATTCAGTGCCTGATTATCGTAGAAAACAATCGTATTTTCAATGATCATTGATTCAAATGATGCGCTTGCGATAATCCCTGTTTCTGCATTATAAGCAATTGTAGAGTTCACAACATGCACATCACCATAATTGCTTGCCACTATTCCAAAGCTGGAATTGTCAACAATCAGGCAATCAAAAATATTGATTTTCCCATATGTGCACAGCCCGCCTCCTATCGCTGCAGAGTTCCCCGATATGATCGAATGGGTCAACACTGCAGCACTGTCACTAGAGCAATAAAAACCTCCGCCGCGAACTTCAGAAACATTATTTTGGATTACACAATGATCAATAGTCGGCTCAGCGCTGTCACCAATGTAAACACCTCCGCCGCTTGCTGTAGCATAACCCCCCTGGATTGTAAATCCTACTATATGCGGAAACCATTGAGCTCCTCCACTATTGAACGTGACCACCGTTCCACTTTGATTACCATCGATCACGGTTTGAGAAATATAGCCGGTATCACCTGTAACAAGGTAAATTGAACCAATGGTAATACTGATGCTGCTGAGACTGATATTTTCCACATAGGTGCCGGGGTGGACCAAAATTGTATCGCCATCAGCGGACACAAGAATTCCATACTGAATTGTGGCAAATGGATTCGCTATCGAACCGTCTCCCTCTTCATCTGAACCGGTGGTCGATATATACAGAATATTCTCTGAAAACGGAAGATACGTGGCAGTAATATAATTTGCCTTTGTTTTAATTGCAGATGCCCCGCTGGCGTCCGTCACTGCTAAGCTCACTGTATAGACACCCTCATCCTCATAGATGTGAACTGGATTCTGTTCTATGCTTTCATCACCATCACCAAAATCCCAGTGAAAACCAGTTACCTCATAATCCTCAGGTATGGATTCATCAGTAAAACTCACTTCAAGAGGAGGATTCCCAAAGACCGGGGTTCCAGAAAAATCCGATACCAGTCCAGTAGCATGAATAAAATCCTCTTTCGTTTCAGTAGATGATAATCCATATTCATCAGTTACCGTGAGGCTCACTGTGTACATACCTCCCTCTTCATAAACATAGGTGGGATTCTGTTCCGTACTTTCACCTCCATCACCAAAGCTCCAGTCGTATTCCACAATTTGGCTGGATCCTTCGCTCGACATATCGCTGAATGTCACAGTTAAAGGATAATCACCAATCACTGGCTCTCCAGTAAAATCTGCTGTTGGTCCCTCTTCAAATGCCGCTAAAAATGCAAGCTTGGTACCCTGGAGGATTTCTTTTGTATCCAAATCCTGGATAAAGGCTACAAACTCAATATGCTGCCAGACCCAGGTATCCTCCAAAACAAACGATAAAAGGACATTTTGAGTATTACTGTCTGTGAAATCTAAAGGTGCTCCATTTTCATCCGGACTCATTAACCTCTCTACAAAATTAAGCTCTGTCTGCCCCTGCCAATTCTCAGGAATTTCAGATTCTGTAGCTACAAAGTGAAGCACAATATTTTCACTGGATGTTTCTGCTACCTTCTCAACAGTTATAGCAGCAAAAAATCCCTGGCCGGTATCATCTATGTTTAAAGTGATAACAAAAGAAGACGGAATAGATTTTCTCAGTTCATATATTGGCAGATAGGCTGAATACATGCTATTGGATTGGCTCCCGCCGACATAGGATTCTACACCATCAAATATGGCCGTGGGGAAACCCGTTATACCATAATAATCTATTCTGCTGTCACTATAATCATTGGTGTAATCATCTCCGTTATGATATTCAATTACTGCAACATCATGGCCATTTTCAATCAAATCATCCGCACCCATTGCAGCACCAGGACAAAACTGGCACCAGGTACCTGTACCTATTTCAAGCACTACCATGTCCCTTTCTACTTGTTGAGAACAAATTGGTACACAGAATGCCAACACGAACAAAACACGAAATGATCTCATAAATATACTCTCTTCATCCCTACAATTTCCCCAGAAGAATCAATTTGGAATAGTAATCAGCAGGTTATATGCAAAACAGCATTGGTTCCTGTACCTGCTGTTGCCAGATAATCGCACGCTTCTGCTGTTTTCATGATTTTCAACTCAATTCCCCTCTTTTTTGCTTCTGCTTTCATATCATCGGTAACAGGAAGACTACTATAAAATCCCGTTCCTATCACCAATTCAGTGCAGTTCCATGGGATATTTTCTGATGGTGTCAGAGGCGTATGTCCAAAATGTGCTTTGTGCTCCTTGCTTTTGCCTTTTTCTCTTTTCATAATATTGCCCCTATCCACTACCACATCCCTGTTGTATAGTTCTCCGTCAATTTCAATTCTTCCGAATGTTGCATAATGATATTTCATTTTGTACTCCTTTATTTGAGCAAGAGACGGTTCATTTTGACTTCCTCTAGTTAAACGAATTCGATGTTAACAGGTTGAATTTCTGGGTGTTCCACCAATGCTCAAAGTTAACTTTAAATGATATTAAAATTTTATTTATAAGTAAAAACTCCATATAGAAATATAAATAGAAAAAAGAAAAACAAAAAACCCAACCGAAGCCACAAACAAAAAAACCCCGCTAATACGGGGCTCCTTGCTTAAAAATTGTCTTTTTAATTTTCCCAGGGGAGTCAATTTGTAATAGATAGCTGTGTTTCCATTTTAATCTAATAATTCAGTAATGATTGGTTAGTGTCCTTCAATCCCTTTTACCGTTCCATCTTTGTTATAATAAGTCCATTTCCCATCTAACTCTCCATATTTACAGCTGCTTTCAAACTCTATCTGTCCATTCTCATACCATACAGTCAATTTCCCATCTAATTCCCCATCCTTGAGAGTCAATTCATTCTTTTTCTGTCTATTTTCAAACCAAGAAGTATATCCCTCTCCATTTTCTGATCGCTCCAAGTCTTCTTGAGTACGTTTCAATAAGCCTGATATCTCGTTAATACGAGCATCAACTTCTGCTCTCTGTTTCATCTCCTTAAGGGTCTTCTCCTTCTCAGCAGCAGCCTTCTCTGCAGCAACCTTCTCTGCAGCAACCTTCTCTGCAGAAGCCTTCTCTGCAGCAGCCTTTTTGAGTTTAGCTATTTCTGCAGCGGCCTTCTCTGTGGCAGCCTTCTCTGCGGCAGCTTTCTTTGCAGCAGCCTCTTTGAGTTTAGCTATTTCAGCAGCAGCCTTCTCTGCAGCAACCTTCAAAGCCGCCTTCTCTGCAGCAACCTTTTCTGCGGCAGCCTTCTTGAGTTTAGCTATTCTAGCAGCAGCTCTTTCTTTTTCAGCATTCAATTCTTCCTGTAGATTTTGAATTTCCAACTCGTATTCAGATTTTTTTACCTTCAAATGCTCTTCAACTTCTTCTTGAACCTCGGTTTTTGTTTCTGTTTCCAGTTCTTTTTTAATCTCTGCTTGTATTACTTTTTTTGTGGTTCCATCATCATTGTAATAAGTCCATTCCCCTAATAATTTATCATTACGACAGACTCCTTCCATCTTCTTCTGACCATTTTCATGCCAAAAAGTAAATTGACCGTCCTTTAGCCCTTTCTTGAAATTTCCTTCGATTTTTCTGTTTCCATTGGGCCACCACACTGACCAGCTTTGGTTTCTTTTCCCCTTATTGTGGAAATAATGACGTTCTTTCTCACCATTTTTATACCAGGAGATCCATTCCCCGTGCTCTTGTCCATCTTGGTAATAACAACCAAGTTTCTTTTGTCCATTTTTATGCCAAATAGTAAACTGACCGTCCTTTAGCCCCTCCTTGTAATTGCCTTCAATTTTTCTGTTGCCATTGGACCACCACGCTGACCAGGTTTGGTCTCTTTTACCTTCGTTGTAGAAATAATGACGTTTCTTCTGGCCATTTTCATACCATTCCACTCTTTCCTGGTCAAATTCACCGTTCACATATTGATATTTAGCATTCACCTTCCTGCTGGGGTAGTAAATAATCCATTTCCCATTTCTCCCGTTTTGAGGGATTCCTAATATTGGACTGATATTGCCTCCATCACCCCTGAGGAACCGACCTTTTGCTTTTGTAATGCCATCAAGGTAGTAATACGTCCATATCCCACTCATAAATCCATCTTTATATCTACCTTTTATCTTTGGATTTCCATTATCATAAAAGTCTCCAACTACACCTGTGTAAGGCTTTTCTCTTCCAAGCACATATACTAAACCGCCACGGGTATCTAAATCTTTCCATAGAACCTGTGAAAACAGAGGGGTGATAAAAACAAGTGAAGTGATAAAAAATAAGGTTCTTTTCATTTTAGTCTTTTAAAGATGGCCTATATAACTTACCCAGAGGAATCAGTTTGCAGTGTTACCCATAAACATGGCCGCACTTGCTTTAAGACAAGCACCAGTAATAAATCCTATTATGTATTGTTTCATCTTGTCCTTCTAAATAGTGTATAAAATTACTCCAAAATCAATTTATATCAATCAGTTCACTATAAGCAATACTCATTTCAATTTACACAGAGGAAGTAATTTGTAGTGTCAATCACAATTGGGGGTGTCTTGTTCTCCCACATAATCTTCAACACAGGATGGATATGGAGGACAGAGTTGATTGTCGGTAAGATGTATCCAACAACCATTATCAACTAACTGGCAGATACTTTCAGGGATATCTCCCGTGAGTTCATTATATCCTAATGTCAAATAAATCAGATTTGTTAGATTACCAATCTCCGGTGGTATTGTACCTGCGAGTTGATTAGACAATAAATCCAAATGAGTCAAATTTGTTAGATTACCAATCTCCGGTGGTATTGTACCTGTAAATTGATTAGACCATAAATACAAATGAGTCAAATTTGTTAGATTACCAATCTCCGGTGGTATTGTACCTGTAAGCTCATTAGCTAATAAATCCAAATGAGTCAAATTTGTTAGATAACCAATCTCTGGTGGTATTGTACCTGTGAATTGATTCCAACCTAAACCCAAAAAAGTCAGGTTTGTAAGATTACTAATCTCAGAAGGTATCACATCCGATAATTCATTATCTTCACATTGTAAATAAGTTAATCTTCCCTCTTCCCATCGTTGATAACCCAATTCCAAAGGTTCAATTACACCACTGCTATCAGTATCTAAATACCAGTCAATGGTTTTAGAACTGTTATCAATAAAAATTTGAAGAACATCCAAATCAGATTGATAGTAACATTCTCCATCTATTTCTGTATATCCATTGTCACAAAACGAACAATTGGTGGGGTCTTGTTCTCCTACATAGGCTTTTATACAGGAAGGGTATGAGGGACAGAGCTGGTTGTTTGTGATTTTTAATTTATAAGAACTATCCCAGTCCAAATTCAATTCACATATACTTTCTGGTATCTCCCCCGAAAGTTGATTAGAATTTAAGTACAAAGAACTCAGATTTGTCAGTTCACCAATCTCAGATGGGATTGAACCTGTGAGTTGGTTATGATCTAACCACAACACAGTCAAACTTAAAAGATTACCAATCTCTGGGGGGATTGAACCTGTAAGTTGATTATAGCCTAAAATCAAATAAGTCAGATTTGTAAGATTACCAAGCTCTGGGGGGATTTCTCCTGATATCTCACAACGGTTCCAACCGTTATCATTCCAATAACACCAAAATTCCGTCATCTTTCCATCCTCCCACTTTTGATCACCTAACTCCAACGGTTCAATTACACCACTACTATCAGTATCCAAATCCCAGTTAATGGTTTCTGAACTGTTATCAATGAAGATCTGAAGAACATCCAATTCAGATTGGTAATAACAATCTCCATCTATCTTTGTATACCCTTCGTCACAAGGTGAACAATTGGTGGTGTCTTGTTCTCCTACATAGTCTTCTACACATGGGGGATATGGGGAACAGAGCTGGTTTTCGGATAAATTAAAATCATAATCATCAGCAAAATTAAGAGTTAAATCACATATGCCCTCTGGTATCTCCCCCGTCAGTTGATTAGAGCCTAAATACAAATGAGTCAAATTTGTTAGATTACTAATCTCAGATGGGATTGAACCTGTGAGTTTATTAAGTCCTAAACCCAAAAAAGTCAGATTTGTCAGTTCACCAATCTCAGATGGGATTTCTCCTGATATTTCACAACGATTCCAACCGTTATCATCCCAATAACACCAAAATTCAGTTATCCGGCCATCTACCCACTTCTGATCACCTAACTCCAACGGTTCAATCATCCCACTACTGTCAATATCCATATCCATATTAATAGTTGAATCACTATTATCTATAAAAATCTGCAGAACATCCAAATCAGATTGATAGTAACAATCTCCATCTATTTCTGTATGCCCTTCATTACACTGACCCCACACCCAACTAAGTGAAAGAATAACACAGATAATAAATGATTTAATCAGTTTTTTCATCTTTTCAATTTATCCAGAGGAATCAATTTACTTCAACAGCGCCATCTTCTTCGTCCGCACAAACTCTCTTGAACTAAGTTATTGATTCATTATTCTTCTAAGTATTTCCTTATCATCTATTAATAGACCTGAATTAGTCAACCTGGGAGTCATTGTTTTCAAATTAGGGTTGCGTTTAAATACACTTTTGAACACAGGCAGTGCATCTTCTAATCGACCACCATTCACCAAAGCAATAGCGGACCAGTAGGGTAGTTCTGCATTTTCAGGATAAAATTCTGTTGCTTTAGAATATTCTGATAGGGCTTTTTCAATTTCTTTCGTTTCCATATACTGATCACCCATATTGGCATGCTGGTAGGCACGATGTATCCTTATCAATCTCTTTAATTCAACTAAGGGAGTAGGGTGATCTTCAATTCGTAAACTTAATAGTGTATCTTTCCAGTCTACACCAGTTGGATCACCTGATACAATAAGCATTGCAGCAGACTGCTTACCGCGGATATCCCCACCTTCTGTTTCTGCGGCTTCCAGAGCAGCCATCATTCTGTCAGCAAGGTCACCTTTAGAATTCTCAAATGCATTTGCCATAGCTTTGGGAACTGTGCCATTAGCCATCATATTTGCCTGAACAGAATAATTATCCCCAGTAACATGTCCAGCATGCTTTATACAGCGCTTACCTGTATGCACTGCGACATTTCCGTTGAAATCGATCATACCCACTTGACGAAGATCCTCCCCATCATCCTGAGAGGTTAAGATCCTCAAAACTTCTGTAGCTGTCATTCCAGATTCCATCAGTTTCAAACCCTCTGGACCATAATCCACTTTTACAAATGATTGGGTGGCTACTGCTCCAACACCTGCCTTAGCCCAAGGCACTAAAAAGCCCACCGAAAACCAGTGGCTCTGAACTGCAACACCCAATTGCCCTGTAGTTTCATCCATCGCTATAATAGAATATGTTGCTACAGGTCTTGATGGTAATAATTGTTGTGTAATTCCTGATGAAAATATGCACACGCATAATAAAGTCATATATTTTAACTTCATTAGTTTCTCCTTTTAATTAAAGCCATAAATAAAAGTCTCTTACCCGGAGGAATCAATTTGGAGTGCCAAAAATCAATATTAATGTCGAAGGGGTTTCTTACCCCCAATGCTCCAAAAGTAAGGTGGATCAGTGAGTTATATTGATTTGAATATCTATGTATTTTTCAGCATACAGAGGACGGGGTTTTTATACCATGTTATATATCGTATTATGCACTCTAATCCTGACGCAAATTTCCTTCTTTTCCCCGGACTCTGTGTTTCACCAAATTCCCGCCTTTATCCCACTCTTTTTCCGTAATTAATTCTCCAACCTTAAAAGTTCTTTCAATTTTCTTCTTTCCATCCTCATTCCACCAGGTCCATTTTCCGTCTTCTGCCCCATCCTTGAAAGTGCCTTCTCTCCACTTCTGTTCATTCTGATACCAAGAAGTCCATTTCCCATCTTGTTCCCCATTTGTGTATGTTCCTTTTTCCATAATCTGTCCCCTTATCCAATATGAAGTCCATAATCCATCTTTTTCTCCTTCCTTGTATGTTCCTTCTTCCTCCTTCTCTCCATTATCATACCACAATGTCCATAATCCGTCTGGTTTTCCATCCTTTAAAGTCCCTTCTGACTTCTGTCCATTCTCATCCCAAGAAGTCCATTTCCCATCTTGTTTCCCATCCTTGTAGGTTTGATGAGATTTTACTGTTGTATTTTTCCCGTCATAAAAAAATAAAAAACTTCCATCCTCACTATCCTCTTTTGTCGTCTTCCCTATATATTTCTGTCCATCTTTTTCCCAATAAGCCCACAATCCATCTGGTTTTCCATTCTTCCAAGTTCCTTCTGACATCTTCTGTCCACTCTCATACCATTCAGTCCGTTTTCCATCCCAGGGATATCCATATTTCCAAGTCAACTCAAAACTCTCTTTTCCATCTGGTGACCAAGAAGTCAAAATCCCATCTAATATCCCATCATTGAAAACTCCTTCTGACTTCTTCCGTCCATTCTCCCACCAAAAAGTCCATAAGTCATCTTTTTTTCCATCCAGATAATCTCCTTCTGATTCCTTATTTCCACTAGAGTAATAGGTTTCACCTTTAACTAATTCAATTCTATCTTTTGTCTTGTTATGATATTTAATCTCCTTTATCGCACCATTATCGTAGGTTGTGACCGAAAAAATGTTCTGTTGTGCTGCTGTTTTAGAACTCCAAACAATCAGCAGTAACGGTAGCATTGTTAGAGCTGTTTTCTTCATTTTATCTCCTTATCTCAATTTATCCAGGGGAATCAATTTGTAGCGATACTCAAACAGGAACTCAATCATTTTAATAATACAGTAAATACAAAAAAAGTAAATAATGATTCATACAAACAATACTCCATTTCCTGATCCAAAAATACAATTATATCATCAATATTTATATTACGGTATTACTACGCGCTTGGCAAGTCAATAATAAATTCTATAGATTCATAAAAAGGATTGATTTAGTAGTACCTGAGGGACAAACAACTCAATCCTCCATCCAGTTTCCTGAATTCCGACACATTAACAGTCCTGACTGAAAATCCTGATTTTTCCACTTTATCCCTTGTTTTTGGAAATCCTTCCGATAGAATGACCGTTTCATTTACAGAAATGGAATTAGCTGAATAGCTTTCTCCCGGCTCTGTTGTAATTATGGTAAACCCGTTGAAGTAATTACTCGTTATTGATTCCGGATCAATCAATATGCAATTATTCCCTATGTAAGAAACCGCTGACTTTAAATGAAGTCCCTGGTTCACAGAAATGATAGATCCTGTCATACCATTATTGCGTACAATTTCAATAAACTGTTCTGCTCCTAATTGGTTTGTCCTTTCAGAAATTCCTATGTAAAAGTGATTTTCCACTTCCAAAATATCACCACCCTCCAGTGTACCGGGATATTTGATTTTTTCTATTGTGTTGAATTCCCCTTGCAGCAGTTTTTCAACCACTTTGGTCTCTCCTCTTCTTGATTCTGCGCCGGGATTGGTAATGACAGCGCAGGACGGGATCAAAACAGCGGTGTCTTCAACAAACGTTGAATCAGGGTAATTTTCATCTGGCGGAAGTACAGTTATCTTTAACCCAAATTCTTTCAGAATCTTCACATAGTTTTGGTGCTGACGGAGAGCTTTTGGATAGTCTGGTTTTCCTAAAGATGCAGTTGTGATTCCATATATAAAATTTTTATAAGGCGGGCAGACAATGGCATGGGTAAAATTCATTAAACTATTATTTTTGAAACCCTTTATTCCAAGTGCTTCTTGTTAATATTTTCCATCAACTAAGCGATAAGTCTTCTGTCTCCTCCCTTTCTTCTATCATACTCAACAGGGATTTGTTCTTTTCTTCTCTCTCTACTTCTTCTCTCTCCTTGTCTTCTGTCTCTCCTTCTCCTGTTACTATCAGTATTATCATTGATTTCCCCGGTTAAATTTTCTTCACCACTCATTTTAATCTCCTTTTAGTTAATTAAATCCACTAACAATACTATAAACAAAAGTTTCTCCAATTTACTTCAAGAGCACCATCGTCTTCACCTGCAGGAAATTATGTCCTGAGTATTTCGAAGGACCTCCTGCTTATATCTGGAATGGGGTTTAGTGGAAAATATATCTAGGGTAAAAGCCAGATCTTACTTCTTATGCTTATCAAGAAGCTTCTTGATGGCCAGTGCTCCGCCTGCCGCTGCCAGCAGTCCAAGCCCACCGATGGGTGCCTGGTCGGGTTCGCCGGGGAAGCTTGGCTGGGCTATTACAACTGTGATTAAGGGTAAAACAAATAAAGCGATTCGAGTGAGTGTCGTGAACATGTCCTGCTCCTACTTCAAAAAAGTTAATTTCTGGTTGAATGTTTTATTACTAGCTTTTAACTGCACAATGTACAGCCCTGCAGATAAGTTCTTTGGATCCCATGTGACCGCGTGACTGCCGGAGGGCAGTACTTTATTAATTAAGGTTTCCACCAGTTTCCCGGTTATATCATATATATATAAAGATGTATTACGATCCGTCGCGTCCGGAATATCAAATGAAATGGTTGTGCTGGGGTTAAACGGATTGGGATAGGCAGGGCGCAGGGCAAATGTCCCGGGGACATTGGCTGGCTCATCATTGGAAGTTAATGTGCTGTAGGCAACTGTTAAGGTAAACCGGCTCTCTCCTACCTGCGGATAAATATTTACACCCCCAGAGCCATAGGCAGGAAAACTGCCTTTCGCTTCTGCTG
>MPMA02216333.1_pt1 | contig 12201 bp, 21 predicted proteins | sample 1617361 | NCBI WGS metagenome assembly MPMA02 (sample SAMN05944807, study PRJNA350692) | marine metagenome | biome: marine; feature: ODZ; material: water; isolation source: 180 m water sample filtered on 0.2 um supor filter | place: Pacific Ocean | collected 2012-04-08 | depth 180m m | reverse complement strand
GAATATCTCTTATTAACAATCGTATTATAACTCCCAAAACTATCTACATAAACCCAACCCCCAATACTCACCGAATCCATCCCTCCTAACGAAGCCGAATCAGCAACCGTCACTACATCCCTACTCCCAGAAAAATCCCCACCACTCCCTATCTTACCACCACCAATCACAACACTACTATTCACTCCATCATTCCCCCCAACACTATCTCTAAAATCTCCCTCAAACTCCCAATGACTAATCAACCCATCATCACTAAGAGGATTAATACTTCCCAACTCTCCTCCCAAATCACTACTGCATCCAAAACCAAACCACTCACACCAAAACCCCTGAGCACTAACAACACTAACTGACAAAATCAAAAATACACCTATAATCAAAACTAACTGCAACCCTCTCTTCATAATACTACATAGAAAACACTTATATAAATCTTCTCATAGAGAACTACAAACTCAACACCTTAAACGAATCAAATCCTTGATGTTTTATCTCTTCAACTTCAACCTCTTTAACCTCACTATGATTAGGTCCCTTTTTACATTTAACTAACATCTCATTAACTTTCTCATCTCTTCCTTCAATAACTATCTCAACACTACCATCATCTAAATTCCTAACATAACCCTTAACTCCTATTTCATCAGCATTATCTTTAACAAACTTTCTAAAGAAGACCCCTTGCACTGTTCCCACGATTTTTACCTTTAAAGTCTTCATTATAAAATATATTATCCTTATTATATAAATCTAACTTCTATAATCCAATTCATTATGCACAATAACAAAAACCTGCGAAGCAAAATATGTCTTAGGCCCAACTGTAAACCTTTCCTTATACCTCTTCAATTCCTTATTCGGCAATCCTTCATGATCTCCAATAACAAAAACACAATCATCCAAATTCTTAATCTTCCTAATATTTTCACCTTTAAAATCCATAACACAAATCTTCTTTCCATTCTCAGCTAACTCTTTCAATAAAACGCTCAAACTCTTCCTCTCAATATAACACCCGGGAAAAACTTCCGTCTTTTTCTTATCATTCCATTTATACAACATCCTCTTAATCAAACCACCAACATCTTTTTTCGAAAGAGGAATATCCTTACTACTATCAAACTCTAAATGTAATGGAGCATTTGGAGGCCCATCAAATATCAAATGCAAATGAACATCATCTCTAATCTTATTACTTAAACTCAATGCCTGAATAACAACATTAAAAACTATATCCAACCTCCCGGCCTTCATCGGATTATCAAACTTCCCCGTTGTCCTTGCAGTCTTTGAATAAAAAACAAACTCTCTCATCTTACAAATTACCTAATTCAATATATAAACTTGTTTGATACCTTAAAATTAATCACTAGAATATTCTGGAGTTTCTTGAAGAAGTTCCGAAAAGTCTTCTAAATCAGGTCTATCATAAAATTCCAATCCCCTAGTTATGGCATGATCTAATTCATCAGATATTCTTCGATTAAGAAGACTTGGACGCGGAGGTGATCTAAATATATCTCCATATTCATTTCTTATGCCGTGGCCAGTTACTGCATTATAAACCGTAGCTGCTAAAGAGAAAACATCTCCTGTCCTAGTTCTATCTAAGCTATTAAATAATTCAGGGGCCAAATATCCTGGAGAAAGAGGACTATGTTGATATTCTTTAGAAGGCTCTCTTGCGGTAGCCAAATCAATCAATCTAACTTCTCCAGAACCATTCACTAAGATATTAGCTGGCTTTATATCTCCATGCACTAATCCGCTATCATGTATCTGTACAAGCGATTCTGCGGCATCTACTGCATGTTTTACCAATTGAGAGGGATTATATGCTCTTCCATCAAAAGCAGACCTATCACATAATTCCAATTCTAAAAATCCTCCATAGAATCCATCAAAAAATGCATAATCTAAACCATTAAAACCGACAATATTTGGAACATTTTTATCATGTAAAAACTCCAAATTTTTCGCTTCAGCTTCTAATACTTCCAAGGGAGATTGTTTTCTTGAAGAATAAGGCATACTAATTGAACTTTTTAAGGCCACCTTAGAATCTCCCTTCAATGCTGAAACTACTGTTCCCGAACCACCTCTGCCTGCAAGTTTAATATCTCTAAATCCTCTTCCACCAAGTATTAATTCCATCTGCCGATAATGGTCCCAAGTATTTTCATCATATAAAATTTGATCTTGCCCTTCCCCCAGTTCAAAGTTATCACTATCTCCAGGTTTTGCTCTTGAGGCTGTTGTATTAAGATTAAACATAGCCATTAGAAGCAAAATTTGAGTATAAAAAGGTTTTGTTTTTATTAAAAATCTAGAATATTTGCCTACATGCTTTGAATTCTTTCTTTTCCAAAAGCCAACCCTCTGCCCGTAGCAATTTTTCTATTTCCTTGATTAACCTGACCCTTTATACAATACTCCATTCTTCTAACTTTTCTTCTTGGATCTTTAGTAACATCTCTACTTTCAATTTCTAACAATGTATTAATTTCATCTAATTCCAATCCCTCATAAAAATCAAATTCCATACCATATAATACTGAACCTTCTCTTTTTCTCAAAAAACTTTTTAAAACTCCCCCTAATACAAATGAAGCATATATATCTAAATTATCATTTAACTGCATGCCTTCATTAAACATTTCTAATCTCTCAGAATCAATTGGACTAACTTCCCTATAAGAATCATTTGCAATAGAAAAACAATTTTTATCAAACAAATCATTAAATTCAAATTCTGCAACAGGATTGGAACCCTTAAATATATCAAATTAAGACTATCATATTTGCTCAATACATTCACATTTAATGTTTCTTGAAATGATGGAGAATAAAATTTTCCTTTTATCTGCATAGGATGACTAAACTCAAATCTTTCTCTATACTTTTTTTCAGCATCAGAGAATAAATATATTCCAGGGCAAACAGGATTTTTGTTATGCTCACGATAATGAATGGGATTATCATCCCCTACTGCTTTAGCTACTTTCTCCCAATTCTCTGCGCTTAACTCTAATTCCAAACTCATAAAAAAACCAATTAAATGCCTTTTAAATTTATCTTCTAGTTAAGAAATGACTTATACCAGAAATAGTAGATCCTATTGCACCTATAGCAATAGCAGCTGGTGCTGCTTGCTCAATAACCTTTCTAAAAAAGTTTTCTGGATCTTCAATTCCATAATTGCCAATCCCCCAACAAGTCAGTCCTGCACCTAGGGTAAAAATAGTTGATTTAAAATAGCGATTATCCATTAAAGAATCTCTATTTTCTCTAGAGATTCCAGGAGTATTTATTTGTGGAACAGCTCTCTCTGCAGATTCCATATTATCAGCATAATATGTTGAAAATAAATATTCTACACTTGACCCTTGCTGGAATTCTCTCTCGAAATTTACAAAAGTTCCCGAAAAATTTCCCTCATGAGAGTGATAATCAAAAATAGACCTTCTAATATTAGGATCTCTTCTTGCAGCTCTTCTAAACCGTTCATACGTCATAAAAAAAACAAATATAATTAGTTTTTAAAGGTTTCTATTCTATTATCTCTAACAAATTACTCAATTATTTAGAACTCTTTCTTCTTACTCTTCTAGAACCTTTCTTCTTCTTCTTCTTCGCCTGCATATTCCTAAGCAAGACTAACAATACCAATACAATAATTATTACAATTCCTACAAGCTGACTATCCATACTAAATTTAGGCAATCCTATTTTTTCTGTGAACAATCCAGGAGCACTTCCTGGATCATCTCCTGCACCAATAATTTTTCTATCTTCACTCCCCCAGCTTCCTTTCCCAGATGCCAATCCATCCTCTACAACATTATCTCCTCCAGATCCTACATTCACCCCTGCCTCAGTGTCAGTAAGTGAAGATTCTTTTACATCTACTGAAGGTACTGCAGGAGGTTGAACCTTACTATCACTAACAATTCCCATCAGCACAATAACAAGAACTATTGATGAAATAAATATTGCTGTTATCAATACTCCTGCCATCCATCCAACGCCTTTTTTATTCATTTTATTATTTATCATTTTTAGTATTTTAACTTATCGTTGAATCAGTTAGTCCTGAAGGATATTTAATTAAATAAGGTTTAGCAATTTCACCTAAGACCTGCCTATTCTCTTCATTTACCCCATCATCATTTGTAATAAAGATAACCTTATTCCCAGAAAACCAAGCATACATTGGGAAGAAAAATTCATCATCTGCCGATAAACCTATCTCACTATTTTCAACCACCCAAACCCCCTAACTCCTCCATCTAGTTTCTTCAACTTTCTAATTTTCTTCAACTCTTTCAAATCATCACTAACAATATCAAAAGTTATCTTTGGCATATTAATATTTTTCAAAACAAATCTCTTAACTAATGTCTTATTCTTCTTACTTATCTCTTTCAATAATAATCCATTCAATTCCTGAATATTTTCTTCCTTATCATTCAATCTATTCTTTATTAAACTAAATATAAAATTCCAGTCTTTTACTTTAATCAATGGAAAGCAAACCGACAGCGCTATCCTCCTATAATAAACCTTTCTTTTATTAGCTATTTTATTAACCTCTCTTTTTAATGAAGGATACTTTAGCGCTATATCTCCAATAATTTTCCCAATTCTTTCAGCCTCATCAAAATCCCTTATTTCTTTCAATCTAGGAATTAGAAATTTCCAGGTATCTTTATCAAAATCCTCCGAATAATTTTTTAAGGCATAAACTGCTAGAACTCTTTCATTATGGGATCCAGAATTCCATAATTTATTAAATACCTTATAAAATTCTCTTAAACTATATTCATCATGCAATCTTTTTGCAAGAGTTTTTATCTCGGGATTTTTCTCCCTATAAAAATCATGACCACTTCTAATAAATTGTTTAACGTCTCCAAAAAATTCTCTACTCTCTAATTTCTTCAATCTCTTTCTCATAACTTCATTACTGGAATTTCTATTTTTTAGTCTTCTCAGTTATCTCTTTTTTAGTCTCTTTTTTCTTATCTTCTGCCTTACTCTTAGTTTTCTCAACAGCTTTTTCAATATCTTTCTTTACAGGACTTAAAGCATCTTTAGATGCTTTACCTGCATCTACTGGTTTTATCTCTGGAGCATTTTTCCCACCAACCTTCTTTTCTTCTCTCTTTCTCTTGAACTCAATATGTTTTGGCAAATCAACTAATTCCACACTAACAGTATCGTTATCAAATTTCTTAGCTTTAACTTTGATCTTTGCAGGAGGCTTTGTCATACCTCTAAATCTTATTTCATTATTCAAATCAACTTCAACCTTAATCTTTCTCAAGTCTCTATCATAAACTTTCATATGCTTAGCAATAAATTCTTTCAAGGTTTTAACTGCCTTATTACCTCTCTTATATGAGGGTACCTTTAACCAACCCTGTCTAAGTGGAACTATATATTCCCTTTCATATTCTATCTTTGGTGCAGTATCTTTCTTTGCCATTTATCCCCTAGCCTGTCCGGTTCTCCTTGGTTTAACTTTCAATTTTGTCCTTCTCCATTGTCTTCTAATCTTAGTAACCGCAGATGGATGCACTCTCTTTCCAGCTCCAAATTTCTTCAAAACTACCCAAACTGGAGCCCACTTAGTCCTTTTATTAGCCTTACTTAGCTTATTCTTTTTCTGTTGTCTTTTCTTTTCATACATTTTATTAAGGCCCTCTTACTTTCTCTTCTAATTTTGATAATTTTTCATCAACTACTTTCTTAAGTTCAGAATAATCAGGGCTATTTTCCAATACCTCGTATCTCATAAATTTATAGTTATTATCTGAATCAAATCCTAATGTGGTTCTTGAACCATAGGTTCTTGTTTTAATTATTCCGATTTCTCTTGGATCTAAAATAGTCTCTCCATTATCATCTTCTCTAAATATGATTATAGGCGGATCTGTAAGATTTCTAGTTAATTTCAAATAGCCCGGCATATGAGGATGTTTTGTTTTCATTTCAAACCCTCCATTAATTCTTTACCTTTATCAGTTAATTTTCTACCTGCCTTTTTAGCATCATCTCCAGTTTTCTCTATTAATCCAGCAGCTTCAGCTTGCTGCAAAATAACTCTAACTATTTTTCCACTTCCCTTTCTAAAAATTTCTGGTTGCATACCTCTATTCTTCTTACTCCCATATCTAGTCTTTAATCTATTAACACCAACAACCCCTCTAACATAAGCTTGCCTCATTATACTTGCAGCTCTCTTATGCCAGAAATCTTCATCAACAGGAGGCCTTTTCTTAGCAATACCTGTCTTAACATAAGCCATCCATTCAGGGGCTTGAAACTCAGAGAATTCCTTAAGAGCATTAGCTAATTTAGTATTATATTCATTCGCTTCAGTACTATAAACTATGCTAGTTTTTAATGCCATTTTATTAATAGATCATTCCTTTCGGAATTAGACACATATTTATGTGTTAGATCTTAATAATTTAGAAGAAAAAGGGTTTATAAACCTTTTTATATCCTCGAGTATTCTCTATAAAATGTCAGGACCAGGACCAGGAAAAAAACTTTTAGGAAAAGCCAATGTATATATTCACGAAAAAGGCAAATCAGGAGCTAGTGTAACTCACATAGATATAGAACTTCCAGAATTAAATGATATTCTAAAACCGGGAGAAGCTTCTTTTGTAGGTGCAAAAGAGGGCGGAGTTTTCATAGGACTAAAAAAAGAAATGATTAAACGTGCTGAGAAAAAATTATAAATTTTTAACAAATTTCTTGCCATCCCATTCATATCCTTCCTCATTAAATCCATTAAACCTATCAACACTTTCAATATTATTCTCAATCAACCATCTAACAAATTTACCTTTTACAAGCTTACCTTCATGACCTGCAGACCTTCTCTCTCCATCTTTAATCACTACAAACTCTACAGCAATCCCTTCATCATAACTAACAGCCTTTCTATGAACTAAAGGCAACAAATCAATCACATAATAATCTTTAAGAAACTCAGATATCCTTTCATACCATAATTTACTAGCATTAAAAAAATCAATCTTAAACTTATAATCTGGAATCAACTTTCTACAATTTATTAAACCAAACAATCCTGATAAAATATAAACTCTTTCATCAAATAATTCTTTATTCTTTATACTAGAATAATCGATACCTTTGTAAACAACTCCAGAATATCTTTCAATTGCAGGAAGAGTTTTAGCAGTTTTTATATTACTATTAATTGCCTTAACTTTCTGCAATTTCTTCTCTTTGACTCCATACAACTTTTCCAAATCTCCTTCATATGATTTTAATTTTTCTAACAACTCTTCAGTGATAGGGTCAAATTTATCTAAACATTCAAACTTCCCCTCTTCAACCTTTCCTTCAGAAGGAGGTATTAGAATAATTACTCTTTTGGAACTCTTGCCTTCCGCCATTTTCTCAAAAAAATACTAAAACCTAACGTCTTAACCGTATACTTTTCTCCCAACTTTTCAACCAATTCATCAGCATATTTCTTAACATCTGCCTTACCTTCAGGTCTAATTGATTTCAAAACACTAACCTTCAATGTAATGTTTCTATGCTTCTCTAATCTATTCTCAATATCTTTAATGAACTCAGGAGTAATGCCTTTCTTACCCAACTGAATTTCTTTTTGTTGTAACATTTTTTTAATAATTCATAAGCCTTTAATTATCTATTGATTACCGCCTTATTAACTAATAAACTAATACTCCGAATAAATCTTGCGTAAATCGTTAATGTATAACTTACCAAAACCTTAATTTATTCAAGATCTATCTAACATCCATATTCCCACTAGGAATAGCCCTCATAACTTCTTCCCTACTAACTGGCAATAAATATTTTTCCTTAATCTTCTTAGCGATCTTCTCTGCAGCAGCTTCCTTATCCATCTTGCCTTGTTTAATAACGGCCAAACTTTCCTCTTTCCCTTTAACTTTTGGAACAGCCCTTATTTTACCTTTCTGGATAATAACCATTAATTCAGGTTTAGCCTTAACCTTCTTCTTATTCTTAACCCCAAAGGTTCCTGTTTTCATACCTTTATTCTTGAAAACATCTCCTCCTTTAAACACATCAATATCAATTGACTTTTTTCCAGTTTTCCATTCCTTAGAAAAACAAGCACAAAAAACTGCACATTCATCTAAATCATTCTTACTGGGATCATCACTCTGAATTATCATAAAAGGACTTCCTGGTTTTGTTGTATGCATTATAGTATAGCCAGGTCTCTTAAAATATCTTAAAACATTTTCATTTTGTTCATCACTCTTACCTCCAACAACTAACTTCCCTTCCGAAGTAAAGAACCATCTATAACTCATATATTCCTTAGCTTCTCTTATTTGACGTAATTTTTTAAACATAAATATTTCAGATAATCAACCCTTTTAAGGATTACTATAAACAATTTTATTTTCCAAATTTAAACTTTCTCAAAAAACTCTTTCTTTCTTTTTCTTCTTCCTTCTTTTCTTTTGCTATTTCTTTCTCACTATATTCATGCCCAAAATCAGAAAAATATTTGCCCTTAACAGAACTAAACTTCTTATCTTCTGGACTAGGACTCTTAACATTCTTTTCATCCCTCATCCAAACAGTTTTCTGAGGATATGGTATTCCAATACCTTCCTTATACAATCTTCTATAAATTCTAGTTATTGCTTCTTGATGTGTAGGCCATTTCTTACTAATATCATCTACCCAGAATCTAACTTTAAAATTTAAGGAACTATCTGCCATCTCTAAAAAGATAACTTGAATTTCCTTATCTTTATCTATAATTTTAATTTGCTCAACTTCCTCAAGAACAATCTTCTTAATATATTCAGGATCAACCCCATACTCAACACCAAATTCTAAATTGACTCTTATAGAAATATCTGGCTGAAAAAAATTCTTCACAGTACTTCCAGCCATAACACTATTAGGAATAATTATCATTTCATTATCAAAACTCTTAATTCTACTTGTCCTCAAACTAATTTGATAAACTTCTCCACTCATACCATTTACTTCAATAACATCTCCCACCTTAAACGTGCCATCTAGTACAATTGAAATTCCTGAAAAGATATTAGATAGTGTTGGCTGTAATGCTAATGCAACTGCCAATCCAGCAATTCCCAATCCTGCCAAGAAAGGACCAATTTCAACTCCCCAAATATTTAAAATAAAAACACCAATTATCAATATTAAAGTAATTCTAAGTACTTCATGAACTAATTGCCCAATAGTATCATCAATATTGCTATCTGTCTGCTCAGAAATCTTCTTCCATAACCTCATCAAACTAATATCAGCAACATGGAAAACAAGATAACCAATAGAAATTGCAAGCAAAGAATACAAAGTTTTGAACACAACATTTCCTACACTAGCATCAAAGACTATTTGTTGTAATGCAAGTATCAAACTAATAATCAATGCAATAAAGTTAAGGGGTTTATTGCTTTTTTGTAAAATTACATCATCAAGATTACTTTTAGTTTTACTAGTTATCTTAATAAATATTTTCTGCCCAATATATAATATTAATCTCAATAATATTAGCAACCCAAAAAATATCACAAAAGCCCTAGGATAGCTACTAAGATTATTTAGATAAGGAATATTTTCAAATATCATTTTATATAATGTTATTTAGTATTTTTAAATCTATTCTAGTTCCTTAAAATGCATTTCAATTCCGCCAGCCATCTTAGCTATTATATTGAATAAGAATCCTCCTATTATTCCAGACAAAAATCCTCCAATTCCATATGCCACCGGGGCCCAAATTATTGCTCCCCAACCATACATCATTGAAGCACCTCCTGGAACAAGATCATCTAACATTGCTGATGCAACTGCAATAATTATTCCTGCAATTAATCCAATAAGTAAACCATAAATTCCACTAAATTTAGCAACAGACATTATCCCTATTTTTTGTAATTTTGTTTTAACCATTTTTTTTAACCTCCTTCTTTTCAATACACTATCCTTGGCCCATAGCCCCAAATCTCCACCGCACTAGCCAATTCACTACAATCTTCCTCTTTAACAAATTTTCTTAAAGGAATTCCTTTCTCAAAAATATCACGAGCTTGTTGAGCAGCAATTACTCCAGGTCTAACTCCTTTGGGATGTCCTAATACTCCACCACCACATTGTATGATTATATCTTCTCCTAATTGTTTCAAGATACTTTCAAAATCTCCCGGATGTAATCCTCCACTTGCAGTCATCCAAACAGGTTTAATATGATACCATTCTTGCCCTAAACTAGGGATCTTCTTATCTGGTTTTAAATGCTTTTCTTGCAAAACCTTGGTAATATAAACTGACTCTCCATAATCTTCCATCTTCGCCAATGGACTCCCTCCATGAATAGAATCTACACCAAGCAATCTAAATAATTTAGCAAGAACCACCATAGAAATACTAAAACCTTCCAACAATCCATAACCATGAACTCCAGGACTATTATCTCTCGTAATAAATCCATGCATCGCTCTATGTGCATGAATAGCTAACCCTAAATTCTTTCTTCTCATAGTATCCACTGCAGCAAAACCTGTCGTCACAACATCCACCATCATAAACTTACCATTATTTTTCTTAATTAATTGAGCTCTTCTTTCCATCTCATCTATATTAGAATGCGTAATATTGCATAAATAGAATTTCTTTTTTCCAGTTAACTTTTCAGCCTTTTTCAAATTCTTATGAACTAACTTGCATCTTTTATCAAATTTATTAAAATATAAATTTGTCAAATTCTCATCATCCTTAATCCCATCATAACTTCCATCTCCTGCAGTAAACAAATCCCAAGCCAATCCTGCTTGCTCTCTATCTGTTCTACCTATTTTAGGTTTAGGAACTGTACAAAGCAAACATCCTTTTTTCTTATTTAACATTTTTCTAACTCCTTTAACTCCAAAACGAGGTCCCAAAAAAGCCTTAACCATTTTCTTAGGAAACCTAATATCAAAAACCCTCATAGCACTAACCATTTTCATCCCAGCAATATTCCCCACAATACCTGCCAACAATCCACTAACATTATCTAATTCAAATAGATCAATTGGATAAGCAACTTTAAACATTAAATTCTTATAATCTAAATCAAACGCAACAGCTTTTTTCTTCACAGCCATCGGAATTCCACTTCCCTTCCCATCAAAAACTTTAGTCCAAGTTCCCGTCGATGATTCAGCTGCAACACTTGCACAACCCTCCTCAAAAACCTTCCGCAAAGGTTTACCCTTTGCTTCCTTAATCGCTATCTTCGAAAGCTCTAACTTCACAAGTGTAACTAAATAATTATCATTAGGTTTCCACCCTTTCTTTGCCAAGTAGTCTAGTTGTACTGCCATTAATCACTTCTTTTTCTTTTTAACTTTCTTACCTCTCATCTCAAGATAAACATTCTTATAAAATAATATTGAAAATGGAACCGATATCAGAGTATATACAAGATTAATTACATCTCTTAAAATAAAATTCAAAAATGAAATCCATAAATCCGGAAGCTCTAAATTTTTAAACAGCATCCCTATAGGCAATCCTATCAAATTAATAATCATTCCAACAACTCCCAATATTAAAAACAACAATACAGTATAACCAAATATTCTCCACCAATTTCCCTTAATCATATGATAACTAGCAGATAAAGATTGAACCACGGTTTTCTTACTATCAAGATAAATATAAACTGCAAGAGTCCAATAAACAGCAAATATAATTCCTGGAATTATTAATGCTAAAAATAACAAAATTAAGAAAGAGAAAATAACAATACTAAACCAAACAAATTTCCAGAAATATTTCTTACCAGAATTAATTGTCTTATTTAACTTGAACTTCCCTTTAATACTATCCTTAACTAAACCTGCTTCAAAAATAAAATATAATGCGAGTGTTATGAAAGACAATAAAGATAAAATCATTGCAAATTTAACACTAATATTTTCTGGATCCTCTGCAATCAGCATCTCATAAAAAACAGGATCCTGGACACTAAACCATAACAAAATAAGATTACTAAGAACTAATGGAATTCCAACAAGTATTAATGTTAAAATAAAGATAACTCTAAAATTTTTCTTATAATCACTATAACTTTTTCCAAAGATTGTTTCAAAATCCATATTATAAATTAATTTTTTTAGTATTTAT
>MPMA02202985.1_pt1 | contig 12233 bp, 8 predicted proteins | sample 1617361 | NCBI WGS metagenome assembly MPMA02 (sample SAMN05944807, study PRJNA350692) | marine metagenome | biome: marine; feature: ODZ; material: water; isolation source: 180 m water sample filtered on 0.2 um supor filter | place: Pacific Ocean | collected 2012-04-08 | depth 180m m | reverse complement strand
GGTCTTACGAATGGTAACGGTCTTACGAACGGCAATGGCCTTACGAATGGTAACGGTCTTACGAATGGTAACGGCCTTACGAACGGCAACGGTCTGACGAATGGTAACGGCCTTACGAACGGTAACGGTTTGACGAACGGTAACGGCCTTACGAACGGTAACGGTCTGACGAACGGCAACGGTCTGACGAACGGCAATGGCCTTACGAACGGTAACGGCCTCATCAACGGTGGCGGCCTTACGCATGGTGTTGGAACGGGTGGTTACGCACGGATTCCACTCACGTATACACAGGCTGGAAGTATGCGCCCATATATCGTGACAATTGTCGTAATTCTGCTACTGCTATCACTTTTTGCCTACTTTGTCCTATGGAGCACGCAGGATTACGAGGGTTTTGTCAATATCGATGGAGACCTTGGAGACTGGGACGGCATTACACGCGTTGCTGACGCCCTTGGCGATACTGGCAACGCCAATATTGACATGGTCGAAAATGCCTTCCAGATAGATACAGTTTACCTATCACTCCTGACCACTACAGCTGAACCTATTTTCACATCGTTGGAGGCCCACACACTACGTGTTCTGATTGACAGTGACGCAAACACCCTGACAGGTTACGCCCTGCCCGGTATCGGTGCAGACTACATCATCGAGGTGTACGGATGGTCCCTCAATACCTTGTCTACGACTGGCCTCACTAACGAGACCGTGCTCTACAGCTTCGACGATTCACGCGATAGACATGATTGGAATGGTTTCACCCCCTTGACAGCACTGGAGGCTAGAACTGATAGCTCCGGGACCTCTGTTGAGATGCAGGTGCCGCTTTTCGACCTTGGGATGAGCAGGAGCACCGATGCTCGCCTCTTGTGGCAAACCGGTGATAGCATGGGCAACAATGATTTGGGCGACAATATCGTCACCTTGAAATCTGATTATACCGCTCTGGACAGTGTAGTCTCTGATGCCCGACAGGCCGCGAATTCGCAGAAGACGGGTTCTGTCATATCCATCGATGGTCAGTTTGACGACTGGGCCTCTATTTCGAAACAGTCGGATGGTAGTGGCGATACGGGAAACCCCAATATCGACCTTTCTGAGTATGCTACTACCCAGCAGTCCGTTCTAACCTGTTTCTACCTCAAGGTCGAGGGCGATGTCTTGGAGGGTGTCGCGATTCCGGAACCAGAAGCCCGTTCCCGCCCTTCAGGTGACACTATTGGACCCGTACAGGACAGCCAGGATAGCGGCAACCAGCAGTCCGCACCACCACTTCCAGTCGACGCCAGTGTTGATGCACTCCGAATATTCTTCGATACCGATAATAATCCATTCACTGGTTATCAGGGACTGGAAGTCCAGATGGGTGCCGATACCATGATTGAGATTACCGGTCACTTTGGCATAATCACTCAGCGCGTTATCAAGGATTACACTGGCGATGGCGATGATTTCACCTGGGGTAACGACGTTAAGATCGACGCCGCAGCGGCGGGAAGCGAGATTGAACTTGAAGCATCCATTTCTGGAAGCAGCGACTCATACTACATCCACCTAACCAGTTGGAATAATGATGAGGACTCTGCGGGGTCCTATCAGGAAGATGCAAAAGGCGGGAGTCGCGGAGGAACTGTCAGCTGGCCTAGCTCTTGGACTACAATTCTCACAGATGCTAATGATGATGGGATTGATGCTGTAGATATTCTTTCTGTCAAGGTCGGCAGTGATAGCACACATCTTTACTTCAGAATAGTTACTGAGGCTGCTGTTGTCATTGCATCATCTACTTTCGGAATTTTGATTAACGATGTAAGTGATACTGGCCAAACATACGAGGCTGCTTGTCATAGTAGAGTAGCTGGAAGCGCAAAAGCGTACATAAGTCAGTGGTCTGATAGTGAATGGGATCGAGATACTCTGGGGTCCGACCACATTCGCGTGAATAGTGGAGGCAATGGTGTTGATTTGGCTTGTGACTATGATAGCGATACTTTGGGTTTCACATATTTAGAGGGAAGCGATACATTCGCAGCAGTTTCAGGTGACGGAGATGACGACCACTTCGGTGGGGACTGGACAGTTGCAAATCCAATAACTATTTCTACTTCAAGCGTAGATGATATTACTTCCAGCACATCCATTCCGGAATTCTCTTCGCTCCTTATGCCCATTGCCTCCGTAATGCTGATTGCCGGGTACAACTACAGGTCCAGAAGGACCTCCCCGCTTAGAACATAGATTGGCAGATTCGCACATCGGATAGTGACCATGTTTTGCGTGCGCAAACCTAAATCAGCCGCAGCGCTCGCCCGTCGTGGCTGAAGCGGTAGCATACCTCAACAACAGGCGCGCCAGCGTCGCATGGAACGGCGGGAAGCTAGTAACGGGGTCCCACCGCGAACCGCTCGAGTTCGATGGCGAGGGACCATTGCTGGTGTGGGATCTGCGCGGTATCCTGAAGAACCGCCCTGTACCGGGAGCACTGGCACTGAACCCGAAGCGCGAAACACTGGTTGATTCGGGGATGGTGTGGGGCGAGGATGTGATTGATGCTATCATGGCCGATCGCGGCAGTGTTATTGTGCCGCTGCGGTCTCTGCGTGGTTGGGTCGAGCTGGATGATGCCCTGTCTTATGCCGAGCTGGAGCTGGTGAGCATCGATTGGGCCGGCGGGCCAGTCGAGGCGCATTCCGATTTCCGTGGTGATATCATTGATATTCTGCGCCAGCTGCTGCGGCGAAACATTCCGCGCGTGATGGTTAACAGCCTCGACGGCAGCTTTCCCTTTATTCCGGCTGGGCTTGCCGGCAGCGTGCAGTTAGACGTAGCGCTGCTCACTGACGGGCATCCGCCCAACTGGGCCAGTGAGGTGTTCCGCTTTGGCTAAACCGGAGCTAATCACTGCTGCCTTCCGCTCGCGCGGTGCAGAGGAACTGCGCAAGGAGGAGCTGGTGCAGGAACTGGCGTTTTCGCTGCACTTGATGTCGCCCAGTGACGCCGCTGCCGTAATCGATACGGCGCTTGCAAGTGGGATGCTGACACAGGTGGGCGAGCATCTCCGGCTCGCCGAGGAGGCGAGAAGCGATGTGACAACACTCACACCGGAATCCGCCGTGAACGTGCCCGACCTGTTCCACCGCATTGTTGCTGTGGTAGTGGATGCGACCGGCGAAACACAACGTGAAGTCATTCGCATGGTGAACCGGCGGCAGAAGGAGAATTACGGAATCAGCCCTGAGACCGAGGCGTTGTTGCTGGCTGCCGATGCCGGCGTTGACGTCACGCCGTTCCTGGATGAGGCGCGACAGAAGCTGGTGCAGCGGGCGCGGGATTGATGTTTCACGTCGGCATCGATGATACCGATTCGCTGGACGGCGGATGCACTACCTGGGTCGCATCTAGGGTTATTGAGGCGCTGCTGCCCGACTACGAGTTGATTGGCGCGCCACGACTAGTAAGACTCAACCCCAATGTGCCGTGGAAGACGCGCGGTAACGGCGCCGTCGCGCTCACCTTTGGCCGCGGCGTGGGGAAACGACAGCAGGTAGGAGCGTTGCCGGAGGGGCCGGTAATGGCACATGCCGAGGCGGAACCGGCGGAGCTGGACGTGGACGAACTGTTCGAACGCGTATTTTCCGTGATTCGTGAAGAGGCTAAGCCATCGGCGCAGCCAGGTCTCGTCGTCAGCGAGGTGCGCCCACCCGAGGGACTCTACTGGCAGGGTGTACGTGGTATTGTCGGCGAAGCTGAGCTGCGCGAGGCGCTGGAAGGAACCGCGCATGCCGGCCTGAACGGCGGCCGTGGCTTGGTGGGGGCCGCGTGCGCATTGTCATGGTCGCCTCGCAATGCTGGAGTGGTCGAGCGCTGTAGCTGGGAACTGCTCGGCTACCGCAACCGCCGCCGCTGGGGTTTGCCACGTGATATCTCTGCAGAGTCGGTCGCTGCCGTCGCCGAAATCGAGGGCACTTTCGGCTGCCGTGATCCTGACGGGAGCCCGGCGATGGTGCCACATTCACCGTGCCCGGTTATGTGGGGTCTGCGCGGGCTACGGCCGGAATCGCTTGTCGCAGGCTTTGGCGCGCTCGGCCCTGAACGGCCGGAACGCTGGCTGTTGTGGCAGACCAACCAAGCGACTGATGACCATTATGGAGTGGAATTGCCAGTAGAGAGCAAAGCGAGCGTGCGGCTCGCTGGCACCGTGGCGTCATTTCCACAGTCACGCCGCGGCGGCCACCGTTTCTTCACTTTCACTTTCGATGGCAGTGAGCTAGAGTGTGCCGCATTCGAGCCTTCGGGAGATTTCCGGCAAGTGGTCGACCAGCTGGTGCCCGGAGATGCCCTAGAGGTTTGCGGCAGCCTAGAGGCGAGCGTGCTGAAACTGGAGAAGTTGCACGTCGTCGCGCTCGCGCCGCGGGAGCGCAAAGCACCCAATCCATTTTGCCCTAAATGCAGCGCGCGTACCCATTCAGCCGGCAAGAATGCGGGCTATCGCTGCCGCCCCTGTGGAATCAAGCTACCAGCGCCGGTACCAGAGGAAGTTGTACCTACGATTGCACCGGGCTGGTATGACCCGCCCGCGTCAGCGCGGCGGCATCTAGTGCGCCCGGCACGATTGATGGAGGCGGAACTGGCAGACCAGCTCGGTTGTTTGTGGTACGGGAACGAGCCGGCAGAGGCGGCCCGGGTAATAGCGGGTTCGCCAGGAAGTGTGCCTCGAACGCAGTGAAAGAGGCAAATAAGCGCATCCTGAATATCTCTAGTTTTCTAGACGACTCATATATAAGGTAGTTGCTTCGTAATCGAGCCTGAATGTCTAGCCGATTATCTGTTTCTTCAGTGACTGGAACTCTGCAGCAGTGATAATACCTGATTCGTGCAGCTCGCCCAGCTCCTTCAATCGTGCTAGCTTTGCTTCTGGTCCTGGTGACGCCGCTCCTTCTTGGGAGGCGGAAGAGATGGCATCGGTGGAGTCTGCCTCATCCCCGGGCACGGCAGCTGTTTCAGGTTTGACAGACGTACCTACGGCATCTCCGCCCGCAGTTACCTTACCTCGCTTACGCGTTACTCTGCGAGGTCGTTTGTTTACCACTGCTTTTTTACGCGGTGGAGGCAGCGAGCCACCCAGTTCACCTACTAATTGTTCGGCCGATTTGCGCTTCTCGTTTCCAATGACGCCCTCATCAATCAGTTCGCGCAGGATACGTGCAGCCATGTCCCCTTCCGAGCCGCCTGCGACTTGCGCCAGTTGCTGCGCTTCAGCACTGGCGTTAGTGCCCTTTGCAGTTTTCCGTTTCTTGCCGGCTGGCGTGTGTGCCGACTTTTTGCGTTGCACCTTGTTACGCTTGTCAAGCCCGCTAGCGACGCGATGCACCGTCCCGCCCCGACCGAATTTTTGCATAAGTTCCGCTCCGTCACCACCAACGTTAGTGATGGGTGAGCCACACTTGAAGCACTTCTCAACCGTGTCGGCAACGGGGGTCCCACAGGTTCCGCAGTTTTTCATGAACTCGCAGTCGAGTTCTTGTTGCATTTAACCTTATATGCTCCACGAAAACATCCGGTCTGATGGCTCGCTTCTCTCTGATGCGCGACGAGGAAATGAAGCTGAAGCTTCAGCCACATCCGTTCTCGTTCCTGCACCTTTACTTAATCTTCCTGCTGCTGTTGGTGTGGGCCCTTGTCATCTACCGCTTTTTCAGCCAGGATTGGTTCAGCCGTGTGCCGTTCTATGACTTCCTGATTGGCATTCCTGTAGTTAATGAAGTGGTCGCCGCGACCATAATCTGGGCTCTGGCACTGTTGGTCATCGGGTTTGCGGCACGCTACCTGTTCCTAGAGAATGGCGGCCGCAATATTTTCCGACTCTACGGCGGACTAGCGCTCTTCGGCATTGGGGCAATGATAATGCACCTCCGGACGGAGGGCGACACGATGGCGTTCGGCCGCTGGTTCATCCCGTTGCTGACGCTATTGGTTGGCGGGGGCGGAATAGTCTATGTCAATTTGTTGCGCCGCAGTTATACCTACTACCTAACTGATATCCGCATCGCGATGCACCAGGATTTCATCGGGATAAGCAATAACGAGCGGCAGGTGCGCTACAACCACATCGAAGACATCAAACTCAAGCAGTCCCTGTTCGGTCGCATTTTCGGCTTCGGCACTGTCGTGCCGGTAACCGGCTCCGGCCTGGGAACCGGGACCGACGAGGCGATGATGATTGCCGCAGTGGGTGGCGAGGCGAAGGGCTTCGCCGCAGGTATAGCGGGCGGCAGTCGCCGTTCAGTACGCCGCACGAGCGACAATCCGTGTGACACGCTCTACGGTGTTCCCGACCCGGGACGCGTGCGTGACATCATCGCGCAGAATATCCAAGACGATACTGGCGTCGAGCACTTGAAACGCATCGAGGAACTGCTCGGAAAAGATTAAGCACCGCGTAACGCCACGCTTGCTTCTGACAGCATTTCGTTGGCAAGCGCAAAATCGTCTGCCCAGCGCTCTGGCACATCAGCACTGGCCGGGAAGACTACCGCACTGATACCTGCCTGTATCAGAGATCTCGAGCAGCGGGTGCAGGGTGGCCACGTCACATAGACCGTGCACCCCTTGAGCGATATGCCGATGCGTGCCGCGTGCATGATGGCATTCTCTTCGGCGTGGCAGATGAGTGGATATTTCCGTTCGCGATTGGTGAGTCGCGCCTCCGTGTCAGCGATGCCACGTGGTAGCCCGTTGAATCCGGTGCTGCGCACCTCGCGGTCTGGGCCAACGATAACGCAACCCACTTGCGTCGAAGGGTCCTTGCTCCAGGCGGCAATGTGGGCCGCCAGACCAAGAAATCGTCCGTCCCAGTCAGCCATCCCGTCGGCAGCGGGGTGGAGCAGTTATACCTGTTCCCGGTGCGTCACCCCGACCTGCGAGCAGTTGGCTTCAGCGAAACAGCGTGAACAGCGTGGCTTGCGCGCGTTGCAGACCTGTCTGCCGTGCCAGATTAGTCGGTCTGACCACTCAATCCAGTCACCTTGCGGCAGCAGTGTCATCAGGTCTCGTTCGACTGCTTCTGGAGAGTTGCCGTGCGATAAGCCGAGTCGACGGGTCAGTCGGTGGACATGCGTGTCTACGACGACACCCTCGGCAATGGACCATACAACGCCCAGCACTACTGAGGCCGTCTTGCGTCCGACGCCCGGCAGCGTGATTAGTTCATCTAGAGTACACGGCACTTTTCCATCATGATGCTCGATGATAGCGCTACAGGCACCGATTATGTGTCGCGCCTTTGCGTTAAAAAAGCCAGTTGAGTGAATATCCTTCCCGAGTTTTTCGACGGTGGTTGAGGCGAATGCTGCTACATCAGGATACTTACGGAACAAATCAGGCGTGACCATGTTTACCCGTTTGTCAGTGCACTGCGCGCTTAGAATGGTGGCGACTAGTAGTTGTAATGGGTTATGGTGGATCAGCGCACACTCAGCCAGCGGGTATTCTCTCCGCAGTCCCTGGAGCACTTCCTGCGCCCGTGCGGCTCTTTGTTTCTGCGATTCGCGTCCGTGTGATCTGGCCACGTTCAGGAGCGATTGAAGCGCGCTTTGCGCTTCTCGAGAAAGGCCGCAACGCCTTCTTTCCCGTCGGATGAGTTGAAGCATTCAACGAACAGTTCTTGCTCCTTTTGCAGTCCCTCTTCCAATGGCATCCCGCTGCGTGTTGCATGCTTGATTCGCTCGGTGGCGAACGCTGCTTTCGACGCGATTTGCTCCGCCAACTCAGTTGTGCGTGCTTCTAATTCGTCGGCAGGCCATACGAAGTTGATGATACCGTAGCGCTCAGCCTCTGCGGCGTCAATCATCCTCCCAGTGAGCATTAGCTCCAGCGCCCTCCCCTCTCCGACAAGTCGCGGCAGTCGCTGTGTACCGCCGGCACCGGGGAGGATACCGAGATTAATTTCTGGCTGTCCGAAGCGCGCTCGCTCGCTTGCTACCCGCAAGTCGCATGCCATCGCCAATTCCATCCCACCACCGAGGCAGAAACCATCAATCATAGCGATAATTGGAGTCGGGCAAGTGGCAGCGACCTCAGTCATATACCATTCGTTGCGCATTTCCGCTAAATCTAGCTCGCCGCTGGCAGCAAATTCAGCCAAGTCGGCACCAGCAATGAATGATTTCTCGCCCGCACCGGCGAGGATGATGACCCGTACGTCGGAGTCACTACCGAACTGTTCAAACGCCTCAACAATCGCATTGCGCGTCGCTGAGTTCATCGCGTTGAGTTGATTGGGTCTGTTGACCGTGACACGACCAATGTTACCATCCTTGGAAACGATAACTTCATTCCCCATGTGATGCAGAACAGGGAGCCGGTTAAGTCATTTGGCAAACGCCTCTATCGGCAGATAGCTATCGACCAGCTGCGCAGCTAATGGGACTGACGCTCAGTCCGGTGACTGTCCGTGGGCGCCGCAGCCGGGGCAGCTTTCGTGGGCGCTGCCTTCTGGCGTGAAGACAGTTCCGCAGCCGAGGCACGTCAGGTCCCCGCCAGCGCGTCCGAAAGGCGATTTTTCGCCAGACTGTGGTATGGCAGTCACCTGTTCAGGCGCAGTGCGATAGCCCCACCACCAGGCGCCACCTCCCAGCCCCGCTACCATCAGTGCAACCACGACTAGTGGGAGCAGCGGTAGCTTCTCCGTGCCATCCGAGGTTGCAGTTGTTTCCGACTTAATGACCGATAGATCCAGCGTCGTTTCCACCGGAGGTGCAGTCATGCCCATGCGGTCGACCGCGACGACACGGTAGCGGTAGACACTACCCTCAGCAGGCGTGTCAGACAGGTATGTCTGATCGGGGGCAAGCGTCGCCAGTAGTTCATCACTGGCGTTGCCGGCAGCGCGATAGATTTCGTACGCCACCACATCATTAGACGGCGAAGGCAGGAAGAGTAAGTTCACGCCACCGCCAGCGATTTTAGTCACCTGTAGTCCGCGCGCTGGTTCTGGCGCAGAGCGGTCGACAAGCGTCCCAGTATCGTAGCCGACCCAGGTCACGCTCAGGATTTCGCCCACGTCGGGAACATATCCCTTTCTTCCGTCGCCGAAATGAAGTGTGCCGGACGCGGCGTCAAGGTAATACGATTCAGGGAAGAGTGCTTCCGGGTCGGTCGCGAACGAAAGCAGGCTGCCGCTACCGCTGTGCACAGTGACCACTACCCCCAGCATGTCATTGACTGGTGGGAGCGGCAGCTGAAACCATTGGTTGGAGCTGCCGTTGCCGATGTAGCTGGCGGTCAACTGCTCTCGGTCACCCCAATTACCCGTCGCATCGACAGGAGTCAGTCGGAAGAAGTAGTGGTAGCCATCATCGACAGTCAGATTGTACGGCTGCGAGAGGTTAAAGCTACCGAGCGACAGCCACGTCCAGTGGGTGCTAAGTTCATCCCCCTCGTTAACTTTCGCGTATGTCAGTTCGTAGCTGACCATGTCCTCCGTCATTCCTTCTGGTAGCAGTGTAATTTGCGTTGCCCCCGTCAATGCAGGTAGTGGCTGTAACGTCCCCGTCGGGGGAGCTGTGTCAATGATGACGGTATGCTCCGCCGCCGGACCACTGTTGCCCGCCCCGTCCGTTGCAATCACTCGGAAGCGGTATTCCCCGTCCTGCGGTGCGTAGAAGTCATAGCGCGTATCGACCGTCATACTGCGGAGCGTTTGCCAGCCGTTGCCATTGTTCACCAGCAGGTCATAGCCAGCAACATCATTCGCGTTCGAGGACCAGCGCAGGTCAAGCGCCGACTGGTTAAGCATCATCCCCTCCGACGTGGCAACCAGCTCGGATGTGCCGGGCGGCGAGTAGTTGACAGTAAGCTCAATCGGTGGCGCAGTCAGGTCAACACCCACCATGCGATGGCACTCATCTTCAGATAACTGCCGATTCCCTTCGTCATCGATACCTTCAGTCTGGAAACAGAATATGCGCCCATCAATACCTAAATCGAACTGCACAGTTTCCAGCTCGACTGCGAAGGTTCCCAGCTCGGTCCAGTCAGTCCAGTTTCCGTCGCCGTCGTGCCAGCGATAATTGATTACAACTTCGACGGTATCGTTGCCGAACTGTTCTTCCTCCTTGTACCAGTCAGCCACATACCATCCAATCGGGAAGCTGGAACTGTTTACCATCAGCCCTGTCTCGTTCAGGACAAATACTTGCGGCGGCAGATAGTCGGGTGGGACGTAGAGTCGCACTGTCAGGTTCACCCATTGCTCCAAGACATCGGTGGCGTCGCGTGAAACGGCAGTGACGTTGAGACCACCGCGCGCTCCCTCAATGATATCGGCTGCCAATGATATGTTTATGGACATGCTCCCTGTCTCGGAAACACCGACCGATAGTGAGGAGGTCCAGTTCAGGAGAGTGAAGTTAGTGGTGTCGTTCAGGCTCACCTGCAGGTCGTAAGTATCGACGATGTTGCCCAGATTGTGCACCCAGATTTCCCAGGTGTAGAGCTCACCAGCATCAAGTTCCTTGTTGCTACCTGGTGCCTGAAGTTCGAATTTGTAGCTCGGCAGAACCTCCATTTCCAGCTCCAGCGGCAGCGGAACGAAATCCCAAGCGGCAGAACGGGAGAAAACAGCCTCCAGTTCTTCATCGAACCATTGGGTGTTCCCGGTTTCCCGCACTACAGACGCCAGAACGTTTTCACCCTCCTGTAGGAGTCCAGGCCCGAATAGTGTCTCGTCGTTCCAGTAATTGGCTGTGTGGCCCTGTCCCTGCCGCATGTCATTGAATACTATCTGGCTGTTGAGATAGTAGGTACCGTAGTTGTTTGCTGCAGTATTCATGCTCAGGCTGCCTCCCTCGTAGGCCGAGATATTATCGATGGTGAATATGTGGCGGAAGTAGGCGTAGCTGTTGCCCGCCCAGACGGTGTTATTGTCCACGTTCCCCACGTCGCTATCTCCGAATGGTGCTGGATCAAGGCTCCAGTTGTCATCATAGTCAAAATCAAGTTCGGTCCAGCTGGTGTCGCATTGATAACCAGGGTCGCCCGGCTCATCGTTGTCTGTACATTGGTAGAGCTGTGTACTACTGCTGTTGGAGTGGGCCCACCACCATTCAGTATCGTTGTCGCGACCACTCAGTACCACGATTTCCTTGATTTCACTGTAATACTGGGATCTGGCAGTCAAAGCCATGGAGTAATTGCCGGCCAGGGTCTCTGAATCCGGGACTACGTCAAGGGTCACGTTCCCGCTCTCACCAGGCTGGAGATGAATCACGTTCGGGGTGACAGTTACATCCCAACTATAGTAGGCTCCTGAAATTTGGATGGTAAAGTTGTCCTCCACATCACCTTCGTTAGTGAGATTCAGCTCAAACCTGATAATCTCACTCACATTTCCGGTTACGTGACTCTCCATTACAGTGAGGCTGTAGGCGTAAAAGCCAATGTGTATGACTCGTTCCAGGGTATTGTTGTCCTCGTTACTCTCCGAGACCTCAGAATCGGAATCGGCCGTAACGGTGAGGTTGTAGTCTCCGAGCGCCTCCGGAGTCCAGTAGAATATGTCCACGGACGTAGCGTCAGGCGCCAGTTCCGATACACTGACGTTGCCCAGTTCGTCACCCTCGATATCCAGCGTGACGTTGAAGTTCTCAGCGGTTTCGGTTCCCAGGTTTGAAGTAATTACCCTAAGCCACAGTTCGTCACCGAGAATAATCGGTTTTTCTCTCCAGGACTGGACGTTGACCACGAGTTCGACATCAAGCCACTGGTCAGTATCGCCACCCCACGTGATGTCATACCCTAGTATGGCAAGCACGTTAGTCCCACCGACCAACCAGTCTGGATTGGGGCCTGACTGGCTGCTTCCATCATAGGTCAAAACGTTGTCCCAATATGCAGCGTCACCTTCGTAGCAATTACTGTTGGATTGGTAAGAATAGCAGTTTCGAATAAGGTTCCCATTCAGGTAGGCGACATAGTAGTTGTTGTGTGCCACGTTTAGTGTCGCGCTGATTGCTTCATACTCATTACTGTAAGTAAATTCATGGCGAATTACGACATGATCATTCAACCCATCCTCGGATTGCCAGATTGTCCCTGGACTAGCGCCAGCCTGATCGTCGTTACCGAAGGGTGCCGCTCCTGCACTCCAGCCCGAATCGTCAAAATTCTTTTCAAACCAGCCGTTGGGGAGACACCGCTGGCTACCACAGTCATCATCATCATCATCG
>MPMA02091676.1_pt1 | contig 12235 bp, 10 predicted proteins | sample 1617361 | NCBI WGS metagenome assembly MPMA02 (sample SAMN05944807, study PRJNA350692) | marine metagenome | biome: marine; feature: ODZ; material: water; isolation source: 180 m water sample filtered on 0.2 um supor filter | place: Pacific Ocean | collected 2012-04-08 | depth 180m m | reverse complement strand
TGAAGTTATTGATCTGGGAAGTAGTTTCGGCAGAAAATTCGCCGACGATATTGAGAAAAAAACCGGTTTGAAAGTGATCGGTCTTCTGGATAGTGGTGGTTTTTTCTCGATCACGAATTCAAAAAGAGCAGTTCATACCATTGCCGACATGAAAGGCTTGCGCATCCGGACTATGACCCTGCCCACGCATGAGGCCATCATTTCATCATTGGGAGGCAAACCCACTCCTCTTCCCTGGCCTGAAGTTTATACCGCTCTGCAGACAGGAGTCGCGGATGGCCAGATGAACCCTGTGCCGATCATTGCTTTTGCCAAGTTTGACGAAGTGCAGACCTATTTAAGTTTAACCCAGCACATCATCACTCCCTATCTCTGGTTCATGAATGCCGATTTCTACAACAGTTTATCCGAGCATGAACAGTATGTTGTGGATTATGCCGCAAAAACGGCTGTAGTCTCAGGCAAGGGCATCTCCCGAATCATTGAAGCTTCCGACAGGGGGTTGCCTCACCTCGGTAAAAAGATGAAAATCAATTCCTTGAGTGCAGCTGAATTGCAGAAATTTGCTGAAGTATCCCAACCTGCAGTCCGAAAATTAATTTCCGACAAATTCGGAAACGAAGGGGTTGAGATGCTGAACGCGCTTGTGAAATCGGTTGACGAAGCAAGGAACTAGCACTGGGCCATTTATCAGCCGTTCCGGGGTCTTTGAAGGCATCAGTCGGTGATTTTTTTTTCACTGAAAGACTCTGGCCTGGTCAATCCCCCGCCTTGAACAGACGGGGGATGTACTCAGCAGTCAGCCAAAAAAACTTTAGCTGGACTGGAGCAAGTTCAAACCCTGATCCCGTATGTCAGGATAAGTGCTCTATGATCCAATTTCTTTCCTTGTTCCAGTCATTCAAGCCCTTCGTCATAAAAAGATGAGCTAAACTTCCAGTTACGCCTGCCTGTGCTGGAACTGCAGACAGGCCAAAACTGGTTTCCCGGAAGATTTTTTCATCGGAAAGGGATGGGCTTTTTCAGGAAAATGCCTGAAAGTATCCCGGTCCCGGAGCAGGACTGGACTCCAATGACCCTGATGGGAATTGAGCTCGAATTGGTGACCATTTCCCAGACAAATTGTTCCTGTAAATGACTGTTGATCAGTCCAATTTGACAAGTCTCCCGTCCGATGCGGGCTTCCAATTCGTTGAAATGCCTTTGGTATTCAATGATTTCATCTCTGGAAAAGATGTCGATTCCGTTCAGAAATCCCTGTTCCCGGTATGTGTCTTCCGTGGTTTGATGCATCGATAATGAGTTTCTAAAAGAATGGCGGTTGATTGGCAACGATAGTAAAGGTATCGTTCACAAGGGATCAACCCAAAAAAAGTAGAGACAGACCCATCAATTCAAGATGAAGAACCATCGTTTCACCACCCAAGATCTGCTTAGCCTGCCTCAAAGCTGGCCCCTGCCAAGGGAAAAAGGCGATCGACATCATTGCGGCCGGAGGCATCGTCAGGGATGCTCATCTTCCAGCCTACCGTAAGGCAGGTTTCCCAGTCTCAGGAATTTATGACCCCAACCCGGAACAGGCCCGGGAACGTGCCAATGAATTCGACATTCCCTGCGTTTATGAATCCCTCGAAGAAGCTGTATCGCAGGGAAATGTGATCGACCTGGCAACTCCTCCGGAAGCCCACCTTGAGGTGCTGGAGCAGATTCCTCAAGGCCGTGCCGAAGCACGAACGGCTGCAGGCCCCCATCGATGCGGGGGTGAAGGAAAGGCTGCGTCAGTAAACCAACCGTATCATCCAGGTAACAGACTAGAATCATTGCAAGGGGTTTATCGAGATGAAGGAAATGGACACTCCGGGGCCCCCCCTCGGGGCGCACAGCCGCCCACCCTCTTTTACATAAAGTAGTTACCCACGATTTCCCCCGCAGGTTCATTTTAGGTTTGGCTTAACAATCCCGTCTGGTTGGTGTATGTATAATCAAGGAGGCTCAAACACCCGCCAAAGGTGCCATGTCCAGCAAATATTACCCTAAGAATATTGCCCGGTTCGTTCTGCGCTGCCTGACGGCTTCAGCGCTGCTCCTAATCCTCCTTACCGCCATCCTCCTAGGCCCCCCATCATCTCTTGGGCAGACCTCTAAGGGTATCTCCAAAACAAGCTCAGAAAAGGCTTCAGGTGGCCCCAGAACGGCCTTAGTGATCGGTAACGCCAAATACACATCTGCACCCCTGAGGAACCCAGTTAATGATGCCAGGGCTATTTCCTCAACCCTTCAGGAATTAGGCTTCCAGGTGACCCTGCTTGAGGATGCCGGGCAAAAGAAGATGAAGCGGGCCATCAACAGGTTTGGAAAAACTCTACGTGATGGTGGGGTAGGGTTGTTTTACTTTTCCGGACACGGGATGCAGGTCGAAGGGAGTAATTATCTCATCCCTGTGGATGCTGAGGTGGATGCTGAAGCAGACGTTGAGTATGAAGCAGTGGAGGCAGGAAGGGTCTTGGCAAAAATGAAGACCGCTAACAATGGGATGAATCTGGTGATACTTGATGCCTGCCGTAACAACCCTTTTGCGAGGAGTTTCCGCAGTGCTTCAAAAGGCTTGGCCACACTGAATGCACCCTCCGGGACCTTCATAGCTTATGCAACTTCACCGGGAAGTGTTGCCTCGGATGGTACAGGGGATAATGGTCTCTATACTGGAGAATTGGTGAGGCACATGAAAGCCCCTGGACTCAAAATTGAGGAGGTCTTTAAGCGTGTGCGGTCTGGTGTGCAGGTCAAGAGCGACAATAAGCAAGTACCCTGGGACGCTTCCTCTCTTACCGGGGATTTCTTCTTCGTACCGCCACAGGAGCAACTGGAACAGCAAGTGGCAAAAGTCGCTTTACCTCAGCCCTCCTCATCAGAAGCGCCGAAAACAATCCGCGCCGATGAGGAGGCATGGAAACTGGTGAAGGGTTCGCAAGACGCGGAGGACTTCCGTTTCTTTCTCGAGGAGTATCCTGACAGCAGCCTTGCCGGGGCGGCCCGCATCAAGTTGCGCAGACTGCAACGGGGGCAGGCCGCGGCTGAAACCGAAGCGGCCCGTCCGGCTGAGGAAAAACCACCTCCTTCAACGGTCACGTTTGTGAAATCCTTTGGCGGAAAGCATGCCGACAGGGGCCTGTCCGTCCTGCAGACAGGCGACGGAGAATATGTGGTGGCCGGCGGCACCAGATCTTACGGCCGAGTAGGTGTCGAGGAAGACGCGTGGCTGATCAGGACGGATTCCACCGGGAATGAAGTCTGGTGGAAGACTTATGGCGGTGCTAAACCCGATGTGGCCACATCGGTGGCACAGACTGCCGATGGCGGTTTCATCCTCTGCGGCGTGACCCAATCCTACGCCAGCGGCGGAACGGACGTCTGGCTGCTAAAAACCGATTCCAGCGGAGAGGAATCCTGGAGTAAAACCTTTGGTGGGAACAGCAATGATTATGGATACTCCGTTGCCCTGACCTTTGACGGTTACCTGATCACCGCCGGTCTTGCTTCCACCAATATCCAACCCTCCACCCTGGGCGGCAGTGATGTCTGGCTGATCAAAACGGACGACTACGGACGCATGGATTGGAGCAGAAACTTCGGGACCTGGAAATATGAAATCGGCCTGAACGGAATCCAGACCGCTGACGGAGGATTCGCCGTCACCGGTTTCGCCCGCTCCCGCCACAATACCAAATGGCAAGAAGATGTCTGGCTCATCAGGACCGATTCCGGGGGGATCCTGAAGTGGGAAAGGAAGTACGGGGGGAGCGCCGAAGACAAGGGCTATTCCGTCCGGCAAACCACCGACGGCGGCTTTGTCGTGGCGGGCTTGACTCGGTCCTACGGCCGCGGCGGCCAAGACGGATGGCTGATCAAAACGGACTCAAAGGGTAACGAAGAATGGAACCGGACCTTCGGCTGGGAGGGAAATGACGCGTTCAGCTCCGTCCGGCAAACCACCGATGGCGGCTTCGTCCTGACCGGTTCGCAGGCTTCCCATGAGCGGAACGGCACCGATCTATGGCTGCTCAAGACCGATTCCCTGGGGAATGAACAATGGGGCAGAATCTACGGGGATGGGGGGGGCCACAGCTACCGGGGCGGTTCCGTGATGCAGACCGCGGACCACGGTTACATCATCGCCGGACAATCGGATTCCTGGCAAAGTCCTCATGCTGATCTGCTGCTGATCAAAACCGATTCCAGCGGCAGCATACGGAGTGTGGAGTCCCGCTGACGGGAAGCGGAGCAAATCCAACGCGACCCGATGCAACAATTGGCTTCCGCCTCGCCATGGACGCCCCTTAAGCCCCCCAGACCCACCCAAGGGGCCACCCTTCGATACATAGGAATCCTGTTTACCAAATTTTCGCCAGAATAGAGATAAGGGATATCCTAGATAGTCGATGGGTCCTGTTTTGTCCCCCCCCCCTTGATCAAGAGATGTGGGCAAACAAGATGTTCTGCAGATTATGACCGAAGATTTCTACGCGATGCTTCGATGCTCATGAAGCTAGACAAAACAGGAGATTTGTAAAGGAATGAGCTTGCCTGGAAACCTCCTGCTCCTGAATCATTGTTGCAATTCGATGAAACTGGTATGATAAACTAACATTCAACCTGGACCACTTAAAGGGGGCAGGTCAATTTTGCACGCCGTGCAAAAGTTGTTTTGGTTGGGTAGCAACTAAGTGGACTACCACCAAAGCAGCCACCATGCAGTTGGTATACTATTTCCCATGTCTTGAAAGGTGATGGGGAATTGGGGACCATACTCACCACCCTTCTACACCATCCTCAACCTCAAAACACATACCCTCCCCCGTATCTGACTCATTTCCACAGATTCACTCTCAATTCATCAGGCCGGCTCTCCCTCGTTCATTCTCATATATCCTGTCTATCCTTACCGGTCTTGAATGATGAGAGGATTGAGGTAGATTGGAAGTCAGAAACCAATTGAACTGACCTACCTTGAAAGTTCTTTTCTTGAGAATAAGAATGGACAGTATGTTGGGGAAATTGAAAATTCGGAACCAAATGCAACTGCCCTGACCTCTACTGACACCCGGGGATTGCAACTTGAATCTTTGAGGAATTAAAACAGCCTGGGATTTAACCTTCGGCAGATGGTACTGGGGCAGGCCACCAGATTTAGATGCTGGGTAGGCCTTTACAGGTACATGAAGGGAGTTTCAACCCTGACCCAATTTTTTTAAGAGGAGATAGGGCCAACCCGCTTGACCCCAGTACTATTATATCTGCTACCAGCCGTTTGGTCCTGTTTGTAATCGGTTCTACTTTCTGACGCAGATTGTTAGTGCAATTCACATACCCAACTCTTCAGTATCAGTATCAAGGTAGAGCTGTGACAATGCCATCCTGCTCGAAAACGAGCAAAAACTGGCCACTTAACCGATGGAGGTGGTTACAGGATTCTTGGCAACCAGAGATTCAAGCTTGGAGTCTTCGGACAGTTCCCTCAGACGCTTCGCAGAGGTTGTTTCATAGGATGCATCTTTTTTCGGGCTGTATTGCTTCATTTGTTTGGCCATGTTTCCCTACTGAATTCTACACGACAAGTGCAACTCCAGGTATAAGCATTATTCGCAAGCTGTTGTAGAATTACTTCCTCTCCTTCCACAATCCCTCCAGCCAGCTCATCGGGCTAGAGCGTATGCGCTCGGTCCTGCGCTTGTCGAACAAACCGCTTTTATCAAGGATGACACGGAGAAACTTTGAACGGGGAATCATGCCTCGTGCCCGGTCCAGTATCTCCATCTCCTCCTTCCGCAGAACAATGGTGACACGCTCGGTGTACTCTGCGTCTGCCTTTTTCCTGCTTCTGGGTCTTTGAGGAAGAGGCTCTCCGATATTTGCCTTGGCACCGCTCGTTTCTTCGTCAGGAAGGTCTGTGATTTTGAATTTGGCCATAGTTTCAATGCTGTCTTTCCAGGTGGTCCATGAGGTTACCGACCTGCTTCAACAGTTCTCTGTATGTGTGAGCCGCAAGTTTGTCTTTCACGACGAGTTCTCCAAGTCCGATTTTATCTCTAAACAGGTTTGGGAAAAAAGCGCTTTCTCTGATTGGAAAAACAGGAAATCCGGAAAAACGAGACTTTAGCACCGGAAGCAGTGCTTCTGAGTCTGCAACCTTGAGTCTATTGGGTAGCAGTACAACATTTTCGGTCAAATTTCTAAGTTCCTTCACCGTTACGAAGGATGCGTTAAGGTTTGGAGTGTCTGCAATGATGGGCACCAGCACGTGTCTGGCAAGTTTAATGAAATCAGCGATTCTCCTGTCAGCCAGAAATCCGCCTAAGTCCACAACCAAGTCCGTATTCTTTGAAATCCCTTTGGGAATGCCTTCGGTGGGTGCGAGTGTCTTCACCCTCCCATTTCCCAGCGCAATGTGAAGAGGAGTAAGAGGGTCGTTGGTGACACAGTCCACGTTTGCCTCAAAAGCAATCAACGCCGCCAATGAACTCTTTCCTGCTCCCCCCTTGCCGTTCCAGACGACGGTCAATCCGATACTTCTGTAATCCTCTTCCATTCCCACTCCATGCTCGTTGGACAGTTCATACATGCATGAATCATATGAATTGTCATCCAATTAAAACAGGTATGACTGCTCATACTTCAATCACTCCTCATATCCATTGCACAGGTATAACTCCTCATACCTTTACCACTCATCATAAAACTCCTACCTGTTCTATCCCTCATACCTTTTTCAAGATGCACACGCATCACACATTTCATAAACATAGAAAAAGTGGGAGATGTGTGATGCGTAGATGCGTAGATGCGTCATACAGGTGGTATCGGTGGGCTAAAACCAATTTATAAACCCTTCATACATAACTCACCAATGATAAGTATTACATGTATATATTAGTATTACTAGTATATTTATTATATTCAATATTCTGATATTATTGGATATATATTGACATTAAATTATAATCATGTATTATATTACTAGCTGAGATTCAGCCGGAATACGTGCCAGGCCGCAACAGAACCTGTAGCCGGATATGCCAGCAGAAACACGAAACAAAAGGGAATACACTCAGGCAAACACTGCGGACAATGGTGCTGAAGAGCAACACTCCGGTACATCATGCTTACGGAAATTGTTGCACGTCTTATATGCCTTTATTGACACCATGTTCACAAAGCTTGAGAGGAAATTTCACTGGAATCAAAAAAGAGAGCGTGCGTTTCATGCTGTAACACTGAAAAGACATGTAAAAAAGGTCTGATTCGATGTTTATCAATTTCCACTATCATCAATCCAACCTAAACGAGAGGACAGTATATGGGAATTCCATTTACATCATCCGAAACATACAGAGCAGACGATCTTAACTCATTGATGGAAATGGTAATGGCTGAGGACAATAACGTCTGCTATACGCCTCTTTCCAATCTTAAGGAACTCAAGCTCAGCAGCGATGGGAAATTTTACGGCGCAGGATTCAGTGAAAACGGACTCCGAGCATTTACAAACTGGGCAGGTGGTGGCGCACATGCATACAAGGTGGCGTGTGAAGTCGAAGACACTGAACTGGCCGCCAATATAGTGAATGCCTACCTTTGTAAAAACAACGACAGGCTCAAAGACAAAGCTCAGTTGGTTGTCAACTGTAACACCAACACCATCATTGGTTGTGTTTCAAATCGTTATCGTGACTTCAGCAACACTCAGTTCATTAGCAGAGTGTTGGGTACCGGTAGATACAATGTTGTTGAGGGAATTCTCAAAGACACCAAGCTCAGGGTGAAACTGGTTGAGGAAGAAAGCGGCTGGGAAGTGGCGAAGGGCGATACGATACACAATGGAATGCTTCTCAGAAATGATGTGTCAGGCTGGGGCAGCCTGCATACACGTCTCTTCTGCTTTCGGCTCAAATGCACCAACGGCATGATGGTCAGCACCAAACTGCTGGATTGTTACATCAAGCACTATGGGCTGGAACAGAGGTTCAACAAGAAGGTCGAAGACCTCATCGAACTCACCAAACAACAATATGAAGTGCTTAAGGAACGAACAAGGATTTCAGTTTCCATTCCCTTCAAACCACATGTGCTCGTAGAAGAAGGTGCTCCGCTCAGCTGGCTGCCGGATTGGAGCAATCGTATTCACCTCATACCTGGCCATAAGTATCAGCCCGAAGCCAGGAGTGAAAGGTACACGCGAACTTTAGAGATGGTGGAAAACGCTCCTCGAAAGTACACGGGGCCTGTGGCAATGGATGCCTTCGGCAACAATCCCAAAAGCATCTTCCACATGGCTTCAGCCCTTAGCGAATATGCTCACCTTCAAGGTGATGCAGAGCTGCAGGAACAAATCGAAGAAGGAGCAGGACAACTGGTATCCTGGGCTGCAGGCAATAAAGAAGAGTTGCTTGCCGCATAAGATTTATTGCCAGAATGGATTCAGGTTTTAGAAGGCCATGGAGGCACCTTCACTTATGCAGCCGCTTCAGCAGTCTCCATTTCGTATGAGTTGCAGGCACCTCTGAATTTGCACCGTGTGCAAACTCTCTTGTCTTCTGCCGGCTTGAAAGACTCTTCAAGTGCCATGTTTCCCTCTGCATCCATCAGCAGACTCTTCATCTTTACAACCGATTCGAATATCTGCTCTTTAATCCCTTTGAAATCAACACCATCGCAGTGATGCTCTTTAATGACATCATGGTAGAGGTTATATTCCACCAGCCTCAGCAACTCTGCTTCAACACCCCAAGTTTGGCTGGCATAAAGCGCATAGCACGCCAACTGCGCATCCGTCGCATCACTCAGCGTCTTTCCCGCCTTCCAGTCATATACATTCACCAAACCATCTTCAATGACGCAATAATCCGGGGACACATAAACCTTTATTCCATCCAGCATGAAATAAGACAATTTTTCAATTTCAAGGATGTATTGAGCATCAGTAGATTTAAATTTCTCGAATAAATCCGAGTTCCAGAATACCCGCAAACAATGTTCTGCTTGTTCGGATATTTCCTTCCACTCAGATCGGCTTACCGGTTCAAAGTAAACATGCTCGGTAAAACCACAGTATTGTTTTGGATTATTATTGTATTTTCCATCAACTGAATTTTTATAATCCTTCCTCATGCTCTCAATCATTTCACTATTAATATTTTCAAATGTGTCTAAAATTTCTCCATTTTTTATTTTTGAAAGCAAGGATTCTATGGTTTTATGAACTACCGTACCAACCCACATTTTTCGGTTGGTTAAATTTTTAAGTACATACAGCTTTCTTATGCGTTCGGAGGCATTCTTTTCCCATCCACCCCAGGATCCATAATAATGGTAATAATATTTTAGTTGGCACTCTGAAAAAAGCCTGTCACGTGAATGCGACCAGGAAAATTCATTTACAAGCATTTATATTTTATTTTGTAATTACTAAATGTATTATTTATTTTGATTTTGGAGTTCATCATAAAATTCTGGATTAGAAAACGTTTTTTATCTCAACATCGCCAAATTCCATTCTTGCTTAAGTCCTATCCAGTCGACGCCTTTGTATTCTATTTTACGAACCACATCATTGTAGAGCACTCTGGGTGTGTAAGCTTTTCCATAACGTCCAAAAGTTTCAGACGAAAGTGAGTGCCCAAGCAGTTCCGCTACCAACGTTTCAGTAATACGCTTCTGCTTCAAAGTGTTGGAAACCGTGTGTCTGAAGGAGTGAAAGCTCTTCTTGTCTGTCTTCACTCCACTACGTGTAAGAAGAGTCTCGTTGAAAAAACGTCCCACGTTCTTTTTGTATCCTCCCACTCCTTTCTTCAGTTTAGGAAACAATCTTTCTTCACCCTTTTTATTCAGCAACTTTACATATTCCAAAAAGTTTAATTCCTTCAATACAGGGTGTATTGGTATGTTTCTTTTGGAAGGTAGATTCTTTAAACTCTTATCTTCAGTATCCTCATTGATATCGAAATACCATATTCCACTCACATCACGTTTCACATCATTTAAATGCAACTGCGATATTTCTGTAAGCCTTGCTCCGGTAAATACTCCAATTAGAGGAATCCAGTAATAGGCATTTTTTCTTTTGTTAACTGTATATTTGAGATATTCATCCGGGTAAAATATCTTCATTAAATCTTCCAGGGTGAATGCATCTTTTTCTTCTGAATCTCTTTGCTTGATTTTAATTTTCAATCCTGAAAAATAGTTCATCTCCAAATAATTATTTCTTCTACTCCACTCTATAAATGAAGATATATTTCCTAAATAATTATTTGCTGTTTGAACAGACATCGATTCTATATTATTCATTGATAATATTTCATTAATGCTTTTATTTTTATATTCTCTTATTTTTCTTTTGTTTGCTGGTAACTGAATTATTGTTTCTTTAAATTTTCTTGCTTTCTGTGCATTTAGATTCCTCATTGGAATATCTCCTACTACTTCTATAAGCAATTCAATATATTGTCTGTAAGTATTTTCAGTTTTTTCTTTGAATGAACCTGCCTGATTCTTTTCTTTAATAAATGCTTCCAATGCATCACTGATCCTAGTTTCATCATCAGCTTGAGTGTCTAAATTGCTTGGTGGTGAGGCTATTGATTCTATTTGCGGCGAGGTCACTTCATCATGAATCGAGTCGGAAATATCATAAACTGACTGTTGCTCACCAGACAACAACTCCATTTTGTATTCGAACTGCTTTTCCAGTGCTTTGACGAAGTTCATTCGTAGCATTCTGTAATCAACAGACTTTGTGTCCATTTCAATGGAGTTTTTCTCAAAGATCATCTCAAGCTGCTTGTCAATGATCCTGTTGAGTTTTTCATCTCCTGATTCAAGACCAAGCCTGTAGAGGTTCTTTAAAGTCTTTGTGAACTCAATTTCCTCCTCAACCTCTTTCTTTGAGTATGGATTGATTTTCAGCATGTCCTCGTTGGATTCAAGCACATACTTCTCAAGCTCTGCTTTGAGAATGGTTTTGATTTCATTGAGACTCAGATTGGCCATCGATGAATTCTGCTGAATCGTTTCAAAAAGAGTTTTAGACAGTAAGGAAAGAACAGACGCTCTTTGCCTTGCCTGTCGGAAAATACCAGTTTTTAGTGAAATTTGAAACTGAGTCTGCTTTAAACTAGCTACCAGATCTTTCGGAATGACGGAACGGAAATGATAACAACTGGACGAAGACGGTTTAACAAGGAAGGAAGGGGATTTTTTCATGACCTGAGTGTGACATCAAGTGTGACAGTCAGGCTAAAAATACTCCTATATCAGTGTTTTTTCGTTTTTTAAACTATTGATATTATTTATTAAATATATCGTATTGGTGCCGTAGAAGGGAGTCGAACCCCCACGTCCATAAGGACACTAGACCCTGAACCTAGCGCGTCTACCAATTCCGCCACTACGGCAGAGGAAAGTGGAATTGATGATAGGAGAAAGGGGGTTAAGATGCAATCGTTAAGCAGGATTGTCAGGGTTTCGACGGAGGAGGATCATGCTGATTTCAGCGAGTGCAATGAGGAGGACAATCCAGAGCAACCACTGTTTGATTTTTTCCGCAGACCCCAGTTCGGTTTGTTGGAGAGGAGGCTTCCGTTGATCGAAGAAGGTCTGCATTCGCTGAAGTTCCTCATCGCTCATCAACCGCATTTCACTTTCAAAGGGAGGAAGGTTGACGGAAAACGACTTGGTCCTTTTAGAATTGGAAGATGAATTTGTTTTGGATGAAGAATTCTCCGGAGTCTGATAGTTTCCTGAGCCCAAGCGGGAGTATCCTATCGCTGAATTCAGTTTTCGAGTTCCGGAATAAAAACTCCCCAACCTACGCGAGTGCATGCGTTTTTCCAATTGCTGAAGCCATCCCTGCAAGCGTTCTGCAAACTCATCGATGCGGTAGAGGGAACCCCAGGGATCGGAAATTCCGGTTTCGAGAAGAACGATCCCTCTGGTTTCTGATTCAAAATTCCCAAATTCATTTCTCCGGATTTGCCAGTCTTCGGCAAAAGGGGCCTGAGTCCAGTCCACCAGCCACTGTCCTTGGGGCCACAAAGATTGATTATCCTGGGTCTCTGAACCTTCCGATCTTGGGTACTGCCGAGCATACTCCTTCCAGTCTCCAAGCCGGGTTGGAATGAAGAGGGCAGGGGGGCCATCTTTAAGTGCTTTCCAGCGGAGGGGATGATCCCCTAGCAGG
>MPMA02164149.1_pt1 | contig 12290 bp, 10 predicted proteins | sample 1617361 | NCBI WGS metagenome assembly MPMA02 (sample SAMN05944807, study PRJNA350692) | marine metagenome | biome: marine; feature: ODZ; material: water; isolation source: 180 m water sample filtered on 0.2 um supor filter | place: Pacific Ocean | collected 2012-04-08 | depth 180m m | reverse complement strand
TCCAGCACCATGTCCTGAATGTACACCGGCTTGCCAACTACCTTGTCGGCTAAGTCGATTCGTTGGGCCCTTTTACCCACCTTGGTGTGATCGGCAAAAGGTTTTGGGGTTGCCTCGCCGTTTGCACTCACCTTGAAATTCCTACCCTGCATCAGTTGCCAGTAGGATATGTTCTCATTCCCCTGCACGTTTGCAACGATGCCGTTTTCAACTGTCAGATTCTCGATGGATGTGTGCATTTCTTCTGCCGCTCTCTGCAGCAAGAACTGCCTGGCTTCAGCGGACACCTGACGAACCGCTGCACCGCTTGCCTCGATCGAACCGCTGCCCGCCGTCATGAATTCGTTGGGTGCAGCTTCGGTATCGCCACTCTGTACCCGGATGTTGTGCAGATCCACGTCCAGTTCCTCTGCACAGATGATGGCAATAGCAGTCTTGATTCCCTGTCCCAATTCGACTTTTCCGGTGCACACCGTGACCGTCCCATCTTCGTTGAAGGTAATCCAACGATCGAGGTCTGGTGTCTGCCGGAGCGTAAAAGGCAATCGGTCAGTCATGGTGCATCTCCCTGGCCGCGTTCTGTATCGCTCGTATAATGCGGTTGTGCGCGCCGCAGCGGCACAGATGATCCTTGAAGGCAGTCTGTATATCGGATCGATCGGGAGAGGGATTCTTCTCGAGCAGCAGCACCGCGCGATTGATAATGCCGCTCAGGCAGTAACCGCACTGGGCAGCGTTTTCATCCAGAATAGCCTGCTGCACGGGGTGTAGTGCGCCATCGATGGATACGCCTTCCACAGTGGTGATCCGGCGGTTGTTTGCTTCTTTGACCTTTGTTGTACACGCATAGATTGCCTCGCCATCCATGATTACGCGGCATGCTCCGCACTGCTCTTGGCTGCAACCCTGGCGAGGACTGCTTAGGCCGAGGTCATTGCGCAGTGCGTACAACAAAGGCGTTTCGGGATCGATCGTCAGGTGACGATCTGCACCGTTGACTGTAAGTGTAATTCTTTGCTGCATATTGGTATCCTCATCGGCAGGCGTGCTGCAATCAAGGGAGATTTCACCGGGCCTGCGCCGTCCTAGCCGCTGTCGAGCCATTCACCGATGACAATTTCCATCCCCACCGGACGTTCAGTGAATCCTATCTTGCGATAAAAGTCGACCGCGTCGTCGGTGAACAGGTAAACATGCTGCCCCCTTAACTCCTGCAGCAGAAGCTCCATCATCCGCTTGGCAATACCCTTGCCACGAAATTCGGACAAGGTCCATACGTCTACCACGTAAGCATTACAGACACCATCGGACAGCGTCCGCGCAGTGCCTATGAGTCGATCGACGTTATATGCAATGCAAGTTGAATAACTGTTGGCAAAAGAGCTGTGCAATTGTTGCGGCGTTCTGCCGTTGTCAAAGTCATCGGCGAGCAGGCTTGATTTCATCTCCGCCCAATCCACCTGTTCAAGGTCACGCTTGTAGAATAAGCTCATCCTTTGCCCCGTAGTTTACGCAAGAAAATTGAACGTCTGACGACAGTAACTGAATGGTGCGGCAGTGCTCGGCTGTTAGGTCAGCTCGTGGACGAACCGACGTTGTCTTTTTGGCTTTACGACTATACCGCCTTCTGCAGCTAAATCCCATCCGGGACTAGCGGCTGTCTCATTGTGCCAGCTTCCATTCGATATAGGCGTTCACCACCTTTTCAAGCAGTTGCAGAGGCAGAGCGCCGCTTAAAAGGACGGCATCGTGTCCCGAGCTTGAATCTTGGTTCGATGAGGGTGATTATGTGCGCCAATCAAGGCTGTTTACCTGGAAGGAGGTGAAGGTGAAGCTACCTTCAGATTATTTCGAGCGCGTGTATGCAGGTGTGTTGGGCAAGGTGATCGGTGTGTACCTGGGCCGGCCATTCGAGGGCTGGAGTTACGATCGCATCATGGAACGACTGGGGGAGGTCGATTACTACGTGCACGACACGATCGGTGTGCCCCTTATCGTCACCGATGATGATATTTCCGGCACCTTCACGTTCATCCGGTCGCTGCCGGACCATGGCAACAGCAAGGCGATCACCCCGGCCCAGATCGGTCATAGCTGGCTGAATTACATTATCAAGGAAAAGTCCATTCTGTGGTGGGGAGGTATGGGCAACTCCACGGAGCATACAGCCTTCCTGCGCCTGGAAGAGGGCATCGAAGCGCCTCACAGCGGCTCCAGATCGCTGAATGGCAAAGTGGTCTCTGAACAGATCGGCGCACAGATATTTATCGATGGCTGGGCCCTGGTATCGCCGGGTGATCCTGAACAGGCTGTCGATTTGGCGCGACGGGCGGCCAGTGTGAGCCATGACGGTGAAGCCATCTACGGTGCCGAGGTGATTGCCGCCATGGAAGCGATGGCATTCGTTCAATCGGATATAGACAGCATCATCGATGTGGCGGTGACGTTTATTCCCCACGATTCGGTCATCTACCGGCTCATTGCGGATGTCAGGGAATGGCATGCGGGCGAGAAGGATTGGCGCAAGACCCGCAGTCTGATCGAACAGAAGTACGGTTACGACAAGTACGGTGGCAACTGTCACATGGTGCCCAATCATGGCTTGATCATCCACGCACTGCTGTACGGCGGAAATGACTTCCGCGAGGCGCTCAAGATCGTCAATACCTGTGGCTGGGACACAGACTGCAATAGTGGCAACGTCGGCTGTTTGATGGGCATCAAGAATGGATTGCCTGGCATCGACGCAGATGTCGATAACGGTGCTGACTGGCGTGGTCCGGTGGCGGACCGCATCTATATGCCAACGGCAGATGGAGGGCGCGCTGTCACAGACTGTGTCACGGAAGCGGTGGAGATCGCCAAGTCAGGGCGGGCGCTGGCAGGTGAAGACCCACTGGTGCTAAAGGGCGGCGCGCAATATCACTTTGAAATGCCTGGTTCCGTGCAGGGATTCGTGCTTGAGGAGAGTGAAGGATTAGACGACGGAGTCCGCTTGTCCAATGTGGCGGGCCACAGCAAGAAAGGTGAACGAAGTCTCAAGGTAGCATTCGAGGGGGGCCTGTCAAGAATATCCACGGCGACTTTTATTCCTTCCAAGGAAACAGCCAAGTATTTTGAAAAGAGGGGCTATGGGCTGATGGCCTCTCCCAGATTGCATCCCGGTCAGACGGTACGGGTGAGGGTCTGTGGAGAAAAACCCGATGCGGCTGATGTGAATCTGTGCCTGTTTGTCTCGGTGTATGGCGATAACGATCAGCTAGAGGTGCTTCGTGGCCCCGAGCTTAGCCTCATTGGGGATGAATATGCAGAGTCCGAATGGCTTGTCGAGCAGCAGGCTGGGCGGCCAATCGCGGCCGTGGGTATTGAAATCAACGGCAGTGCAAGCGGGCCTGGATGTTTCTACCTGGACTATTTGAGCTGGGATGGAGAGCCGCATGTAACGCTGAAGAGACCAGAGCAGGCAGGGACCATGTGGCGGAGGGCCTGGGTCGAGGGCGTTGATCAATTCGGTTTCTACGCGGAGCCATACCGCCTCATACAGAATCGCGGCACCGGTCTCTTGATGCAGGGAACGCGGGATTGGAAAGACTACCGCGTTGCCGCTGACGTTACACCCCACATGGTTAAGTCGTCAGGAATCGCTGTCCGAGTCCAGGGGATGCGTCGTTACTATGCCTTGCTGTTGGTTCAGGATGGCAAGCTGCAGTTGGTTAAGGTAAACCATGAGCGGCAGGTGCTCTGTGAGATCGACTATGGGTGGGAACAGGGCAGTACCTATGAGATGGCTCTTGAAGTCAACGACAGTCACCTGCAGGGCTCTGTCAACGGCGAGCTGCTGATTGAGGCCGATGACGCTGATGACGATTTTCAAGGAGGCGCGATAGCCCTCGTGTGTGAAGAGGGTCGAACCGCGACTCAGGTGGTGACAGTTAAGCCCCTGTCCTAACGGAGTGACCCCGGGCGGGTTCCGGGAACGGTTGTCCGGAACGGCGAGACGAATCGAAGAATTGATTGGAGGTATCCCCGTATGCCGTACAAAGCAACTCCACTTTTGGCTTTACTGATGGCCTCCCAATTCGCCTTTACCGCGCCGTTGAAGAGCCAAAGCAGCAGCGACGACCAACTGGATGTCATGGTAACCGTCTACAGCAACAACTATGGTTTGATCCGGGAAGTTCGCCGGTTAACCCTACCGAAGGGTGAAGTGGAACTGGAATTTCAGGATGTTGCTGAGCAGATCGATCCAACTTCGGTTGCGTTTAAGTCCATCACTAAAGAAAAACAGGTGAGGATTCTGGAGCAGAATTATCGCTACGATCTTCTCAATCCAAGTACGTTGTTGAATCGCTATATAGGACGCAAATTGAAGTTCACGCAGTATCTGAGTGTGGACAACAGCCAGGTTAAACAAGAGAGAGAAGGGGTGCTGCTTTCCACCGAAGGCGGCACGATCGTCAGGTTCGGCGATGAAATCGAGATTCTGCCGGTTGGTACCATCTCGCTGGCTGAGCTGCCTGAAGACCTGCTGTCCAGGCCCACTCTGGTATGGCTGCTCGAGAACGACTACCAGCGTGAGCAGCAGGTGGAGACTTCCTATCTCACCAACGGTATGAACTGGCATGCAGACTATGTGCTTGTGGTCAACCAGGATGACACCCGCCTGGACCTGAATGGCTGGGTTACCCTCGACAACCGCAGCGGTGCTGCCTACCGCAATGCTGAATTGAAATTGGTTGCAGGCGATGTAAAACACGTCAGTGAACCTGTCGTTGAGGCCGCCAGGCTACAACGCATGGATAGCGCCAGGACAGCGTTTGCACCTGCCTTTCAGGAAAGACAGTTCTTTGAGTACCATCTGTACAGCCTGGGTCGTCGCACCACCCTGGCTAACAATGAAACCAAACAGATGTCTCTGCTGGCGGGACTTGGCGTTAAGGTCGACAAAGAGTTTTCGGTGAAATCGAGCGTTAACCCATTTTCCGTACAGCCGAACGTTCAGGAAAGTAAAGTGGATGTATCGCTGGAATTTGAGAACAGCGAAGATAACAACCTGGGAATGGCGCTGCCCGGTGGGCGAGTACGCGTATACAAGGCCGATGTCGATGCGTCACTGCAGTTGATCGGTGAAGAGCGCATAGACCATACGCCCAGAGATGAGAAGATCACCCTTGAGATCGGTAAGGCGTTTGATATCGTCAGCGAACGCAAGCAGACCAGTTTCCAGCGTCGTGGCGAGAGAAGCTCCCTGGTCAGTTATCGGATTCAATTGCGGAATCACAAAGATGAAGAAGTGCAGGTAAAACTGATCGAGACTTTCCCCGGCGAACGAACCATCACAATCCAGAGTCGGGAGTTTCGCGAAGTCGATGCCCGCAGCATAGAATTTGAGGTCGCGGTGCCGGCGCGGGGCGAAGAGCAGGTGAGCTATACCGCAATGGTTACCTGGTAACGCGCACGGCAACTCTTAGCTGTAAACGCCCCACTCCATCCGGAGTGCCGGCTCGGTGGCAGTCCCACTCAATTGGGCTTGGGCGCCGGCATGCCGATGTCGATGGGCTCGATCTCGAATTCCTTGAGGAGCTCTTTGCTGTAGCAGAGCTTTCCGGTAATCACTTTGGGGTCTGCAGTTATCAAGGCGTGAGCTGCTTCCGCCACGCTTTCCACGGGCTCTGCTGCATCCAGATCCGCTTGGCTGTACTTCCGGGCATACATCTGGCCGGGCGTTGCCACAACGCCATTCGGTGACAGGGAGTTTACGGAAATACCGTGCTCATGTATCTCCGCGGCCAGGCTGGTCGTGTAGTGCTCCAGTGCCGCTTTGGCCATGCCGTATACGGCTTCGTAAGACCGTCGCGTGAGTACCGTGAGCTTGGCAGCGACCGAGGAGATATTCAGGATAGAACCACCCTCACCCCGTTCGATCATGCCGGGCAGCACCAGCTGGCACAGGTGGTGGGGCGCTTTGAGGAGAATTTCCATCATCCGGTCGTAGGAGCGTTCTTCGTAGTCCACGATATTGCCGGGCATGAGGATCGCGCCGTTATTGACCAGAACGTCTATGCGGCCGTATTTGTCGAGGGCTGCTGCTACCAGATTCTCGCGTGCTTCCTTTTTCATCAGGTTGGTTGCCACACCGGTGGCTTCGCCGCCCGCCGCCTTGATGGCATCGGCAACGGTATCGATCGTCCCTGAAAGGCGCTCGTCTCGAACTTCCACGGTTCGAGCTGCGACGATGACTTTGGCGCCGGCGATGGCTAGACGCCGGGCGATCGCTTCGCCAATGCCTCTGGATGAACCGGTGACTATGGCTACTTTACCGTTCAGTTCGCTCATGATTGCTCTCCTCATTTCCCATGCCTAAAGTGAAGTCAATAATACTGCAAGCGCATAAATCTAAGCAAGGCAAGCGCAGGAATGTGCCCTCTGTCGGCCGCCTGATTTAGCCGGGTGGGTCAGAGAAGGGTGCGCACCACTGTGATTATTCTGTATTATAGGGGCGTCGCGCAGTGAAGCGGTGTCTTCGACACGGCCTCGCGCACAACCATCTTTCTCCAGTCCCTTCAAGCCGGCCTGGGATCTACCGACGATCAGCGATGAGGATAATTTGTATGACGTTTGAATCCGTATTGACTCAGGCCCGTTCCGAGGGCCGCGACCTCCTCAACGAGGTTGAGGCGAAGCAGCTCCTGCAGGAAGCCGGGATTCCCGTAACGACCACCGTCCTGGCGGTCACCCAAGAAGAGGCCAGTGCCGAGGCCGCGCGCGTCGGTTATCCGGTGGTCCTCAAGATCGTGTCGCCCGACATTGCTCACAAGAGCGACGTGGGTGGAGTCAAGGTGGGCCTGGAAGACGATGCTGCCGTCAATGCTGCGTACGAAGAGATCGTTGGCAACGCCAAGAAAGCCGTTCCGAATGCCAATATTACAGGCGTCGCCGTTCAAAACATGGCTGGCGAGGGAACCGAGGTGATCGTCGGCATGACGACGGATCCCCAATTCGGGCCGGTGATGATGTTCGGTCTCGGTGGGATCATGGTGGAGGTCCTCAAGGACGTGTCCTTTCGCGTTGTGCCGCTGACCGAACGGGACGCGGCCCAGATGATCGACGAGATCAAGGGCAGCGCCGTGCTCGATGGCGTTCGCGGACAGCCACCGGTCGACAAGGCTGCCCTGTGCGACGCGATCCTAAAGGTTGCAGAGTTCGTCGAGCAGCACCCGGAAGTTCAGGAGCTGGACCTGAACCCCATGATTGCCTATTCCGATGGCGCAATCGCTGTCGACGCACGCATCGTCGTGTCAGCAAGTTAGGGGGGTCGCAGCATGGCTGTTCCAGGACACCGGCTGGACCGGATGTTCAATCCCAAGACGGTCGTCGTGATCGGCGACAAAGGGCCCGGCTACATGTGGCTCAACAACAACAGGACCTTCAAGGAGAAAGGCGGCGCCTTGTATTCGGTGCAACTGGATCCGAAGGAGATCCCGGGCATCGAGAAGCTGGGCATCGAGAATTTCACGTCGCTGGACGAAGTCCCGGGGGAGATCGATTACGCCGTGGTCGCCGTGCCACGCACGGTAGCCCCCATCATCCTCAAGGGTCTGATCGAGAACGGGGTGCACGGTGCAGGTTTCTTTACGTCCGGTTTCGCCGAAACCGGCCAGGAAGAGGGCATTAAGCTGCAAGCTCAGCTCACCGAGATGGCCCGTACCGCCAACTTCAACCTGGTGGGACCCAATTGCATGTGCCTGTACCTACCCAGGTCCGGTGTGCGCTTCAGCATGGATGTTCCGGTTGCCGACGACGGCGCTATCGGTTTTCTGTCCCAGTCCGGCACCCACGCCATCCAGTTCTCGTTGGTCACCAATGCCAACGGTATGCACCTCAGCAGATGTGTCAGTTTGGGAAACGCCATCGCGCTGGATATCCCCGACTATCTTGACTACATGACCGAAGACCCGGAGACGGAAGTCATCGCGATGTACGTCGAAGGCGTAAAAGACGGTAAGCGTTTCTACCACTCCCTGCGCGCTGCGTGTGCAAGAAAGCCGGTAGTCGTCTGGAAGGGCGGTCAGACCGAAGCGGGGGCCCGCGCGACCATGTCGCATACGGCTTCCCTTGCGGCTCCTCAGGCCATTTGGGAGGGAATGATTCGGCAGTGTGGCGCCGTCGCCACCAACAACTTCGATGAGACCGTTGACGCCGTGAAGGCGCTCGCCCTGGCGAAGCGGCCGGCCGGTCGGCGCGTCGCCTTGCTGGCACAGACGGGCGGGCAGTCCGTGTCCATCACCGATGCATTCGCAAAGGGCGGCTTCGAAGTGCCGCGACTTTCCGAGGACAGCTACAAGCAGTTGGCGGAGTTTTTTAACATCATCGGTGGCTCATACCAGAATCCCCTCGATATGGCCGGCACCGTCCAGGGCAGGACGGAGACGCTCGACCGGATCCTGCGCATCGTTGATGCCGATCCAAACGTTGACGCCATGGCCATCGAGGTTTCGGCAATGTTTGCAGCACGCCATTGGCAGTCCCGACCAGAGGTGCTGGACGAGATGCTCGACGCGCTCCAGATTCATGCTAACAGGTCAGCTAAGCCGTTTGTGGTGGTAATGCACCCTGCCCATGAGGCGGAGTATGTGGCGTCGATTCAGCACAAGTTCAACGAGCGTGGTATCCCGACGTTCGCAAGCTTCGAGCGGGCAGCGGCAGCCCTTGATCGGGCGGCAATTGCGGCAGGCGTTTAGACGGCATTGACCCGACCGATAACAACGATTCGGCTATGGCTCCGCAGATCTTGGTGCCGACCATCAGAGTAGCCGAGGGCGCCGAAAGGATTCGAGAAAGGAGGGTGCCCGCGAGTGACCATTTGAACTCAGCTTGGCTGCATGGGACACAGGGCATCGAGCACCTGAGCAATGCCATCTCCGCCGTGAAGTAGGCCATGCCCGCTTCCGAGCGGTTAGCGACCGCATACCAGAGGCGGATAGGACGGTTCGCAATAGTCGGAACCGGCCATAAGCCGACCTTGATAATCCGGGTAAATGCACAGGTGTTTCCGGAATTCAGAGGCACTGAACCATGTATATGCTGGAATTGCACCATGACATCACATAACCTACTGAAGAATGTGTGTATGTTCCGCCACTCTTTTTCACGACACTGGAAATAAGTGCAATCCAGATACATGGCGCTGATACATTGATTTGTGATGTTGATTGGAATAGTGTTTCTAACATATTGATGTTGAAAGGATTCCAATCAATTGGTTGCTTCCTTTACAGAAATAGGAGGCAATTGGATATATGTCACAGTTAAACAGAATTAGTAGTTAAGCATCAAGGAGAGATAATGGATCTGCCGGAAAAACCAAAATACATTAAGCATGCAGTGATTTTAATTGCCTTTTCACTTTTTGTGGGTCCATTCAAAATTGCATTAGATTATGACTTCCTATTATCGCTTGGGCCAATTCAAAACACAGTAATAACAATTGCATTCACCTTTGGCATCACGCTTTTCTTAGCATACAAAATATGGGTGGGTCGTAACTGGGCACGCATTACATTTGCAATTATGGCCATAATTGGCCTATATCCAGCGATTCTTCTAATGCCAGCTGAAGCAGAGAGAAGTATTATGGTGCTAATCGGTAGCGCTCTTCAGGCACTGTCGCAAGTAGCTTCGCTTATATTAATGTTCTTGCCAGTCTCAAATGGTTGGTTTACGTCAATCAAGGCTGCAAAAAATGCTTAACAAAGGCAGACATGCTCGCCCTGCGGGCCGGACCTTCGGCGCTACGCGCCTCGGCCGAGGACGCAGCAAGCTGCGTCGCTGATTTAGGTGTTTGCAGCTTCTGGCTATCTGAGGTCCGCTGTGGGTCGTAACCGGCGAAATTGGTCATGTGAATCCCCTTGGCTCCCATGTCGGGTACCGAGGGGTAAGCGGCGTTTTGATGGTTCAGCAACTCCATGAAATGGCCTCTGATCAAATCTTCGAGGCAGATTGGCTAAGTCTGCACTCTGCGAAGCTGATCAATCGAGAGAGTCTGGTTCCGGTGTTTTCGAGCATGGAAGCATCAACATGGCCGGCACCGACCAGATTACTCACCATGTCACGGGCTTATTACTCAATTTCGTCTCGTCTCAGCACCGAAAATAGTTGTGCGTCATGATGTTGACGTAGGTGTCAGGGTCATGGGGTCAAGATCTCTTCCCAGCAAACGTGCGCATCATCTGATCCCACATCCGCTCCGGTTTCTGCCTACCCCACTGCTCTCGGAAGTGCAGCATCTTCACCAGATCCCGTTCGCTGTTCCGGTCCAAGGGAGACGGATGCAATACGGGGACTGAAGGTGGGAGCGTGACGTTGAGCCCGTTGAAATTCCGCGGCGAGTCCGGGAATTGCGGGAAGATGACCGGTTCAATCACCTCGTTGTGCCGGTCGTAAAAGACTACCTTGCCATTCTCGTGCACCCGGATGGAATAGTGTCCGTCATGCAGCAGCGCGTGATGCCGATTGCACAGCATAAGGATGTTGTCAGCGTTGGTCTCCCCACCATCGATCCAGTGCCTGATGTGGTGGGCTGCCAAGTGTCTGGCATAACCGTAGCCGGGAAAACGGCAGGATTTGTCTCTGCGTTTCAGCGCCTTCAGCAGGAGCGGTGGCACGATTCTGTGCTTGCGGCCGAGTTTCAGGATTACCCCCTGGTCATCTTCGATGTGTTCGCTGACATCCGCATCACAGGCGATTCGGCGACCGGTCTCTTGCGTGATCGCGGTATCCCGCTCAAGGTAATATCGCGGGGAGGGAGCAGCCGATGCCAGCTCGTTGCGATCGATATGCAGCACCACCTCGTAGCGTTGATGGTTAGCTCGCCTCTTAGCACCTTTGTCGGCGGTTGCCAGCCAGTGTTCTACGATATCACACAAGCCGTCCGCCAATAACTGCCTGGGTTCCGACATACCGGTGAGCAGAAGGCGCAATGTTTCAGCGGAAACATTTTCCTCTAACCGTGATTCCCTGGACACGCATGGAGTATCCGGATCTGAAGGCTCAAGTGCCGGTTCCTCTTGATGATCAGGCCCCTCATTTGCTGACGTAAGCTCTGCTGAACTGTCTATCCGGACGTGTTCTGATTGGCATCCTGCTGAATCAACCCGGGATACCTCGTTTGAACCGATAGGTTCTGAGCAAGCAGCGGAACCCGCTTCTGAATCCGACTCACCGCTCAACGACGAGAAGTAGATATGCTCAAAGTACTCGTCCCTCTCCTCCTGTCTGATATCCACTGCCTTATCCAGCGCTTTCACCACCACAGCCCCTAGATCGGCCGGTAGCCTGGCGGTAAGGACCAGCATACCCTCTTCATCGTAATACCACTCCAGAAAGCGCTTCTCCGTGTCATCATTTCTGTCACCACGGTTGACACCCGTTTTTTCATAGGTGCGAACCAGGCTTTCCAACTCTCTGGCACTGCAGTGGCAAGCCATCTTTAGCAGCGTTCTCTCGGTCTGCGGGGTTGCCGCGCGGGTGATGGCTCTGACCTTGGAGTAGCTGATCTGTCCCGTTTCGAAGGCGTGATCGATCCGCTTCAGGTCGCGCAGTTTTCTCGCCACGCGGATTCGTTCTCTGGCCGCACCCGCCCCCATACCGCAACGATGGTCCAACCAGTTGACGAGACTGCTGTAGCCGCCGTCGCGCCAGACACCCCGCTGATCGAATTCACCGAGCAGGTCGATAAAGTGCCAGTTGACCGCGTTGAGAAAGGCTGCGGATCGGGTCATTTCATGGATCAGATCCTGGTTGCTAAGGGGCATACAGCGGGCTTGATGAGCGGTGCAGAGCATGTTCTTATGGCCTTCTTGAATACTGGATGTAATTACAGTATTATACTTGTAATATGTTGATAATTAAAGACTAATCTGCATTTCTTCGGTGTCAAAACTGTCGCTCTCACAGCAACTGCAGACCAGACTGATTCACGGAGAGTCATACGTGCGTCGGCTACCCTCGCTTGCTGGGGGTATTGGCATGGATACCTCGCTGGAAAGGACCACGGTCGAGGAGTAGCTTCCCGTTCCCAATTCCGCAACGGCTTGACGGGAGCGGTTTATTTACGGCCAAGGTCTCGCATACTCCTGCCCGTTATAATGGAGAGGGAGCGGTGAAAATCAATCGGTAAGATCTTATTTCATTCCGCTCTCTTTTCGGCCCAGAGTGTGTGAAAAGTCGATGCGGCCCATAATTACCCCTTGCATAGCAATGTGATGCCTTCAGGGCTTCTTTCTGGGATG
>MPMA02107572.1_pt1 | contig 12297 bp, 11 predicted proteins | sample 1617361 | NCBI WGS metagenome assembly MPMA02 (sample SAMN05944807, study PRJNA350692) | marine metagenome | biome: marine; feature: ODZ; material: water; isolation source: 180 m water sample filtered on 0.2 um supor filter | place: Pacific Ocean | collected 2012-04-08 | depth 180m m | reverse complement strand
ATATTTATAATAGATAACATGGAGAATCCACATGGCTTTTAGAGTAGTAAAACAATTATTTCAAGCACCGAGTTCAAGTGTAAGTGCTAACGTAACTTTTAATGACCCAAATTGGGCTACAAGAAATGTTTATATTGCATCTTCAAGTGATATGCAATTATGGCAGTTTGAGTCTGAGGTTGATGCTTGGACTAAAGCTGCACAGTTAAGTGGATCAGATAGTACTGATAGAAAATACAAGGTTATTGAAATTTAAAAAATTTTTTATTTTACACAAAAAAAACAATACTTATTGAAGAAAACTATAATAGGAGAAGATAGTTATGGCTGAAGAAGCAAAAGTTATAGAAACTGCAGAAACTGCAGAAACTGCAGATACGAAGTTTACTGATGAAGAACTTCAATCTTTACAACAGTTACAACAGAATTATCAGGATAAACAACTTCAGTTTGGTCAACTAAGAGTTCAAAAACTTCTTTTAGAGCAACAGATGGATGCTTTAGTAGAGAGAGAAACTCAGTTAGAAGAAGAATATAAGGCTACTCAACAAGAGGAACAAGATTTAGTTAATACATTAAATCAAAAGTATGGCCCAGGACAGTTAGACCCAACTACTGGAGTATTTACCCCACAAGATCAATAAAAGCTTCCTAAAGCATACGTTTTAGTAAATTTACTTTATATTTATGTTTAGTAAATTTAAATTAATTTAATAATTTAGGGAGAATAACAATGGCAGAAAGAATCGTTTCGCCAGGTGTATTTACACGTGAACAAGATCTTTCATTTTTACCCCAAGGCATTTCAGAAATAGGTGCAGCAATTATAGGCCCAACAAAGAAGGGGCCTGCATTTACACCTACTCAAGTAACATCTTTTCAAGATTTTGAGGCAATGTTTGGTGGAATGGATAGTAGATTTTACACACCTTACACCGTAGAACAATATTTAAAAAGTGCGGGAGTTGTAACAGTAGTTAGAGTTCTTGGACTTGGTGGTTATACAGTTGATACAGTAGCACTTGGTGCACATTTACCAACAGTAGGTGCAGCTACAATGTCACTTGCTATAATTGCACCATCTCGTGGTGGAAGTGGAACAGCTGATTTATCAGGTACTACTTTTATAGGTCAAGCATTTAATGCTGACGGTGCTACTCTTAGTGTAAGTGGAAGTTCAGGTTTTGATTCTGGTGCAGAAACTTATACTATTTCTTTTAATACAGGTAGTGAAGCAACTTATATCACAAAAGTTTTAAGTTCAGATCCACAAGTAACAAAAAAAGGTAGTTCAACACAGTCTATTTATGTTTATAAGAATTTTAAACAAAATCAACAGAGTGGTTCATGGTCAACTACTTCTGGTGATAATGTGGCAAACACCGCATCTGCAAGTGCAGTATTATCATCTAATGGTAATGATTTTGCTAGTGGTAATGCACCAACATATGATAGTAATGGTAATGCTACAACTGATTGGACAGGTAATGTAGATTACTGTTCAGCAAGAACGCCTTGGATTTCATCTCAAATGGTAGGTGGAACAAGACACAGATTATTTAGAGTATATACCCGTTCACACGGAACAGATGTTAATAAAGAATATAAATTAGCTATTTTGAATGTGAAAAGAGCGGCTGATATTGCAGGTTCTGATTATGGAACATTTTCACTTCAAGTTAGGTCTAATAATCCAAACAATGATGTAACACGAGCTGATGATAATACTATACTTGACCAATGGGAGAATTGTACATTTGATCCAAATTCTGTTAATTTCTTTGCAAAATTAATTGGTGATAGACATTTGGTAATTGATTCAAATGGTAAATTAACTTATTATGGTGATTATCCAAATCTAAGTAAACATATTAGAGTTGGTGATTATACTAATCCTGCAAACTCATCTGGTGGGACACATTTGGAATCATTACCAAAGAGTGTTGTACCAATGGGATTTGAAGCAGTATATAATACAGTAGCTGGAACAACCTTAGTACCACCGGCAATATTTAAAACAGCACAAAGTGGTTCAGGTGAAGGATATACTGGTACAAGTACTTTTGATTCAACTATTTTTTATGGTTGGGATTTTGATCATGAAGATAGTAAACAGTATTTAGGCCCAATACCTTCAAGTGCAAATATCGGTCTTAATGTAACAATGAGTCTTGAAAATGTGTATGGACACAATGATGCTTCAGCACTTGGTAGTACTTATGCGACTTCAACTGATTTAATATCATTATCTAATTCTGCAATTGGACAAAGAAAATTCTATGTTCCTTTCCAGTGGGGATTTGACGGATATAATCCAGCAACTCCATATTCTACAGGAAATGAAATTGCAACAACAAATACACAAGGATTTGATTGTGCAACTTCAACATCCAGTGGTTCAATAGCATATAAAAGAGCTATTAACGCTGTAAGTAATCCTGATGAGTTTGATATTAATTTGTTAGTAACACCAGGTATTATTCATAGATTACATTCAACTGTAACAAATCATGCTATTAATAAGGTAGAATCTCGAGCAGACGCCTTATATGTAATGGATTCAGCGGCATATGGTGATTCAGTACAGACTGTTACTAATACAGTTCAAGATATGGACACCAATTATGTAGCAACATATTACCCGTGGGTACAAGTACCAGATTCTACTCGTAATAATAAACCAGTTTGGGTGCCTACTTCTGTAGTGTTACCTGGTGTTATTGCGTTTAATGATAAGGTAGCCCATGAGTGGTTCGCTCCAGCGGGTCTGAATCGTGGTGGTTTAACAAATGTACTACAAGCAAAAACAAGGTTAACTCACGCTGAAAGAGATGAACTTTATGAAGGTAGAGTTAATCCAATAGCTTCATTTCCTGGTCAAGGTGCAGTGGTATTTGGACAGAAAACACTTCAGTCCAAACCATCAGCACTTGATAGGGTTAATGTACGTAGATTGTTAATTGCATTAAGGAAATTTATTGCAAGTACTTCAAGATATCTTGTCTTCGAACAGAATACAATGGCAACAAGAAATCGTTTCTTGAATGTTGTAAATCCATATCTTGAACAGGTACAACAGAATAGTGGATTATCCGCATTTAGAGTTGTAATGGATGATACAAATAACACACCTGATGTGATTGATAGAAATCAATTAGTTGGACAAATATTTATTCAACCTACAAGAACTGCAGAGTTTATTGTACTTGATTTCGTTGTTCAACCTACAGGTGCTACATTCCCTGAGTAATTTAGGAAATATACAATGACTAAAAGCCCCTCTATTGAGGGGTTTTTTGTTTTTTGTAAACTTTGATATTTATAAATGAAATTAAGAAAAACTTAATTGATTGATATTTATATTTGAGTAAGAAATTTATTAGGAGAATTAAAAGATGCCTACAATCGATCCTTCGGATATTATGTTCACACCATTTGAACCGAAAACAAAAAATCGGTTTATTATGTCTATTGAAGGTATTCCAGCATATTTAATTAAAACTGCGAATAGACCTCAAATACAATTTGAAGAAATTGTTTTAGACCACATTAACATTAAAAGATACATTAAAGGTAAAGGTGCATGGCAACCTATTGATATTACATTATATGATCCTGTTGTTCCTTCAGCGGCACAAGCTTGTATGGAATGGATTCGATTATCACATGAATCAGTAACAGGTAGGGATGGTTATTCAGATTTTTATAAAAAAGATGTAACTTTTAATGTATTAGGGCCAGTCGGAGATGTTGTTGAAGAGTGGACATTAAGAGGTACATACATTGAATCAGCTAATTTCGGGGATATGGATTTTGCATCAAGTGATCCAGCAGAGATTACTCTTACGCTGAAGTATGATTACGCAATCTTACAATTTTAATTGGAGAAACTAAAATGAGTGAATGGATAGTACAAAATTGGGAATGGCTACTTTTGGGTTTTTACACCATAGAAAAAATTGTCCGCCTTAGCCCGTCTAAAAAGGACGATGTTATTTTTGATATGGTATTGAAACCTGTTTGGGATGCCGTAACCAAGAAAAAGTAATATTTTTAAAATAAATTTTAATTAGTACAAAATTAGTTATATTTAATAATAAAGGTTATTGATTTTATATCAATACGTTAATTACATAGTGTAAAGGAGTTATTTATGGCAGAGGCTTATAAATTCCCTACAGAGATGGTAGATTTACCGTCTAAGGGGTATTTCTATCCTGATGGGCACCCGCTTACTTCAGGTAAAGTAGAAATAAAATATATGACAGCAAGAGAAGAGGATATTCTTACTTCTCAGAATTTGATACAACAAGGTACAGTTATAGATAAATTGTTGGAATCTTTAATTGTAGATAAATCAATTGATATTAATGATATGTTGATTGGTGATAAGAATGCAATTATGGTTTCTGCAAGAATTCTTGGTTATGGTAAAGAATATGAATTCACTTATGATGACGAGGAACATACAGCTGATTTATCAGTACTTGAACCTGTAGATTTAGATTTTTCAAAATTTACAAAAGGAGTAAATCAATTTACTTTAGATTTACCAAGTTCAAAGAGAACTATTACCTTTAAATTGTTGGTTGGTAGAGATGAGAAAGAAATTTCAAAAGAAATTGAAGCTCGTAAAAAAATAAATAAACATCATAGTTCAGAATTGACTACAAGATTAAAGAAAATGATATTATCAGTTGATGGTAACTCTGAAAAATCACATATAAATAATTTTGTAGACAATGAATTTTTATCGAGAGATTCTTTAGCATTTAGGGTATACTTAGCAAAAGTTACACCAGATGTTGATATGAACATAACAGTTGTGGATTCAACTGGAAAGGAGAATAAGGTGGCAATTCCAGTCACCATACGATTTTTTTGGCCTACCGCCGGAGTATAAACCGGAAATCCACGAACAAATATTTCAATTAATATTTCATTCTAAAGGTGGGTTTACTTTTAGTGATGCATATAACTTACCTATATATCTTCGTAATTTTTATCTCAAAAGGTTACAGACTTTTTATAAAAGAGAAGCTGAAGATTTACGAAAAGAATTAGACAAACATAAAACCTCGTTCCGAAAGTAAATTTTTATATATTTGATATTTATAATTGAGTTATAACATATTTAATTTGATTGGAGATTCAAATGCCTAAATATAAAAATCTTGATGAAGGACTTATTGATAAATTTATTGATAAAATTTTTGGTGGTATAGCCAAACGTCAAGCAACAAGTTACATCAAGAAAATTTCAAAACAAGATCCAAAACTTGGAAAACATTTAGCAATTGCTCAAAAAGCTGGAGAAACTACAAAAAAATATTTAAAAACACTTTCTAAAGCGGAAAGAGATGCATTTGAAGCTGAATGGGAAGCTTTATAATTAACTAATTAAGGTAATTTTATGGCAGAAGAAGAAAAAAAATTTGTTTTTAGTGAAGGTGACGCAGATAAACTTAAAACAACTTTTAAAGATTTAGCAAGAGACTTAAAAAATCTTGCTAAGGAGAGTGGTGCATTTTCATCTATATGGGATTCAACCTTTAACCTTACTAAATTATCACGTGATGCGATAGCAGACATGAGTGAAATTACAGAAGGTATGTCTGAAGATGAGGTGAAAATTCTTTCTGCAAAAATGAAGAGTTATAATGCTACTAAACAAGTTGTAGGTCAAGTTGATCAATTAACTGCAGGAATGGGTAAAACTGTTCAGTCTGTTAAGGGATTTGTTACTACTTTAAATGCAGGATTGGGTCCAGTTGCAATAATGATAACACTTATTACGGCAGCAGTAACTATTTTCATTAAAATGAGAAAAGAAATTGCTACAATTAGAAAAGATTTAGGTGTGTCAGCTATGGAATCCTTAAAACTAGCAGGAACATTTAAAGCATTAGAATTTGCTGGTAAAGCTTTTGGATTAGAAGCTGAAGATTTTAAAGAATCGTTTAAAGCTGCAAGAACAGAATTGGGAGCAACTGTAGATGAATCCTTAATGTTAAGTTTTAATCTTGCTAAAACAGCAATGGAAACTGGTACTACTGCAACTGAGTTAACAAAAGTACTTTCAATAATGGAATCAGTATCAGGTGCGAGTAGAGACGCTTTATTAGCACAGATAGAAATAAACAGACAAATGATTGAAGCGGCCGGTGTTGCACCTGGTGATGTAATGAAAGATATAGCTGATAATGCTGAATTTTTCGCTAAATTTGCTAAAGCTGGTGGTTCAAATTTAATTGAAGCAGGAACAGCTGCAAGAAAGTTAGGATTGAATATGGGTGCGGTAGCATCAATTACAGATTCATTACTTGATTTTGAATCTTCTATTGAAAAACAATTAGAAGCATCAATGTTACTTGGTAGACAAATCAATCTTGATAAAGCAAGACAATTAGCTCTTACAGGTGAACACGGTAAGATGATGGAAGAAATATTAAGACAAGTAGGTGGTGAGGCTGAATTTAATAGAATGAATGTTATAGAAAGAAGGACATTAGCAGAAAGTGTTGGAGTGAATGTAGAACAATTATCAAGACTTGTTAGAAATAATGCTGCCGCGGGTGTTGCTGGTGTTGGTGGAGCAGTTAGTGCAGCTATGGGAGATTTTCAGAAAGTTTCTGCGGAAAATTCTTCTAAATCAGTTGAATTACAAACAGAAGCTAATATTATAGCAAAAAAACAATTAGATGCGGTGATTTAATATTATGGCAGCAAATGACACAACAAATAAATCAGATAATGTAGTAGATTCTAATAAAAAATCTAACACAACAAAAGATGCTAATTGGCGGTGGAAACCCGGAGAATTTCAAGCTATTATAGAATCTCGTAAACTTGTTACATCAAAGTCAAATCTTGAGTGGGCTAGTAGAGGAGAAGGTTTAGCTAGAATTGATCCATTATCTACAAAACCAGAACTTAAATATGTAAATTTTTTCCATGATGCTTATGTAACTGGATTTACTCCAAATAGACAATTACACGATACAACTGAATTTAAAGGAGTAGGTGAGAATGTACAAACTCAATCAAACCCATCTACTCGTACAGCAAATCCAATTGTAGATTTTGAAGCTACAAAACGTTTTGAAAATTATCCTAAAATAGAATTATCGGATTTACCATCACCGTTAGAAATATTACATAAGGATGGGCTAACTAATAGGAGCCCTCTTAGAAAAGAAGGAGATCCAGATTATACATATTCTCCTTCACCATTAGAATCTATGTATGATAGAGGATTAAAAGTAGGAGATAGGTTATCATATAAACGAGGTGGTCAAAGACTTGGATTTCGCCACCCATTTATTATTAGAGATATAGGAAATCAATGGGGAATAGATAAAATTCCTTTACCAGATAGTAAAGATACATCTTTAAAAAATATTTTAACTATTGGAATGAATGCTATAGATGAAATTGGTGGTGTGGTTCTTGGAAGACAACCAACTACTTTTATAGATAGATATGTTGCTGATATAACAAGAACTGGAAAATTTTTAGCGTCAGTTGAAGGTATTGGATTTTTATTAAAACAAAAAGTATTTTATGGTAGAAATACATTTGATAAGACAGCTAGTTTAAAATTCGGATTACTTGATCTTAAATCTGGCCTTGGAGATATGCTTCAGACAAGTAGTAGATTAATACTTGATCCACAAAGATATAATCCACTTTCTTTGATGAGTATACCTGGTGCGTTTCAAATTCCAAGTGTAGCACCGTTTTCTATAAAAGAAATGTTAAAAGATGCTAAAATTGGTGTCGCACGATATATTAGAGATGAAGCTCTTAAAGCGGCAATGCCAGTAATTGGTGAAGTTGTAGGAGCTGCAGGACAAAGTATTGGTAAATTATTAAAGAAAAAAAGTAAAGAACTTACTCCTAAACCGATACAAGATAAAATAGAAGAAAATGCACCAGCCGCTAAAGAAGCGGCGGATAAACTTTCATCTTGGGGAAAAATTGCAACAAACGCATATGGTACTGTTTCGAAAGCTTTAACTACTAAATTGGGATTGAGCGTAGATTTTGCAAACGTTGGAGTGGATAAAGTAAATTTAATTAAGTATGGAAAAACAGAAACAGACGAAAATGAAAGTTATGAGTCATTAGATTTTATTCCGTTTAAATTTTATGATATAAATAGCGAAAAACATATAGTTTTTCGTGCAATTCTTAGTGGTATATCAGATACATTTACTCCAAGTTATGCAGAAGAAAAATATATTGGAAGACCAGATAAAGTATATGTTTATCAAGGTACGGATAGAACAATAAGTTTTACATTTGATATTTACCCTAAATCAGATAAAGAATTAGTAACTCTTTGGGAAAAAATGAATTATTTAGCAGGATTAACATATCCAGCATGGGAAAAATCGCGTGGTGGTGGAAGGGGTATGGTAGCACCATTTTGTAAATTAACTATAGGACAGATGTTTAAAGATACACCAGGTTATATATCTGCATTAACTTATACTGTACAAGATAATGGAACTTGGGAAACAACATTTGCGAAGTTGCCTAAATATATACAAGCAAGTTGTACATTTATTTATATTGGTAAGAGACTACCAAGTTCTACTCAGAAACACTATGAACTTCCCTGGGTTGCACAAAAAAATTATGTAACTGAACTTTCAGATACGTTTTTGGCAATGATGGATAATGTGGATATAGATGTGGGTACTTTATTGAAACAAAGTCCTGATAGTTTAGGCAAATGGGCAGAAAAGAACTAAATGAAAAGATATTCTACAACAAGAGCAAAAATTGATAAAGCAGGATTTAGAGTTTATGGAACTACTTATTATCCTGAAATACCTATAGAGAATGGTGATAAATTTATTTATTCAAAATTTGGTGATAGAATTGATCTTTTAGCACATAAATTTTATGGTGATGTTACTTTATGGTGGGTTATAGCAAAAGCAAATGGAATTCGAGGTAAAGCCGCATTAGAACCAGGCACAGAATTAAGAATACCGAGTGATATAACTGGGATATTAGATAGATTTCATCAAGTAAATAGAATTTCTTAGGTTATGTTAGCATTAGAACCTATTGCAGAATCAATTCAAAAGCGAATGTTTGAAAAGATGCGAGTTTTAGGTAGACAAGAGTCTACTAAAATTAGTGAAATTATTTCAGACAATTCTTTAAAACACGAAGATATAGCAACAAGAACTACATTTATCCGTATGACTTCAGGTGCTCATAACGCTGTTGTAATGATGGGCGGTTTGTTAAAAGAAGATGGTAGTATGATAGCAGGTTATGATGATATATACGGCTCAAGAACTTATAAAGAACGTGGTAAAGAACGAACACAAAAAGTTACTGAACAACTAACTGGTATCTCTGGAGAACATGGTTCAGCTGGATATCGTACCGTTTCAGAGGGAACAGGAATATTTGATGCAAATAAGATAACAGTTGGGAATCTTCACAAAAGACCTATGCCTGGAGTAAAATCAATAGATGTTAGTTTTAAAGGTGGTTTAAGAACTTTAAGAGAAGCGACAATTTCTTGGACTTGTTGGAGTTGGGAAGATTTAAATAGTTTAATGTCTCATTTTTTAGCACACGGTAAAACAGTTATGGTTGAATGGGGTTGGGTATATAATAAGGAAACTTTAGGTAACTTACCAAACTTTTGGAAACCAACAGATGCCGCTGGAAATAAATCAATAGATGCTAGTGCATTTACGGATTATAAAAATATAGTTTTGAGTGCTAAAGGTGATTTTGATATGATGGTTGGTATAATTAAAAACTTTGAATTTACAACAAGAGATGATGGTGGATTTGATTGTCAAACAATACTTTCAAGTGTAGGAGTTAGTTTATTTGAAGATGAACAACCATCCTCAAATGTTTTAGCAGAAACTATAAAATATAAAATTAGTAAAAGAGAAAAAGATACAGATATACGAGATAAATTAAAAAGTATGGTTGAGGATAAAGATGATAGCGAATTAATAAATTTTGATATATCTGTTAGTTTAAAATCTTTTTTAGCTAACTTTCATAATTGGATAGTTGATGATTGGAAGAGTAATCTTAAAAAAAGACACGTGGGTAGGAAAAAAGTATTAACGCCAGTTAATGAATTAAGAGATGAAGCACATGGTGGTAAAGTTAAGTATAGTGAACCATACCGCTCATTGGGAGATGGTCAATGGGAATATAAGTATGTTTATAAACAAAATGCTTATATAGCAGATGTTAAAGTAATGGATGGAACGGGCTCTGACCCGCCAGTTATGGAAATTCAAGAAGATGTTTGGGTACGTTGGGGTTGGTTTGAAGATAATATTTTATCTAAGTTTTTAACATTAGTTTCAGATAGTCCAGATGTACCACTTGTAACACAGTTTAGATCAGTTGAAAAAATAACAAACCCAAGTGGTGAAGAAACACCATTTTATGAAAGTACAAGAATTAAAAATAGTCCACAACTTGAAACTATTGATATTAATAGTTATATTTTACCAAGTCAATTTCATCCATTATCAACTGTGCTGCTTAATAATCAGGATCCGTTAGAAGGTGATGAAAAATTTATGTTAAAATTAGAAAGTATTGTAAATGATAAAGATAGTTTTGAACCTTTTACAGCTGTAGATGGATTTACGTTACGAGAAATTATAAATGACGATAAATTACGAAAAACTGTTATAAATACACTTGGTGACGTTATTCCCTTTAAAGGCACAAATGATGAATACGAAATGGCAATCCAGGATGATTTTATTGATGGTTGGACTTATAAATTCAAAAAGAAATATGATATGAAATATTTTAAAGAACATGCATTGACAGAAACTAAAAAAATGCCTGATACGAGTAAAAAATATGGTTATTTGAGAAATATGTTAATTAATTTAAAAGTAATAAAACAAGCGTTTGGATTGACAGTACCTTCAGGCTTGATGGGGAGTACACTTCCACTTACAGAGTGGGATTTTTCAGCAGACCCTATTGATTTAAAAGGATCAATAGAAGCTATATTTGTATTACTTAATCAAAATATGCCTTTGTGGGATTTTCAAATTGTAACAGATGAAATTGAAGATTGGAGAGCAAAAATTATTGATAATCAAATTACAAAACTTGATTTTGACCGTGCTAAAGAAATTGGGTTTCAAAAGTTAAAGAGTAATAAGATTGCACCAAAAGGAATTTTTTATTTTCCTGTTTGGCAAAGTGATAGTTTAGTAAAAAAACAAAATGTTACTGCAAAAGTTCCTAATGCATTAGCATTAACTACGATGTATGGAGCAAATTTTGATACTGTATCAACTTTTGGTGCTTCTCCACCTGAGGTAGTTGGAACTGAAGCGTTTATTTTAGGAAAAATGTTTGAAGATTTTGATGATGTACATAAAAAGAATATTGATATAGCATTTAGAAAAGATGGTGCAGAAACCATTGGAACTATTCCCAATGTAGATAATACTATGGCATTAACAAAAGATGGTGGGACTGTAAATTTAAAAACTTGGATGTTAGAAAATATGAAGAAGGAAAAATTAAGCAAATCATTTAAGGATAAATTAACGGCTATAAATAAAAATTTAGAAGCGTCGAGTGCAATAGAGCCGGTGGACTTTGATTCGAGTATTTCATTAGCATTACCAGATGATATATTAAAATCACCGAATGGAGTAAAATTATTAAGTGATATGCTTTCTGTTCCCGTGGCGGCGAGAGGTACTCCCCAGTTTGAACATTATAATAATGTAAAAAAGAATTTACATGCTTTATATTCATCAAAGTTTAATGCAAACGGTAGAATGAAAGCACATTTTATTAGTTCAGTTAATTATTTAATTGGTGAACTTAGTATAACACGAAATATAGAAAGAAGACTTTTAATTCCACTTGAAATGGAACTTACAATAGATGGTATAGGTGGAATTTATCCTGGAAACTCTTTTAATTCTACATATTTACCAGCAAGATATCAAAAAGAAACTGTATTTCAAGCGTTTAATGTAAATCATAGAGTTGATGATAGCGGATGGACAGTTACACTTACTGGTAAAATGAGATCAAATCTCTTAATGGTATCTCAAGAGTATCGTGAGATTGAAGAGTTATATAAAGACCAAATTAAAAATTGGAAGGGATTTAAAATACAAGAAGTTAACAAAGCAAAAGAAAAGTCTGAAACGAAACAAACGGCTTTAGCGAAGTTGATGGCAAAGAGTGGTTAATGATAGATTAATGGAAAAAAAATTTAATAATATAAAAAATAATTTTGAAAGAACAATT